>Ga0207667_10003073_pt1 | contig 20690 bp, 15 predicted proteins | sample KBSCornC52_FD_184301 | JGI IMG/M metagenome (GOLD analysis project Ga0207667, IMG submission 184301) | Corn rhizosphere microbial communities from Kellogg Biological Station, Michigan, USA - KBS Corn C5-2 (SPAdes) (version 2) | ecosystem: Host-associated > Plants > Roots > Rhizosphere > Soil ...
GCCGCGTTGGTGGACGCCCCGGGCAAGACGAAGACCTACGACGGCCACGACATCACCTCGCAGGTGAAGGCGACGGTGGAGGCGTTGCTGACCGTGCTCGCGTATGCGACGGCCGGCCGCTTCGACATCGAGCAGCGGGTCGGCGGCAACCCGAGCGACAACACCAAGACCGATTACACCACCCGCATCAGCGCCGCCGAGCGCTCGCTCATCGAGACCGTGGGCGGCAAGCCGGACGAGTACCTGCAGGAACTCGCCGCGGCGCCGCGCATCTCGGCCGACGCCTCCGCGCGGGCGGCGTTCACCAAGCTCGGCGACCCGACCGGCGTGCTGAAGGTGCCGACGCTGACGATGCACACCGAGGACGACCCGCTGGTCATCGTGCAGAACGAGTCCGTCCTCGCGGCCCGGGCCGACAAGCAGAAGGGCTCCGCCGAGCTCGTCCAGCTCTACGTCGGCCCGCCGGCCACCTACGCCGAGAGCTCGGGCGCGCCGTACGGTGCCGGGCACTGCAACTTCACCGATCAGCAGCGCGTCGCGCTCGTCTCGACCCTGGATTCGTGGGTGCGCAAGGCGGTGTACCCGGTGCCGGTCGGGGTCGCCGGCGCGTTCGGCACCGGCTTGGACCCGGCCTACGCCCCGGGGCCGTGGCCGGCCGGCAACACCGGCTGAACCGGCGCCCGCGGCGCCCGCACGGTGAGCCACGAGCCGGCGGTGGCGGCGACGGCCGCCACCGCGGTGAGCGTGACGACCAGCCGGGTCGGCGTCATGTCGTCCCCGGCCGCCAGCACGATGGCGAGGTCAAGCACGACCGTCGCCCACAGCAGCAGCGAGCGTTTCGCCGTGCGCTGCGCCAGGCCGGCCAGCACGCTGAGCTGCAGCATGGCCAGGAGCGCGCCGAGCAGGGCGAACAACCACGTGACCGAGTCCAAGCGGTGGTACTTGGCGCCGCCGACCACGGTCACGACGAGCCGCCCGAGCACGGCCGTCCCCAGCACGAGCAGCGTCCCGATGGCGAGCACGACGGCGCTGGCCCGCCGGGCGGTGCGCTGATGGCGGTGCTCCTCGGCCAGCGAGGCGAACATCAGCGCGACCACCGACTGCGGCAGCCACACCGCGGCCCGGGTCACCACCGACCCGACCGCATACACGCCGGCCTCTCCGGCGGAGAGGACGTGCCGGGCGAGCAGGACGTCCAGGCTGGTCAGCAGCAGGAAGGTGCCGTGCGCAAGGGCGGCGCCGAGCGTCTCGGCGAGCACGCCGGTGCGCGTGCGGTCGCGCAGCGATGCGCCGTAGCCGGGGCGGCCGCCGGGGTGGACGAGCCCGACCGCGAGCGCGGCGCCGGTCAACCCGACGGCCACGCCCAGCAAGGTCGCGTCGGTCGAGCGGCCGAGCAGCAGCCCGACCAGGCCGGTCGCCGAACGGCCGCCGGTCGCGAGCGCGATGAGGATGGCCAGACGGCCGAAGTGCCGCCGTCCCTGCGCGATGCCCATCGCCGTGCCCAGTACGGCCCCGCCCGGGACGGACGCGGCCACGAGCAGCACACCGACCACGCCCGACAGGTGCAGGAACGCCGCCAGCGCCGGGCTGGCGGCGACGAGGACGAGCGCGACCGCGGCGCCCACCACGGCCGTCCCGCGCACCAGCCCGGCCGACCCGGCGCCGGCGGCGGCCCGCCGGGCGGCGACGGTCTGCAGCGCGAGCATCGGGATGGTCGAGATCAGCAGCAAGCCGAGCAGGGACGACAGGGCGCCGTAGGCCGACTTGGGCAGCAGGTGCGCCGCGGCGAGCAGCAGCGCGTAGCTGAGCAGGTTCACCAGCACGAAGGTGATCGGTACGGAGAGCGCGGCGACGGCGTCCGGCCGCGATCGCGTCATCGGATCGCCACCGCCTTCCCATCCGCCGCTCGCGTCGCACCAGGGTACGGGGCGGTGGCCGCCGGCCCCGGTACCATCGCCCGCGAGCAGAGGAGGAGGTAGCGCCGTGCGGCTCGTCGTCCAGATCCCCTGCCTGAACGAGCAGGACACGCTGCCCGCGGTGCTCGAATCCATCCCCACCCAGATCCCCGGCATCGACGAGATCATCGTGCTGGTGATCGACGACGGGTCGACCGACCGCACGGTCGAGGTCGCCCGGGCGCACGGGGTCACGCAGTTCGTCCGGCACGCCGGCAATCGCGGGCTGGGTCGCTCGTTCCACGACGGCGTCCAGCGGGCGTTGGAACTCGGCGCCGACATTCTCGTCAACACCGACGGCGACAACCAGTACCCGCAGCAACGGATCACCGATCTCGTGCAGCCGATCATCGCGGGCACGGCCGACATCGTGATCGCCGACCGGCAGGTGCACACCGTCGCGCACTTCTCCCGGCTCAAGGTCCGCCTGCAGAAGTGGGGTAGCCGGGTGGTCAACCGGGTCGCCGGGACGAAGGTGTCCGACGCGACCAGCGGGTTCCGCGCGTACTCCCGCGACAGCCTGATGCTGCTGAACACGGTCACCCGGTTCAGCTACTGCCTCGAGACGATCATCCAGGCCGGCAACAAGCGCCTCAAGATCGACAGTGTCCCGGTGGTGACGAACCCGAAGACTCGCGAGTCACGGCTGTTCCGGTCGATGGGGCAGCACGTCTGGCTCTCGGCCGGCGCGATCGTGCGCGGCTACATCATGTACAAGCCGTACGCGATCTTCACGTTCCTCGCGACGGCACTGGCCGTGCTCGGGCTGATCCCGTTCGTGCGCTACGCCATCCTCCTCGCGGTCGAGGACCCGCCGGGCAACCACATCCAGTCATTGCTGCTGGGCACGATCCTGCTCATCATGTCGTTCCTGACCGTCATCCTCGGCATCGTGTCCGACCTCATCCGCACCAACCGCACGCTCATCGAGGACACGCTCGAGCACACCAAGAAGATGCGGTTCGGGCGTGGCCCCGAACTCCCGCAGCCGCCGCTGGCGGAGATCACGCCGGACGGCACGGAGCCTCCGGTGACTGCGTGGACGACCGGGCCTTGAGCGGCCGCGGGCGTCGCGTCCTGTTCCTGACCAGCAGCTACCCCCGCTGGGATCGCGATCCCACGTCGGCGTTCCTCCACGACCTGGCCGTCGACCTGACCGGGCGCGGCTGGCGGATCACTGTCCTCGCACCGCACGCACCTGGTGTACTGCGGCACGAGGTACTGGACGGGGTCGAACTCCACCGCTTCCGGTACGCCTGGCCCGAGCGCGCGCAACGGCTTTGCTACGGCGGCGGGGCGATCGAGAACTTCCGGACGTCGCGCCGGGCCCGCGTCCAACTGCCCGGGTTGATCGCGGCCGAATGGTGGGCGACGGCCCGCGCGCTCACCACCGACGTCGACGTCCTGCACGCCCACTGGACCCTGCCGCAGGGCTTCGTCGCCGCGATCACGCCGCGTCGACGAGTACCCCGGATCCTCACCGTGCACGGCAGCGACGTCCTCTCCTTGCGCGGACGGCGGCTCGACCGGGTGGCCGGCCGGGCCCTGCGCGCCGCCGCGTTGGTCACGGCGAACAGCGCGGCTACGGCAGCGGCCGCGCGGGACATCGGAGGGCCCCGCCTGGCCCTCGCGACGATCCCGTTCGGGATCGACCTCGAGCGACGGCCGGCGGCGGACGACGTCGCCACCCTGCGGGCCCGGTTCGGTGGCGGGGCCGGGCCGCTACTCGTCTTCGTCGGCCGCTTGATCCGCGGCAAGGGCGTCTACGACATCGTCTCGGCGGCGGCGCTGCTCAGTGCCGAGCTGCCGGAGTTGGCCGTCGCGTTCGTCGGCGACGGACCGGAGGCGGACGGCATCCGCCTCGAGGCCGACCGACTCGGGATCGCGTCGCGAATCCATCTGATCGGCCGGCTCGAGCCGGCCGAGGTCCCTGCCTGGTACGCCGCGGCCGACGCCGTCGTGGCCCCGAGCCTCGTCGAGGGGCAAGGGTTGTCGATCATCGAGGCGATGGCCGCCGGTGCGCTGGTCATCGCGGCGCGCACCGGTGGTGTCATCGACACGATCAGCGACGGAGCGAACGGCCTGCTCGTCCCACCGGGCGATCCGGCCGGGATCGCCGCGGCCGTGCGCCGCGTGGTCTACGACCCGCAGGAAGCGGCGCGGATGGCCGACCGCGGCCGGGAGTCGGTCGGGCGGTTCTCGCGCGCGGCCACCGCCAACCGGATGGCCGAGGCATACGAGGACGTCCTGGCCCGCGGCCCGGCGAGACGCCCGTGCTGAGCCGACCGGGCCGACGCCGGTGAGCGGAGGGCCGGCTACGGGGCGGCGGCGGAACGCCGTCGTAGGGGGGCTGTTCCTCGCCGCGAGCCTGATCCTGGCCGCCGTCGTCGTCTGGCACGACCGCGCCGCGCTGGGACGGGCACTGCATCGCCTGAACGCATCGGCCCTGGCCCTCTCCCTGCTCGGCGCCGTTGCGGCGACGGCGAGCACGCTCGGTCTGTGGCGATCGACGGTGACCGGTCTCGGCGTCGAAGTGGACGGGCGGGAGTCGGCGCGGGTGTTCTTCGTCGGGCAGCTCGGCAAGTACCTCCCCGGCGCCGTGTGGCCGGTCGTCGCGCAGATCGCGCTCGCCCGCCGGCACGGGATCAGCGGTGCCGTCGTGCTGGCTGCGAACGTCCTCGCCATCGCTCTCAACGCGGCTCTGGGCCTGCTGCTGGCCTGCGTGCTGCTCCCGTTCGTCAACGCCGGCGCGCTACGCCATTTCTGGTGGCTGCTGCTGTGCGCCCCGGCCCTGCTCGCCGCGCTGCACCCGCGGTTCATCACCGCTCTCGTCAACCGCCTGCTGCGCTGGTTGGGGCGCGAGCCGACCCTGCCACCGTTGAGCGGGCGGGCCGAGGTCGCCGCGGCGGGTTGGGGTCTGGCGAGCTGGGCCTTCATGGGCCTGCACGTCTACGTGCTGGTCGCCGGCCTCGGCGTGTCGGGTCCGCGGGCAGCGGCCGCGGCAGTTGCGGCCGGGTGCCTTGCCGTCACCGCCGGTCTGCTGTTCCTTCCGGCGCCGGCTGGTGCGGGCGTGCGGGAAGTCGCCTTCGTGCTCGCGCTGGCCCCGGTGCTCCCGCGGACCGATGCGGTCCTGGTGGCGATCCTGTCCCGGGTGCTGTTCGTCCTCGCTGACGTGGCGCTTGCGGCAGTGGGGGCCGGCCTGGGTCGGCGGCCGGCCGGCTCGTCCGGATGACGCGGCGCGAGATCGTGCGTCGGGTCGCCGTCCCCGTCTGGGCGCTCGTCCTGGCGGGGATCCTGGTGTGGCCGATGGCGCGCGGGGGCTACCTGCTCGGTCACGATCTGGTGTTCACGCCCCGACAGCCGCTCGGACCCGATGCGCTCGGCCTCGGGTCGGCCGCCCCGCGCGCGGTCCCGCTCGACGCGCTCGTTGCGATCGCGGAGCGGATCGTCGACGGCGCCGTGGTCGGGCGCGTGGCGGTGCTGGCACCACTGGTCGCAGCGGGCGTGGGAACGGCCGCCGTGCTCCAGAAAGTGGGGCGGCCGGCGCAGCTGATCGCCTGCACCGTGGCGATCTGGAACCCGTACGTCGTCGAGCGGCTGGCGCTGGGCCAGTGGGCGTTGCTGTGGACCTACGCCGTGTTGCCGTGGTTGATCGTGGCCCTGCGGTGGCGCAGCGGATCGGGTCGGTGGCCGGCCCGTGCCCTCCTGCTCGCCGCGGGGTCCATCACGCCGACCGGCGGGATCATCACGGCGGTCGCGGCCGGGTCGCTCGCCTACGCGGACCGGTCCGGGCCACGGCGCGATCGGTGGGCGGTGGCCGGTCTCGCGCTCTTGATGCAGCTGCCGTGGCTCGTGCCGGCCCTGACCGCCTCGGCCTCCGGTACGAGCGACCCGGCGGGCGTGGCTGCCTTCGCCGCGCGCGCCGAACACCCGGGTGGCGTGCTGTTGAGCCTGCTCGGCGGCGGCGGGATCTGGGACTCCGACGTGGTTCCCGGCAGCCGCGGCGGACCCCTGCCCTGGCTCTGGCTCGTCGTGCTGGCCGGTGGCGCCATCCTCGGTGCCCGTCCCCTGGCGCGGCACCTCGGTCAGCGCCGGACGACCGTGCTCGCCGTGCTCGCGGCGGTCGGGCTGGTTCTCGCCGTTCTCCCGTCGTTACCGGGGGGTGCCGCCGTCGCCCGGGCCGCGGTCGCGCACGTGCCCGGTGCCGGCCTGCTCCGCGACGCCCAGAAGTGGCTCCTCCCGCTCGTCCTCTTGGAGGCGCTGCTGCTCGGTGCCGCCTGCGCCCGGGTGCTCCACGCCGGCGTGGCCCGGCCCGGGCGGGTCCTCGTGACCGTAGCCGCCGTGTGCCTGCCGCTGATCGTCCTGCCGGACGCGGCGGCAACCCTCCGCCCGACGCTGCGCCCGGTGCACTATCCGGCCGACTGGGCCGCGATCGCGGACCGGATCGATGGCGGCGATGCGCTCGTGCTGCCGTGGGGTTCGTACCGGACGTTCCCGTGGGCGTCGGGGCGCAGCGTGCTCGATCCGGCACCACGCCTGCTGCCTGTGCCGGCGGTGGTGGACGACCGGTTGGTCGTTGGTGGCCGGGTCCTGCGGGGCGAGAACCCGAGGGCCGAGCGGGTGGGGGACCTCCTCGCGTCCGGCGGCCCGCTCGGGGACCCGCTTCGCCGGTTGGGCATCCGCTGGGTGGTCGTCGAGCACCGGACGCCGGGTCGGCTGCCGGACCTCAGCGGACTCGCACGGGTCTTCGACGGCCGGGACGTCTCGCTGTACCGAGTGGCCGGCACCGTTCGCGCCGAACGGGCGACGGCGGCGCGCCGGGCGGTGGTCGTCATCGCCGACCTCCTGGCGCTGGCCGGGATCATCGCGGTGGTCGGCTACGGCCTTGCCCGAGGCCTCGCCCGGCGCCGGACACGACGAAAGGCCCGACGGGACGGGCCGGCGTCGTTGCTATAGTCGCCTCACATACGTGTCAGGAGCGTGGCGTGAAGAAGCTGGTCTCGTTGGTCCTCTCGGGCGTCGTGGGCGGTGCTCTTGCCGCGTTCGCCGCCTGGGGCGTCGTGTCCAGCTCGACGGCCGCGCCGGACAAGAACCCGGCCAGCAACCAGCTCGTCGACTACGGCAAGTAGGCCGGGTCAGTAGGCCACGCGACGGCGCGGCGTCAGCCGCGCTCCGTTCGCGCTCGCTCCACGAGCTCGGCAAAGCGCCGGCACGAGGTTCCCCAGTCGAACTCGGCCGCCCGCGCCCGCGCCTTGGCGGCCATGTCGTCGCGCAGTACCGGGTCGAGCAGTAGCTCCTCCACCCGCTTCTGCAGCTCGGCCTCGTCGTCGACGAGCCAGCCGGTTTCGCCGTCCACGATCGACTCGACCACCCCGCCGGCCGACCGGTAGGCGATCGCCGGCACTCCGTGGGCGGCGGCCTCCATGATGGCGATGCCCCAGCCCTCCTTCACGGAGGGCGCGAGCAGCAGCCACGAACGATCGAGGACGGCGTCCCGCTCAGCGTCGGGCAGGTGCCCGTGGAAGGTCACCGCCTCGGTCAGCCCGAGCTCGGCGGTGCGCGCGGCCAGCGTGTCGTGCCACCAACCCTCACCGACGACCTCGACGCGCAGGTCGGGCAGCACCGGGCGCGCCCGTGCCGCGGCGTCCAGCGCATGTTCGACCCGCTTGTGCGGAACCAGCCGCCCGAGCACGCAGATCGTCGGGACGTCCGCCCGCGAAGCTCGCACGACCGGGGCCGGATCGTCGAGGCCGTTGCGGACGATGTCCACTCGCGTCGGTTCCACACTGAGCGCGGCAAGTTCTCGGCGCGTTGCCTCGGAGACCGTTACGTACCGGTGGCGGCGGTAGAGCAACGGGGCGATCCGCGACTCGACCCACCAGCCGACCCGCCCGAAGGTGCCCGGAAAGATGATCTGCCACTGCTCGCGGTGGACGTGATGCACGAGGTTGACGATGCCGCGGCGGCGCACGAGCGGGGCGAAGAACGGCAGGCCGTTCTGCACGTCGACGATCACGTCGGCCCGGCGTCCGGCGCCCAGCAGGTACGACAGCCCGCAGGGATAGACCGTGAGGCGTCGGCCGCGGCGGCGAATGGTCACGCCATGCCGGACCTCGTCGCGGGGCGCGCCCGGATACGCGGCGGTGCACAAGGTCACGGCCCAGCCGGTCGCGGCGAGGTGCTCGGCCATGCGCTCGACGAACAGTTCGGAGCCGCCGCCCTCGGGGTGGCCGGTGTCGCGCCACACGAGGAAGGCGACGTGCGGGCGCGCGCTAGCCGCGGTGGATCGGCGCCGACCACCGCGCAAGACGCGACGCGCGATCACACCATCGACGTTAATGAGCACCATCCGTGAACACTCGGGAACTCCGGCCGTTCCCGAGGAGTCGAAAGCCCTGCAAAGGCGCGCCCGGCCGCGCGCCGATCCAGTGAAGGTACCGTGCTGCTCGTGCGAATGGGTATGGCGACGCTGCGGCGGTCCGTCTACCTGTTCCGGCTGTTCCTGCGGGAACAAAGCGATCCAGCGGGGTTCTACTCCGCGTTCGCGGACGATTCGGTGGCTGCGCTCAACGCGTTCGTCGACCTGCGAGGCAAGGTCGTGCTGGACGTCGGTGGTGGGCCGGGATTCTTCGCGCGCGCGTTCTCCGCGGCCGGAGCCCGCTACGTCGGTGTGGAGCTCGACGGACCGGATGACGCTCCGGTCGAGTCGTTCTCGGTGCGCGGATCCGGTACCGAGCTGCCCGTCCGGTCGGACGCCATCGAGATCACGTACTGCTCGAACGTGCTGGAACACGTCGCGGACGGGCAGCGGCTGCTCGATGAGCTCGTCCGGATCACCCGCCCGGGCGGCACGGTGTTCCTGTCCTACACGCCGTGGTGGTCGCCGTGGGGTGGTCACGAGACGGCGCCCTGGCACTACCTCGGCGGTGCGCGCGCGGCCGACCGCTACGCCCGGCGGTCGGGACGGCGGCCCAAGAACGATTTCGGGCGAACGTTGTTCCCGTACCGGGTCGGTACGGTGTTGCACTGGGCCACGGGCCGCGACGACGTGGAGCTGTGCCGCGCGTACCCCCGTTATCACCCCCTCTGGGCGTGGTGGGTGGTCCGGGTGCCGCTGCTTCGCGAAGTAGTGACCTGGAACCTCGCGGTTGTGCTGCGCAAGCGATGAGCACCGACGACGCCACCCTCGAGCAGGACGCCACCGCCATCGCACCCCCGGACGAGCGTTCCATCGCCACCGGCCGGCCGGTGCCGGACGAGGCCCTGGAACGGCGCACCCTGGAGCGGTTGTGGCTCACCGTCACGATGCTGCTCATCGCGTTCGGCGTGTTCGCCCAGAGCTCGGGCAACGCCTCGGCCGACACGAAACTCGACCTCGTCGTGTCGCCGCTGCGCCTTCTCGGGCGCGCGCTGCACCTGTGGGATCCGACGATCAACGGCGGCCAACTGCAGAACCAGGCCTACGGCTATCTGTTCCCCATCGGCCCGTTCTACGCGGTCACCCACGCCCTCGGCGTAGCGCCATGGGAGATGCAGCGCGGCTTCGAATCGCTGATCCTCTGCTTGGCCTTCCTCGGGACGTATCGCTTGGCCCGGCGCCTGGGCATCGACTCGTTCTGGCCGGCGCTGGGCGCCGGCCTGGCTTATGCACTCTCGCCGCGGGCGTTGTCCGAACTCACTTCAATCTCGGCCGAGCTGATGCCGTTCGCCGCGCTGCCGTGGGTGGTGCTGCCCTTGGTGGACGGTGCGGCCGGCGCGTCGCCCCGCCGCGCGGCTGGCCGCTCCGGCGTGGCGCTGCTGTTCGCCGGTGGTGTCAACGCGGCGGCCACGGTGGCGATCCTGCCGGTGCCGCTGCTGTGGCTGATCACCCGGACGGGCGGTCCGCGCCGGCGCGCGCTCCTCGGGTGGTGGGCGGTCGCGGTGGCCCTCGCCTGCGCCTGGTGGGCGGTGCCGCTGCTGCTGCTCGGCAAGTACAGCCCGCCCTTCCTCGACTGGGTGGAGTCGAGTTCGGTGACGACGGCGCCGACCAGCATCCTGGCCGTGCTGCGCGGGACCGATCACTGGGAGGGGTACCTCGGCCCCGGGGTATGGCCCGGCGGTTGGATCCTCGTCACCGGCGGCGCCGCGATCGTCGCCACCACGGCCGTCGCCGCCATCGGCATCGCCGGGATCGCCCGGCGCCGCGTCCCGCACGCGCTGTTCCTGTGGTCGTGCCTTCTTCTCGGTGCAGTCGTGGTCACGCTCGGCCACTCCGCCTCGATCGGTCCGCCGGCGGCAGCGAGCTGGCGCGAGCTGCTCGACGGCCCACTGGTTCCGTTCCGGAACATCCACAAGTTCGATCCGTTGCTGCGCCTGCCGATCGCCGTCGGGGTGGGCCACGTCCTGGCCGCCGCCGGGACGTTGCGCGATCGGGAAGTGGGTCTCTGGCGGGTGTCCTGGCGGCTGCCGGCCCGCGCGCTCGCCTGCGCCCTCGTCGCGGCGGTCGGAGCGGTCGCCATTGCCCCGATGTGGACCAACCACCTCGTCTCGAAGCAGCGGATCACGCCGGAAGCAAGTTGGTGGGCCGCCACCGGAGCCTGGTTGGCCCGGCACAGCGAGGGTGCGCGAGCGCTCGTCGTGCCCGGCTCCGCGTCGCCCGCGTACGTGTGGGGTTCGACGGTCGACGACGCGCTGCAGCCGGTTGCGACGACGCCGTGGACGGTGCGTGGGGCGGTGCCGCTGACCCAGCCCGGATACATCCGGCTGCTCGACTCGATCGAGAGCACGCTCGCGGCCGGCGCCGGCGCGCCCGACCTGGCGCCGCTGCTGGCCCGGGCCGGTATCGGGTTCGTCGTCGTCGCCAACGACCTCGACACGCTCTCTTCGCAGTCGACGCCCCTGCTCTACGTGCACGCGACCCTCGCGAACTCACCTGGCGTGCATCTGCGCGCCGGATTCGGCGTCAAGGTCGGTGGCAGCCTGTCGCCGTCGGTGTCGATCGACGCCGGCGGCAGCGTCGCGCGGCCCGCGGTGCAGGTGTACTCGGTCGACGGGTGGCCGGGTCGGGCGTCCCTCGACCCGCTCGAGGACGCAGTGGCCGCGGCCGGAAGCAGCGACGCGCTCCCACAACTCGTCGGCCGTGGCCTCGGAACGGCGCAGCCCGTCCTGTTCGGCCGGGACGGCGCCGGCCTGCCCCTGGCGGTGCGGGTGACGACCGACGGAATCCGCCGGCGGGAGGCGTCGTTCGCCGGCTCGCTGACGCCGTCGGCCACGATGACCAGCAGCCAGCCGTACTCGCAGAACCGGCCCCAGCACGACTACCTGCCGAACGATCCCGGCCCGCTGTCGGCCTTCCGCTACGCCGGCATCGCCGACGTCACGGCCTCGTCCTCGGGCGCGGACGGCTTCGCCTTCCTCAACCGAGGTGACCGCAACGGTCCCTGGTCGGCGTTGGACGCCGATCCCTCGTCCTCGTGGCAATCGACCGGTCTGGGCGCCGTGGGTCAATGGCTGGACGTCCGGTTCAGCCGTCCCTTGCGGCCGTCGGGTCCGGCCCGCATCACGCTCGGGACGGTCGATGACGGGCCGGCCAAGTTGCCGACGCAGGTGCTGGTGACCACCGACGCGGGAACCACATCGCAGGCGGTGCTACCACTCGCCGGTGCCCCGCAGGAACTTCGATTGCCGACCACACCTATCACCCACCTGCGCATCACGATCGCGGCGGTCGCGGGCGGGGGCGCGGGAGCGTCGGTCGCCATCGCCTCGCTCACGGTTCCGGGTATCGAACCGGTGCGCACGCTCGTGGTTCCGTCCGCTCCGCGAAGCGACGTGTTCGCCTTCGACGCGGCCGCCGGATATCGCAGCGAGTGCCTGGAACTGTCCGTGGGCACGACCTGCGATCCGCTCTACGGCCGGCAGGGCCAGGAGGACTCGGGGATCGATCGGACGTTCACGACACGGGGCGGCGACTTCGTTCCGGAGGCGACGGTCCGCCTCGCCGGTGGGCCGGCACTCGACGCGATGCTCGACGCCGGAAATCCGGTGCAGGCCACCGCGTCATCGGTGTACTCGACAGACCCGCGCCAGCGCGCGGGCGCCGCGGTCGACGGCGACGCGGCCACTGTGTGGGAGGCGGCCCCCGGGGACATCAAGCCGGTGCTGAGCCTGGCGTTGTCCCGCCCCCGACTGATCTCCGCCGTCACGATCACCACGCCGGCGACGGCACCGGTCGCCGCGCCGTTGGCCGTCACCATCGACGTGAGCGGCCCGGACGGGACCGTGCACTGGCACGCCGACCTGCCGGCCGACGGACGGGTCCTGCTCCCGCGTGCGGTGCGGGCCGCGCGGATGGCCGTCCGTATCGATCGGGCGACCATTCGCACCTCCGTCTCGACCGTCGGCGGCCGGTCCCGTTTGCTGCCGGTCGGCGTCGGTGACATCCGGATCGACGGGGCGGATCCGGTGAGGGTGACCGGACGCATACGCCTCTCGTGCCTGCAGGCGCCGAGCCTGGCCGTCGACGACACGACGGTGACGATGCAGATCGACGCCGACCGGGCCGACGTACTCGCCGGCCGGCCGGTGCGGGCCACCGCCTGCAGCGACCTGCCCGTGCACCTCGACGCCGGCCAGCATCGGGTCGCGCTGGTCGCCGGACCACCATGGTCGCCCGTTTCGATCACCTTGACGCGGTCGGGGATAGGGCTCGCCCGCGACGCGCCGGCCGGCAACCTCCGGATCTCCCGGTGGGACGCGACGGAGCGGGCCGTGCGGGTGGACAGCGACCGGGCTGCCCTGCTCGTCGTGCACGAGAACGCGAACGCCGGGTGGCAGGCCACGCTCGGTGGTCATCGGCTGCGAGCGGTGCGGGTCGACGGATGGGAGCAGGGGTTCGTGGTCCCGGCCAGGAGTCACGGGACGGCGCAGTTGAGGTACGCGCCCCAGCGCGGGTTCGAACTCGGCCTCGCCGGCGGGTTGGCGGCGGCCCTGGCGCTGATCCTGCTCGCGACGATGCGGCCGCGCCGATCGGCCCGGTTCGTCCCGGGTCGCCCCCACGATGCCCAGCCGCGTCGCGTCCTGCCGGCCGTCGGGGTCCTCATGGCCGCTGGGCTGCTGGCCGGATGGACCGGCGCCGTCGCTGCCGCCGCCGTCGGCATCGCCGGGTTGATCACCGCGCGATCGATGCGCCCGCTATTCAGCGCCGCACTCTGTGGTGGGGTGCTGGTCGTAGCCGGTCTTGTCGTCGCTCGCTCCGAACCGGCCCGGTTGTTCGCCCAGCAGAACTCCGGCCAGGTTCAGCTGCTCTGCGTCACCGGGCTCGCGATCGGAGCCTTCTCGGCATTGTGGCGCGGGCGAAGCCAGCGCGACGAGTAGGCCAAGATCGGTTTCTCGACCACGTACCAGGAGATGGCGGCGACCAGCAGCGACGAGCCGAGCGTCAGGCCGAGCACGGGCAGGAAATGGCCCTTGAACGGGGTCAGCCCGAACTCACGTTGGAACCACTGCATCAACTGCGGATGCCAGAGGTACACGCTGTAGGAAAGGCTCCCGAGCAGCGTCGCCGTCGGTGAGCCGAGGACGCCGGCCACCCGCCCGGGCTGCCCGAGCACGAGGGGCAGCAAAAGGAAGAACGCGCAGCCGAGGAACAGGTAGTGCTCGGCCGTCCATTGCCAGAACAGGCCGGGGGCCAGGTTGCGTGGCATGCCGAGGGGGAGCAGGCACAGCGCCATCAGCACGGCCGCGACGGCCGCGCAGCTGCGGCCGCTGCCGGCCCAGATCCGGATCGATCGCCGCAGGCGGCTCAACGCGCGTGTCTCCGCCGGGACGCAGGTCAGGACGGCCAGGGCCATGCCGCCGGCGAACCAGTCGAGGTAGTTCGGCAACCAGAGCACCGACTGGAGATTGGTGATCACCCGGTGGTAGAACGCGAGGTTGTACAGCTGGGTCGCCACGACCATCGCGCCGAGCACGGCCGCATGCCGGCGCAGCACCGCGTCGGGCCCCCGCTGCGGGCCGCCGACGAGCTTCGCGAGGAGCGGCAGGAGCGCGTAGAACGAGACCTCGACGACCAGCGTCCACAACTGGCCGAGGTTGCCGTCGTAGTCGTGGTGGTTGTACGTCTGGATGAGCAGGAAGTAGCTGGCCCAGTTGGTCCAGTTGCTCGGGAACGTGCTGATGAAAGCGAGCGTGACCGCGACTGCCACCCAGAGCGCCGGGAAGATCCGCGCGGCCCGCCGGACGAAGTAGTCCCGCAATCGTGGTTCGCGCCGGAGGCCGAAGCTGTAGGCGGCGAACGGCCGGTACAGCAGGAAGCCGGAGAGCAGGAAGAAGACGGTCACGCCGAAGTTTCCGCGGGCGAGTAGCGGGCCCACCGGGTCATCGGCCAGGCTGCGCCCGGTCGCGTACCCGACGTGGGTGAAGACGACGGCGAATGACGCGAGCGCGCGCATACCGTCGAGGGCGGGGAACCGGTCGCCGCGTTGCGCGGTCATGACGCGGTGACCGGGAACGGCGCCCCGACCTGGATGGACGTCAGGCAAAGGGCCGTGCTGGGATCCTTGACGGTGAAGCGGATCTTTGTCGGTGCGAACGCCGGCAGCCGCAGGCTGAACGATGCGAGCTGCGGCAAGTGCTGCGGGCCACCGCCCACCGGCGTCGCGACGCGGCCGGCAGCATCGACCAGTTCCACCGTGACCGTGCTCGCGGACTGCTGGTAGAGCGTCAGGTGCAGGTACCACTCGGCGCGCTGGACGGGCCGGTTGAGGGGGAAGGTGAACGTCCCGGCGCCATGCACCGCGGTGCCGCACGGCGGGGCGGCCGGTACGGCGCTCGCCGGGACGAAGACGGAGCGGACGAGCTGACCGCTGCCGTTCGCGATCAACGGCGGCGATGACGGATCGTTCACCTTGGCCGGCAGGCCGAGCAGCCGCAGCAGGTCGGTGACGCGATGGTGTGGTTCGACCGGAGAGATCAGCCAGCCGGGGACCGGGGTGTCGTACACGTTCACGTTGCGCCCCGAGGCGCGGGCCGTGAACGCCAAGGCATCGACGTAGCTCTCGGCGCGAAGCTTGCCGAAGATTCGCGCGAACCGCTCTCCGGAGACGAGGCTTGCCGCGACGACCACGGCAACGAGTACCGCGGCCGCAACCCGATGGGGCTGCCAGTGCCCGCTGATACGCGCGCCGCCGCGTATCGCGTGCTGGCCGGTCGGCGACTCGGCCGGACGCGGTGTGCCCTCTTGCGCGACGCCTCCCGGCGCCAGCGCCAAGGCGGCGCCGATCGCGAAGAGTGGGACGAATGCGCAGACGTAGCGCGGGGTGATGGCGACGAGGTCCTGTAGCTGCGCGAAGCCGCGATAGCCGACGAGCAGCATCGTGACGACCCAGACACTGACCGGCAGCAGCCACCCGGCGAGGGAAGCCCAACCGTTGCGTTGCACGCCGGCGAGCACGACGACCCCGGCGGCGATCTGCCCGAGGAGCACCATCAGATCCGTCGGTGCCGACGTCGGGATGAACGTCGAGGCGTCGGCGTACCAGTGCAGCGGGCCCCCGGCGAACGACGGCCCGAGCGAGTACAGCCACGAGTTGCGAAGGATGCGGTAGGAGGCGGTCAGGCTCGGTGCGGAGGCGCCGGACGCTTCCGCGAAGACCACCGACCCCAGCCCGACGACGAAGACCGGGGCCGTGAGCAGGACCCAGGTCCGCCACGACCGGATCAGGTAAGCCAGGCGGGCGCGCAGCGGCCCGGCGACGAAGTGCACCGCCGAGAGGACCGGGAAGGCCAGCGCGGCGAGCGCCCACTGCTCGGAGCACAGGGTTGCCACGGCCAGCCACCCGCCGGCGGCCATGGCAGCGCGCACGTGGCCGGTGCTTTCGCGCCGCATGTGGGCGTGCAGGGCGAGCAGGAAGAAGATCTCGCCCAGCCCGAGCGCGATACCGGGTGTGAACATGGCGGTGCCGGCGAGCAGGAACGGGTTGAACGCATACACCGCGACGATCGCCAGGCAGAGGAACTCGCGCTCGACCAGCCTCATCAGCAGCTTGTAGAGCAGGACGGTGACCACGGCCTGGCACACGACCCGCGCGGCGACCGTGAGGCCATAGTCGAGCGGGGAAAGCCGATCGAGTACCCAGTAGACGAGGCGGCCTACTGGCCCGAAGTGACCGCCCACCGGTGAGGTCAGGTAATGCCAGCTGAGGCTCTGGCCCAGGCCGTCCACCAGGTTGGACAGGTCGGCCTGGAGGAACCAACCTTGCGCGTAGGCCCACCAGAGCCACGCGGCCTGCAGGCCGACGAGGACGTTTATCGGTCGCGTGAGCAGGGTTGGCGCCCGGGACGCGCCCGGGGTGCCGGGTGAGAGACCCAATTCGCTGGCCGGCGCAGCGCTGGCCTCAGCCGTCACCCTGAACTCCCCACTCGCCTGCCCTGCACAACTCTCTCCAACCGGACACCGGATCCAAGAGCCGAAGGTCCTCGCAGCCCTGGGACACATGCAGGGTACGGGTGAGCCCGATCACCGGTACGGTGCTCCTAACACTGACGCAATGTCGAGTTGACATGGGAGCACGAATATGCGCAAAACGTCGGGGGTCGTGCTCGTCGGCGTTGGGGTGTTTGCGATCGTGCTGGCGATACTGCTGCCCACCATCGTCGTTCACAAATCGAAGAAGACCCCGCTCGATCTCAACATCACGCAGCGGGCGATCGCGACGAACGCCAAGGTGTTCGACGCGACGTCCGGCACGCTCAAGACGGTGACACTGCGGGCGACGCGCGTCGTGCGAACGGATTCGCACGACTCCGACAGCAAGAACACCACGGTGGTCGAAAGCCTGTGCGTGGTGATCGTGAACGGCAACACCCCGGATTGCCCTCGCTCGCCGGACCCGCGGCTGCTGAGCATCACGACCGACCGCGTGACCGCCGACCGTGTCTCGGCCGAGTCGGTGCACGTTCCGAAGTACCGCGAGTACGTCAACGCCGACACGAGCGTCCGGCACAAGGGCGTCACGTACAAGTGGCCGATCGACACGAAGAAGAAGACCTACCAGTTCTACATGCCCGACCTGCTCAAGGCATTCCCGGCGAAGTACGAGGGCACCGACCGTATCGCCGGCCTCACCAACTACAAGTTCGTGGCCTACAGCGGCGTCCAGCCGTACAAGGTCCTCGGCCTCGTCGACGGCACCTATGAGGACACCACGATCGCGTGGGTGGAGCCGAAGACCGGCGCCGTGATCTACGGCGAGGAGCACCAGATCCAGCGGACGAACGAGCCCCTGAACCCCACCGACCCGACGAGCACACTGGCCCTGGACGCGACGTTCAAGTTCGACAAGGCGTCCGTCGACTACCAGGCCAACTACTCGAAGGACGCGATCAAGAAGCTCGACGCGGCCAGCACGTGGGGCCCGATCGTCCTCGCCGTGGTCGCGATCGGGGCATTCGTCGGCGCGTTCTTCCTGCTGCGCCCGCGGCGCAGCGCGGGCGGCCCGGACTCCGAAGAGCCGGGGCGGCACACCGGCCCGAACCCGGACGACGACCCGGCCGAGGCCGAACCGCCGGTGTGGGCCGGCAGCCCAGGCGCCTAGCCCGGCGCGGCGAAGGTCTGCCACTCGCGGTCGACGCGTAGCCCTACCCCGACATAGAGCCGCAGGGCCGACGCATTCTCGGCCAGCACGCCGAGGCCGAGCCTGGTCGCTCCGCCGCGGGCCAGCCGATCGAACGCGGTGAGCAGCAGCGCCCGACCGAGGCCGCGGCCGCGCTCGCTGCGGGCGACGGCCAGTTGCGAGATCCAGCCGGACTCGTCGGAGTAGAGCCGCGGGAGCACCACGCCGATCGGCTGGTCGCCCCGCACTGCCATCAGCGGGCGATCCTCCGCTCGGTCGCCCTTGAGGAAGATCGACCGCCACTCGTCGAACTCGCGGTCGTGGTGCCCACGGACCTCCGCCCAGGCCGCGTCGCGGAAGATCAACTCGTGCACCCGGCGTTCGTCGGCCGGTTCCATCGCGCGGACGGTCACGCCGTCCGGCCAGGATGGTCGCGGTCGTTCCCACGACGATTCGACGGCGCGGTAGAGGTCGAAGGTCGAGTAGGAGTACGCCCACCCTGAGGCCAGCAGGACCTCCCGCAGCTGTTCATCCCGACTCAGTACCTCGGTCGTAGGGGCGGCCACGTTGCGCAACCAATCCACGGCCACGGCGGCGACGGCCCGCCCGTCCGTCATGGGGTCGATCACGACCGACGATCCGGTACGCCACGCGTTGCCGGTGGCGACGGCTCGATCGCCGTCGCGCACGATGCACTGCGTATGGCCGAGCTCGAGGAATTCGCGGACCTCGTCGGCGTCGTTCTCGGGTTCGCCGAACCAGTGCTCGTCGTACCGGCGTTGGAGAGCAGTGATCTCGGAAAGCTGGTCGAGCCCGGCCGGTTCGACGATCACGACAGTTCGCAGACGTAGATGGCGGTACCGGGAAGCAGGGCGCCGCGCAGCGGAGACCACTGGCCCCACTCCTGGTCGTGCCCGGCCGGCCACTCCGGCTCGACCAGGTCGACGAGCCGGAAGCCGGCCGCGACGATCTCGCGCACCCGGTCACCGATGGTGCGGTGGTGCTCGACGTAGGTCGGCGTGCCGTCGTCGGCGTATTCGACGTACGGACGGCGGTCGAAGTACGACATCGTGACGGTCAGCCCGCCGGGCCCCGGGTCGTCCGGGAAGGCCCAGCGGGTCGGGTGGTTGGTGGCGAACACCCAGCGCCCACCCGGCCGCAGCACCCGCGCGACCTCGCGCATGACGCGGGCGCTGTCGGCGACGAACGGGACGGCCCCGAACGCGGTGAACGCGACGTCGAAGCAGCCGTCGGTGAAGGGCAGGTACTCGGCCTCGGCCTGCACGAGCGGCAGCTCGATGCCGGTGCGCTCGGCGCCGGATCGGGCGTGCCGCAACATGCCGGCCGACAGGTCGAACGCGACCGGGCGAGCGCCCTGCCCGACCAGCCACCGCGAGCACATCGCCGACCCGGCGCCGACCTCGAGCACCCGCCGGCCGCGGACGTCCCCCAGCAGGCGGACGTCCTCCTCGCGCAGGTTCTCCGGACACCACACGAAGTCGGCCACACCGAGGAACTGGCCGTGCTCGGCGTGGTAGTCGTCGGCGTCGACGTCCCACCAGTGCCGGTTGGCGCGGGCCGACGCCGCCGAACCGGTCGCGATACGGCCGATGGCGGACGGCGTGTAGCGGTCCTCGCTGGTCACGGCACCGAGGCTAACCGCGCACCGCACCCCGGTTAGTGGACGGTGATCTCCCCGTGCGTCTGGTCGCCGCCGAGCTCGGCCGGCAACTGGGCCTCGATGCGGTGCGTGCCGTGCTGAACCTGACCGTGGATGCCGGTGTACTGGAAGAAGAAGTACTCGCCCGACTGCGCCGGGTGGCCGGTGGCGGTGGCCGACTCGAGGTAATGGGTGAGCTGGGGTCCGGCCTCACCGCTGATGGTGAAGCTTGCGAAGAACTGCTGCGGCGCGATCGGATCCGAGCCGGTGTTGACCGCCTGGATGCGCAACGTGTCGCTGGACGAGTCGAAGTAGATGGAGTCGTCGGCGGCGTGCCAGCGCGCCTCGAGGTGCTGCTCGTGGAAGGTGTGCGCCGCGAGCCCGTCGGTGCTGGGCGGGACGGGCGTCTCGTCGCGCAGCGCGGCCCAGGTCTGGTTGCCTACGGTGCCGTCGACCATCAGCCCGCGATGCTGCTGGAAATGCGTGACCGCGTAGTAGGTGCGGTCGCCGAACGCACCGTCGACGCCGATCGGGCCGGCGCCGCGCTCGTTGAGCAGCTGTTGCAGGTACGCCACCCAGCCGTGCACGTCGTGGTCGCCGTGGCGCAGCGTGGGCTCGTGCGGGTGCTCGGCCGGGTGCTCCCCGTGCGGGTGTTCGCCGCCGGGGTGCTGCCCGCCGGGATGCTGGCCACCCGGGTGTTCGCCGCCGGGGTGCTGCCCGCCGGGATGCTGGCCACCCGGGTGGTCTCCGCCGGGATGCTGACCGCCGGGGTGTTCGCCGCCGGGGTGTTCACCACCCGGGTGCTGGCCACCCGGGTGCTCGTTCCCCGGCTGGTTCTGGTTGCTCGGGTGCTGCCCGCCCGGATGCTCACCCGGCGTCGGGGTCGGCGTCGGTGCCGCGCCGCCACTGAGGTGGAAGCGGAAGTGGATGTCGGTCGAGCCGTTGGTCGGGGTATCGGCGAGGGCGTGGAAGGTGCCCGCGCCCGTCCCGGAGACCGCGCAGTCGGACGTGTTCTCCCCGATGAACGGACCGTTCCAGTGCACGACCAGGAAGGTGTGCCCCTCGCCGCCCACGTCGTAGGTGACCCGGCCCTCGACGCCGGTCGCGATGCTGTTGCTCGAGCTCCGCACGCCGAAGTTGTCCGTGGCCCCGGGCGGGATCTCGACCGCACGATCGGTGGCGAAGCCGCCGTGGTCGAGGTGTTCCTGGGCGCGCAGGAGCGTCTTGCCGGTGCGGTTCTCGATCCCGACGATGCCGCTGACCGGCGGGTTGATCTCGTGCAGGATCTGCTTCACCGCGTCGATCGTCGTGATCACGGCGGTCGCTACCCCAGGAACGTCCATCGTCTGCCTCCCGCGTCGGTCTCGCCGAGTGTCGAGGCATTTGCCCGGACCCGCACCCCTGCTGCGGGTGGTTGCGCAGCCGAGCCCAGCCGCCCCGACGGGCCACGCGCGCTGCCCCTAAGGGCAGGTCAGGAACTCC
>Ga0207667_10003079_pt1 | contig 20661 bp, 2 predicted proteins | sample KBSCornC52_FD_184301 | JGI IMG/M metagenome (GOLD analysis project Ga0207667, IMG submission 184301) | Corn rhizosphere microbial communities from Kellogg Biological Station, Michigan, USA - KBS Corn C5-2 (SPAdes) (version 2) | ecosystem: Host-associated > Plants > Roots > Rhizosphere > Soil ...
TAGCCGGTGGCGAAGTCCGCAGCGGTAGTAACTACTATGGTCGGGTCGATGGATAACGGGTAGTTTTTATTAGTAAGATTGACGGCTGTGAGCGTCAAATTATCGCCGCTTAGGCTAAACTTGACATCCGAGGCATTGAGCTTGCCTTTGGCGTCCTTAATATAAGGCGCCGGGATCATATATATAAGCGTGTCTTTGGCGGCGTTTTGTTTGGCATTGTCTATCAGCGCCTGGCTTTTGGCGTCACCGACCTGCAGGTTAGGATCGGATAGTAATGGATTGGCCGAATAAATCCCTACCCCGCCGTCAGGCATCATCTTGGCCGCTAATTGGCCGCCAAGCTCCAACTTCCAGGAGTAAGTAAAGCTGCTGCCCGGCGCTTCGTTCATAATAATATCCTCTTTAATCCCGTTACGGCGCAGGGTATAAACGTTGGTGGCGCCATCTGACGGGTAAACCATCCGGCCGTCTATATAGCGACCGTTGCCGGTAGAGGTCAGGGGCACTAGCTTGAACGGTAGGTCGGAGGAAGAATCAGTGAAGGTGATGCCCTGCTTGACCTTGGAAGCCAGCGTCACCCGATAGGGTTGTTTGCTGGTGGAATTGGTCGGACCCGCTACGGTCAGTTTGGCGGCACCGCTTTTGGATTGACTGGCTTGGTGGTAGCTTAGAATCCCGTTCTTAAAACTGACCTGGCCGTTGTCTATGGCAGTCTTAGATAAGAGCTTGGCTTCGGCAAGGTTAAGGTCGTAGCTATGGTTCAGGCTGTAAATATGAAGGAAGATGACAGATACCGCGATTAACGAAAGGTTAAAGACTGAGAGAGCCCAGCGTTTACGCATTGTGTTTGAATTTATTCCTCTTCCTAAGGTCTGATTTTACTAAAAAGTCCGCTTTTAACCTATTGTGCTAATGTTCCAGAAGATTAATTAGACGTTTTTACAGCTTCACATTCCCTTGGATCTTGACGTTGCCTTGAATGTGGGTCTCGGTGGGGGCAGTGGTGAAAGCCTGGATGGCTGAAGAACCGCTCCAGGCGTTAGACCCCCCAGGGTCGATAGCGTACGCCCGCCACCAGTAGGTCGTGTTAGCGCTCAATAGGGGTGCTTGGTAGTTATGAATAGCCAGAGTAGATAAAGTCAAAATAGGGTTGCCGGTGTAGGCCGTACCGGTCTGCTGGTCCTGTCCGGCCCAGCCGACCTGGGAAGCCGTGCAGGTGCCAGGGACGTTGGTGCCGGTGCTCTGCTGGCAGATACTACGGATGATGCTGCTACAGGTGTTATTAGAACAGACGTCTATCCAGTATTTAATATAGTCGCCTTCCGTGTCTGTAGACCGCAGCTGAAAAGTCGTGAAAACGCTGTTGCCAGTGGAGCTATTGATCGGAAAACTAAGGATCGGGGCGGTAGGCGAGCAATTGCCGGAGACCATCGTGTTTTGATATACCCTGCCGGCGGTTATGCTAGCGGTACTTGTACATCCGCTGGTGTTAAAAATCTTGACCGTACCACCATTCGTGGTCGAACTATTGCCGCCCCGGGCATCGATAGTGCCCGAAATGCTCACCGCGCCGGAAGTGGTTTTCAGCAGCACGCCGCCGCCTGCCCCGTTACCGCCGTTACCGCCGGCCGCCGAACCGCCTCCACCGCCTCCACCGCCACCAGCAGAAGCAGAACTGCCGCAAGTACCCGTACCGCCGGTGCTTCCAGTTCCGCCGTTAGCCGTGCCGCCGGCGCCTCCGGATCCTCCCGTGCCGCCACTAGCACCGCAGGCCGCGGCGGCATGCGGGACTTTAAAAGCCGTAAACAAGGCTAAGACGATGATGACTTTAAATATATTCTTCATTAACATATTGCTATCAGGCAAGGATTAGGTGCCGTTCCCCCAGGATTACCGATTTGAGCGCTGCCTCCTGAGGTCCCGCTTTGGCCCTGGGCCAAAATGGTTCCGCTGACCGCCAGATTGCCCGTAGAATAAATTTTGATTATAGCTCCGCCGTTTCCGCCTTTACCTCCTAAGCCCCCTGTCCTTCCCGCTCCGCCGTTGCCGCCGTCATAGAACCCATAGCTCGAACTCGTGCTCTGGCCGCCTCCGCCTCCGCCTCCGCCGGCACCAGAACCGCCATCGCCGCCGGCGCCTCCGCCAGACCCGAAGGTCAAAGACTCATCCGTCGTCGCGTCGTTATTCGTACCAGTACCAAGATATCCGCCCAGACTACCGGCTGTGCCAGAGCTTGACGACCCATTGCCGCCGTGGCCGCCCACGCCACCAGATAGATTATTATTGGAGGAGCCGGCTCCGCCGGTGGCTCCGCTGGCGGCGTTTGTCCCGGCAGAGCCGGCCGTTCCAGCGAAAGTTCCAGTGCCGGTACTTCCAGCATATGAGGTGCCGCCACCACCTGTACCGCCTGTGCCTCCGGTAATGTTAAGACCGCCGGCGCCGGCGGTGCCTCCCGCCCCTCCGCTGCCAAAAATACTCACTCCGCCGGGATAACCCCGCGCCGTTCCGTCAATAGTGCCGGCGATAGTTACAGAACCGGCGTGCAGCTCTAACGTTCCTCCGGTCTGACCATTATTCGCGCAAACCTTGATAGTCATTCCGCTGACTATATTGATGGAATTGTAGTACCAAACACCGCATTTGACGATCGTATCGCCGTTGCTGCCGGTTAAGGAGCCGGTCAAACTACCGGTCTGATTCCCGCTATCAGTCACCGTACCGACATTCGAAAAGGTTGCGGCTTTTATTGTATACGGGGAAGCCGTGCCCGTAGACCATATCACCGGGACATTGGCTGTATTAGGTAGCCTCTCAGGACTGGTTATGCTGGTGTTATTAAGGTTATCAGTGGTCAGCGCCGTAGAGCTGGAATCCCAGCTGGTCCCGTTAAAACGTTTATATACCACATTATAAGAATTTGTTCCCACGAATTGGTCGTATACTGCCCAGACATTGTATGAATCGGTGACAATGTTTCCTACGAGGTCGCTTAATGCACTGCTTAGGACGGTACCCGAAGACATCAAACCGGTAGGTATATTGAATGAAAAATAATCAATGCCGGTGGCCGTGCTACATAGAATATTAAGATTATCCAAGCTATAACTTAATGAAAGGTTTCTATTTGCGCTACAGTCCGTAGCACTTGCCCCGGATACCAGATTCCCATTACCCGAGATATCCGCGTATAGATTGTTGTCAATCATTGCCCAAAAAGATTTGCCGTCCGTTACTATGGGCGCTCCTGCGGTATTAGCTGCAGAGATGTTTGAACCGGCCGTCCAAGTGGAAAAATTAGACGAATATTCCGAGGCCACACTATAAGTTCCTAAGGATACACACCCTGAGCCCAATTGGTCGGTAGTATAAAGCACTTCAGCTACTCCCTGGCTATTAAAGGCTATGGTGGGCGAATAGTACAAAATGCCCGCATTACCACTGCACCCGGCGGCTGTTAACTGTTGTGCTCCCCCGACAGTCCATGCCCCCGCCGAATATGTGAGTTCACGGGTGTAAACATTCTGCTCGTCACTATACGCCACATAGATATTGTCGCTTCCATCAATGGTGATGCTGAAATCACTTGTCTGATTGGTGTCCACCTGGACAGCGGAGCCCCAGGTAGCGCCGTTATCAGTCGATACGCTATAAGCGAGCCCTGTCACGCTTTGCGTCCCGGTATCGAAAAACACCACCATAGTCCCGTTACTGGTGATGACAGTATGTCTTTGCGCCGCATTCGAAATGGCTCCGGGGTCTGAGCTTGTACCCACGGCGGCTTTGGCCTTGGGCGCCGGTTTGATAAAAAGATTGTACGATACCGTGGAGAACAATATCAGCAGCGCCAAAGCTAGATAAGGGGCCCGTTTGGACCGAAGCCATTTCTTAATACGAATATTTCCTAGAAACAGTTTCGCCTTGGACTTGCTCATTGATATGTGTTTAAAAACCCTCAAGCTTATCTAATTTTAACAAAGCACTGACCTGTTTAACAGTTAGGGTTTTGAATAGAACAATCCGTAAATTTCGGACTATTTTACCTCAACGACGTTGACCGCGACAGAATCCGCAGTCTGCGTACCGCCCATGGAGTTAGAGCATACCGTATAGAATACTTGGGAAGTTGTGGCTGGTGTATCCACATACTCAAAACTACCAGATGCAAGGTCGGTTGTGGCGTTGTTGGTAGTGAAGGACAGATTAAAGGTAGTGCCGACAGTGGAGCTAGTGCTACACGAGGCAGCAGAACCAACATTTCTGACTACTCGTAGCTGAGTAGAGGAGTCGGATGTGCTAGCGCCATGCGCCTTGACGGTTACGCTGATAAGGATAGGCGCGCTGCTCGAAGATGGCGTGATGTTAGGACGTGTCGCGTCATTGAATATTTCGGTCGTGGTATTGTTCGCTAGAGTGCCTGGAGTTGTATCCAGGAAGCTAGTCGCATTCGGCGGGCTTGTAATACAGTTGACCCAGGCACTATTTTGATAGCAGCGGAAGGCATTTTTGGAAGTGTTATAGTACATGGCGCCGTTAACCCCGGTTGGATCAGTCGCATTGTTGTAAGAGTCCAAAGTCAGCAGAATCGCCGTCGCGTCCGTCGTGGAAGAACCAATCTGAATTATATCGCCAGTTGTATTAGCGGTGACAAGAGCCGTGCCTCCCGCTGTTTGCAGCTGATAAGCTGCCGTGTTGGAATTAGCCACTTTGTTTGTATAGGTCACATTCGCATTACCACCCACGACTATGGATGTAGCATTTGTGCCGCCGATATTGATGGTGCCGGCGCCGCCGGTATCTAAGTTGACGTTAGCCGCTCCGCCGGACTGTAGGGTCAAAGCGGTGGCTCCCCCCGACTGGACGGTCACAGCTCCGGCGCCAGTATAACTTTGACCGGCAGCGATTGTAACATTACCATTAGTATCTACCTTAAATTTGGTCGAGCCGCCGGGGCCGGTGATGGCATTGATCAGGTTACCGGTAGCCGAACTGTTAGCCTGGCTGACCAACAGGACATCCGGCGTGCTGGTGCCACCGGACCCGATGGTGGATAGATCCTCTACCCGCAAGATGCTGCCTTGCAGATTAGAGCTGGTGCCGCCGGTCAAGGTGCGGGTGAACTTGTAGTCATCATTGGTGTAACTGCTGCTGGCGGTAGTAGTGTAAGTCTTGTTAGCCAAGAATTGGTCGGTCTGACCGGTCAAGGCAACAGATACGGTGCCGGTGCCGGAGCCGACTTGCGTAGTACCGCTGCTGGCCGCGAAGATAGCCGTGCCGCCACTGTAAGAAATGTCAGCGTAATTAGTGCCGGTGGAATCGTATACCTTCAAGTGAGGCACGCCGCTGGCCAGGCTCAACTGCAGGTATTTGGAGGTGCCGGCATTGTTTTGAATAGTGAACAAGTTAGTGACAGTGCTTGCCGCGTCTTGGATGATGATTCCGCCGCCGGCTGTAGTGTAAGTGATGGTATTACCTGTGGTGGCAGCCGAATTGTACGATTGCGCCAAAGTACCGGCACAACCGCTGACGCAGGAGTTAACCGTTAAGTTACCACTGCCGTCCACGCTCCAGCCGTTGCCATTTATCTGTTTATCCCAGCCGGTGCCAATGGTTATCGCATTCGATGTTACCGCAGCGCCCGGATCGCTTACATTGCCAATTTTTACCCCATTGATTGTACCGGAGGTCAGGGTGCCTACAGAAGTATCTACCAACAAACCGTTTTCAGTCACTGTGCCGGCCGTTTGAGTGATACTGCCCGTCTGAACTTTCAACCCATTAGCATTGATGACACTACCAGCGAAATTAGCGGTTGCGTCAGCAATTGTTAAGGCGGCATCATTCCAGTTCAGGGTGCCAGCTGCCGTATTGGTATCGATAGCTCCGACAGAAGTCATATTTATGCCAGTAAAGGTGCCTGTGAAGGCAGAAGATTGGGATATAGTACCATTGGTGATATTCAAACCTTTTCGAGTGTGAGTATTAAGGTTATTGTCGGATGGCATGAAGATACTTTGGCCATTGATATCGGTTGAGTTAGCGGTTATGTTAGTGCTCAAGTCGACCGTAATGCCGGTAATTGATGAGCCGCCAGAGTTGAACGTCTGGGCGCTATCGGCCTTTAGATATATGCCTCGGAAAGTTTCACCCGAGGCTACGGTACCCAGGCTAACCTTGAGGCCGTTTAATTGACCGCCAGTAGTCACGGTGCTGCCGCTTGTGTCGACAAGGATGCCATTCTCGGTAAGTGTACCCGCAGTTTGGGTTAGGTTGCCCGTACTTACTCTGAGACCATAAGAATTTAGAACGGCGCTGGCGTTGCTAGTGGTTAGAGCAGGCAGAGAGATATCCTCACCAATATATGTACCGGTATTAGCAGTGGACTCTGTTATAGAGCCGGAGCTAATCGTTATACCCTTTACGATGTTGGCACCAAAGTTATTATTGCCTAGATAACCAACCGCTAAGCCGCCGGCATTGATACTCTGGCTTACGTTCAAGCCCCCCGATATTGATGCATCACCGCTGAAGAGCGCATTAGAGTCTACGCTTAGCGTCCCAGTTTCTAGGCCGCCGCTCTCCAGCTGCTGGCTATATTCACCACCCAGATCAAATACTTGCAATTTGTGTGTAGTAGAAAGGTCATCTTCGGTTACGTAAGCGTAGCGGCCTTGGACAAATACCGACCATGCGTTGGTCTTCGTAGTTACGCCGCCGGCGGAAACATCAACGGGAAGAGCGGGGTTTGATATGTCGTAGACCTGCAGTTTAGAGCCATTTAGGTGAGCTATATATGCATAGCGGCCTTGGACGTATATAGAGTGCGGATTATTACCTGTATTGACGCCGCCGTTGGACACATCTACGGCGCTGGCGGGATTGCTTACGTCAAATACCTGGAGTGTAGGCCCTCCGGTCTCGGCCAAGTAGGCGTAGCGACCTTGGACATATAGCAGCGGTGCTCCGGCTGTGACTGCCACACCGCCGCCCGATACATCAACCGGGAGAGCCGGGTTGCTTATGTCAAAGATTTGAAGTTTGTTGGGCGTTTGTTCGCCCAAGTAGGCGTAGCGGCCTTGGACGAAAACCGAGAATGGCTGACCGCTGGTTGACACTCCGCCGCCAGTCACATCGATAGGTCGTGAAGGATTGCTTATGTCAAAGATTTCAAGTTTGTTCGTGGCACTATTATCAGTTACGCCGACAAATGCATAATGTCCGGCGACATATAGCGAAATTGGTTGGGTAGTGGCTCCGGTTGTTGTGCCGCCACCACTGACGTCCGCCGGGCTGGAAGGATTAGATACGTCGAAAACTTGCAGTTTTTTGGCACTTATGTCGATTACGTAGGCGTAGCGGCCTTGGACAGAGACCGCGGTTGGCTGGGCTGCGGTAGTCACATTACCGATACTAACAGGGTATGCGGGGTTGCTCACATCGAAGACCTGCAGTGCAGTGCCGTTTTGAGCCGTCACGTAAGCGTAATGGCCGGAAACGTAAACCGACGTCGGTTGTTGGAATGTATTAACACCGCCCGAAGAAACATCCTTTGGCAATGTGCCGCTTATATATATTTGGCCGGTGGGTGTGCCGTTACCCCCCACTGTCAACTGTAGCAGCGCGTTAGAGGTATTTGATGAAATATACGCAGTATTGCTACTTGGAGGCACGGGGTTTCCGATACAGCTGCCTTGGCCGATGTCTTTGTACGAATTGGAGAGAGTGATGTCGCAAAGAATCTCACCGCCAGAAGCTGTACCTCTGTAAATTTTATAGCCGCTAGCTCCGCTAATAGCGGTCCAGCTGACGTTGAGAGCAGTGTGCCCAGTCGAACCAATAGTGCCTTCAGTAGACGGCGTAGTCTCACCACCAGCGGAGTCTATAGCTGTAATTTTATAGTAGTACTGGAAGCCGCCTGACAAGCTGCCGGCGCCAGCATCGGTAACCACAGGCGTACCAAACCCTGTGCCCAGGGATGCATAAGTAACATCTACCCCAAGTCGCATGTTGGAGGTATCGGCGTTTAGTAAGGTAGCGGCTGAGCCATTCTGAATTTGTATGGCCGTGGTAGAGGTGTTTTGGACCTGTATGGCGTTATCCCAGCCATTTCCCACCTTAATAGCTGTAGAGCTACCAGCTTGGCCACCGGTACCAATCGAACCGATATTCAGGCCAATAGTCGTGCCAACCGAAGGCTCGGTCGCCATCGGATTAACGTTGATGCCGGTCAAGGCGCCGCCGGTCGTCATGGTCGAGCCCGACAGATCAATCTGAAGGCCGTTTTCAGTTAAAGCTCCGGCTGTTTGAGTTAAGTTACCTGTAGCGACTCTTAGTCCATAGGCATTCAGTGCCGTGCCTGTAGTGAGGGTTAAGGCAGGATTGGTGACGTCAACTCCCACATATGTACCGGTATTTGCAGCGGTGTTTTCGGTAATGGCTGCTGTATTGATTTTAAGGCCTGTCTTGGTGGAGTTAGCGATGTTGCCGTCCCCGGGCGCGACGTAGGAAATACCCGTCAAACTGACACCGTTGGCCGTTGTTGCGGCACCCGTGGTTAGGTCTAGATTTACAATTGTCGTGTTTGAGTTGAACGTCGCCGAGCCGCCATTGGGAGAAACCTTTAAGGCATTATAATTTCCGGATGATGAGCTAGGCAGCACTATCTGCTCGCCATACAGGTTAGCGCCGCTGCCATTAGTGGTGCTGCCGGAATCAATCATCAGGCCCGATTCATTCAAGAATCCGGTTGTGGCAACGGTGTTGCCAGTCTTTATGTATTGTCCAAACGCGTTTATGGTAGCAGTGCCATTGGTATTAGTAGTAAGCGCGCCTAGGGTGATTAAGCTTCCGAAGTATTTAGCATTCGCTCCGGCACTTTGAGTGATATTGCCGGACGTTATAGACAACCCGGTCTTAGTCGAAGCCGCAGGTGTTATATCGCCCGCAGTTGCTATTGCCAAGCCGGTTAGATTGTGGCCGGTAGCACTTACGTTAGTGGAGAGGTCAAGATTAATGCCTTTGAAGTTGTCGGTGCTAATTGTTTGGGCTGAGGCTGCCGAAATATTCAAAGCATTGTAGGTACCGGCAGCCAAGCTAGGTATGTTCACCTTGATACCGTTGAGGGTACCGCCTGTGGTGAAGGTAGTGGAGCTGGAATCCACCAATAAGCCATTTTCAGTCAGCGTGCCAGCTGTTTGGGTTAAGGCTCCGGTAGTTATCTTAAGGCCATTGGCGTTGATAGTACTGCCGGCAGAAACAGTGGTAGCATCGGGCGTAGTAAAGTTAGCGCCATTCCAGTTAAGGGTGCCGGCGGTGACTCCTGTAGAAATACTAGTGCCCGGGCTACTCAGTAAGATACCGTTGTAGGTACCGGTCGCAACGTCTACCTGTGAAAGAGGCCCAGAGTTAATGCTTATGCCCGTCTTGGTAATCGAGCCAAGGTCGCCATCGCCAGTAGTTTTGACAAGCAGGCCAGTTTCAGCCACTGTATTAGCTACAATACCACTGTTAAGATCAATGCTAACACCGGTGACACTAGCTCCAGCCGTGAAGGTGCGGGCAGTACCGTTAGTACTGATGCTGAGGCCTTTGTAGGTGCCTGCGGCAGCTATTGCGCCAACGTTAACATTAATGCCATTTAGTGTGCCGCCAGTAGTGAAGGTAGTGAAGCCGGAGTCTACATAGATACCGTTTTCGGTCAAAGTTCCGGCTGTCTGAGTCAAAGTTCCTGTAGTGACTTTCAAGCCGTTGGCATTGATGGTGCTGCCGGCAAAGTTAGCGGTGGCATTTGGCGTATTAACTGAGACGCCATTCCAATTTAAAGTCCCGGCTGCAGTAGTAGTTGAAATCGTCGCTATAGCATGGCCGTTAACCCCGGTGTTTACTGACACGCCGCTATATGTGGCGAACCCTGCGGTAGCCTGCGTTATAGTTCCTGAGTCAACCAATAAGCCCGAGTTGCTTTGGTTGCCGATGTTGGTGTCATTGGGGTTCATAATGACCGCGCCGATGACATTGACTCCATTTGATGTGATGTTATCTTGGAGGTCAATGTTTAAGCCGTATATCGATGGACCGGGGGTGAAGGTTTTAGCAGAAGACGCCCCGATATTTAGACCGTTAAATATAGTGGAGCCAGTAATGCTGCCGACAGCTACATTGATAGCATTGAAAGTATTGCCACCCGTGAACGAGGATCCGTCAACCAATATGCCGGATTGATTAATACTGCCCCCAGACTCGCTCCCAGGAGTAACACGCAGGCCATACGCGTTGAGTTTTGTGCCTGAAGTATAGGTTAGGCTAGGCATAACGATGTCTGCGCCAACGAAGGTACCTGTAGCCGCAGCTGTATTTTGTGTGATAGTGCCGGAAGTAATACTTAGACCCGTTTTAACAGCGTTAGCAATGTTACTGTCAGCCGGCGCTTGGATAGTAGTAGCGGTCAGGCTGCTACCGCTGGTACCTATCGGCGCAATCGTAGCTGTACCAGCCACGGAGATTCCTCCAGCCGAAACGGCCAGATACTTTGTGCCCCCGCCATTACTCTGAACTGTGAAGAGGTTAGTACCCAGTGCCGATGAGGCGTCTTGAATAACCAGGCCCCCTGCCCCAGGCGAACTGTCTAAGGTAATCTGCGGTGAAGTGGTACTGAAGTCGTAGGCTTGCTGCAAGGTTGTGCTGCCGCCGACGCCGGTGCCGCCTTCGCCAGGTGTGACGTAGACCCAGATAGTGCCGCCGGCATTAGGCGCTTTACTCTCTAGAGCTTCACCTATAGCCGTACCGCTCGGTGGCACGCCGCTAGCTTTATCGACTTTACCGGCGGTGGTGGTGGATACCAGGTAGTCACCCGGGGTGATGGCCGCATTGGTAGCGATCAGGTTGACTTGGTAGGTGCCGGCGATAACTATGTCTTGGGGAGTACCGCTGCCGGTAGCTATACCAAAGACCTTGGGATCGTTGGCCGTGGTGGTGGTCTTGACCTGGCCGTTAGTAGATGAGTCTATGACTACTAGATCGTGAGCATTGACCGTGCCGCCGACCGGCATGTTCTTGGTTATGGTGGCGTTGGTGTTGCCACTGGCGGCCAAGCTTATCTGGGAGCCATCAGTGGTATTGCCTATCTGAACTGCGCTGTTGGTGGTATCGATATTGAGCAAACTGCGACTGCTGGAGTTCTGGATCTGGAAGGCGCTGGTGGAGTTGGAAGCATTCTTGAACAGAGACGAGCCAAGAACAGTCAGCTGGCCAGTAGTATTCGCTACAGGCGTAGAGCCGCTGTCGGCGCTAAACCCTGTATCGTTGAAGCTGGTTGAGCTGGAACTGCCGATCAAGCCCGTAGTAGTGGGGCTAGTGGCGCCGGTTACGTAAGTTCGATAAATCTTATAGCCGCTGGCGCCGCTGACCGCGCCCCAGCTTAAGGCATTATAGTTGGTGCCGTTCAGGGTAGCGTTACCGCTACTGGTAGTACCGGCGGCACCGGCGACTGTCTCACCTCCGTAAGCGTTGGTGGCCGTTATCACATAATCCCAACGCTGGGCGCCGGTCGTACCGGTAGGAGTAACCGTGGGAGCGCCCGGGATAGTCAGCTGATTGGCGCCGCCCGATATTATTGTGCCTCCCTGTATATAAGCCCCGCCGGTTATTCCTAAGTTGCCGGTCGCTTGGATAGAACCGCCGACGCTCAAGCCGCCCTGGATGGTGGCATCGCCGGCAAAAGCCGCGTTATTATCTACGCTCAGCGAGCCTAACTGGGCCCCGCCGGCCTCAAGCTGCTGGCTGTAAGTTCCGCCGACGTCATAGACCACAAGGCTGCTATTCGCGAAGTCGGCAATATAGGCGTAGCGTCCGTCTACCGACAACCCGTACGGTTCTCCGATGTTAGAATCGGCGTTTTTACCTATCAGCGTAGGCACAGCCGGATTACTTATATCGTAAACGGCTAATTTGGCCCCGCCTTGGTCGACTATGTACAGGTCCCGGCCCTGGATTTGGATCTTCTGTGGGTCTGTCAGGGTGTCGCTGTTCTGGCCCACGTAAGCGGGAGCGGCCGGATTGGATATGTCGTAGACCCGGATTTTACCGAAGTTATCATCGCCTATGTAGGCGTATTTCCCGCTCACCTGTATGCTTAGCGGCCAGATATTCTGACTGTTATCCCTGCCCATATAAACCGGAGAGGCGGGGTTAGAAACATCGTATACGACCAGGGCGTTAGTGCCTTGGTCGCCGACGTAAGCATACTTACCGGAAACATATACCGCGCCCGGCTGGGTTATATTGTTGTCCGTCTGGCCAATCAGGGTGGGAGCAGCCGGGTTGGAGACGTCATATATGTAGAGGCTCTTGTTGATTACATACGCGTACCTGCCGCTTACGTAGATGCCTAGTGGATTATTCAGAAGAGTGCCGCTGCTTTGGCCCACCAGCGGCGGATTGGTAGGAGTAGAGAGGTCGTAGACATTCAATTTGCCGCTGCCTCCGCCAGCCAGATAAGCGTAACGCCCCTGGATAGCCATAGAGCTGAAGTCCGTGAGGCTCGCGCTATTCTGACCGACGAATTTAGGACTCAGCGGATTGGATATGTCGTAAACATCTATGTGATGCTGCCGATCAGCTACATAAGCATAGTGTCCTTGGACGATGACATCCGAGGGAGTATTTATCTTGCCGTCTTGCGTTTGCGCGACAAAGGTCGGTTTGACACCGGATACATACACTTGCCCCGTCGGGGTCCCAAGTCCACCGATCGACAGCTGGTTGAGACTATTTGAGTTATTGGTCGCGGTATATGCGGTATTAGCCGCCGGCGGCGCAATGCCGGGAGTGATGTAGCCGCTACCGTCATCATTATAGGTAGTTGCGGAAGCCCGCACTGAAGCCAGGTATTTCTCTGTGCCCGTGGCGCCGGCGACGGCGGTACGGTAAATCTTATAACCGGATGCTCCGGCACTGCCCGTCCAGCTTAAGTTAAGGTTAAGGTTGGCTCCGGAAGTAATGCCGGTTGCTTCATTAGATACAATCGTCTCTCCCCCAGCGGCATCGATAGCGGTAACTTCATACTTATACGTGCCAGCTGTCAGCGTGCCGATACCGTTGTTGGGATTAGTAGCGCTTAGGCTGGATGGTACGGTCATAGAAGCATATGTGACGTCCACGCCGATCCTGGAGTTAGTACTGTCTACGTTAAGCACGCTGGTGCCCGCGGAATTCTGGACCTGGAAGGCGCTGGTAGTGTTCGTGCTGGTACGGACCTGGGCCTGGCCGGTGTTGCTTACGGAGAACGCCGGATTGTGGATACGGTAAGCCTGCGAGGCGTTGGTCGATGATGCCGAAAGTGTAAGGTGAGTCGTATCCGTAAAGCCGGTCACAGTGTACTTGTTGCCGTTGGCGAAGATGAAGTCATCGCCGACCATGTTGGCCGTCCAGGTCGTGCCGGAGCCGACGACAGTCGCGGAAGCGGTGGTGCTGGCAGTACCGGTGTCGTAGATATCCGGCGAGATACTGAATAGTTTGTCCGGGCTGGTAGTGCCGATGCCAACGTTCGGGGTCAGGTTGCCACCGGAGCCTACGCTACCCAGAATTAAGCTGTTATTTTCTTGAGATATGGAGCCGTAGCCGACCATAGTAGCGTTCTGGAGATTATCCGGAGTCGTAAACGCGATGGCGTTAGGATCCCGGTCCCCGGCATTATAACCCAGGGCCGTGTTGTTGCTTCCGGTAGATATGTAATCGCCGGCCTGATAACCTATCGCCGTGTTGCCGATTCCGCTGCTAACGCCATCAAGCGAGTAAGCGCCGTAGCCGCTGTTAAGGTTGCCGCTAGTCGCATTGCTGAGGCTGTAAGCTCCATTAGCGGTATTATCGGCGCCCGTCAGGTTTGAAGTAAGCGCTTGATAGCCGGTAGCGGTGTTCTCGGTGCCTATCGTATTGTTACCCAGCGCGGCTCCGCCCACGGCGATGTTGTACGAGCCGCTGGAGTTAAGAAGCAGCGAGCTGGCGCCAACCGCCGTGTTGTCGTGGCCGACACTGTTGTATTCAAGCGCGTTAGCGCCTAAGGCCGAGTTCCAGCTGCCACTGACATTGTTAAGCAGTGAGTAGGCACCCACGGCTACGTTGCCCTGGCCGGTAGTGTTCGATTCTAGTGCCCCGTTGCCCAATGCCGAGTTCTGCTGTCCCGTAGTATTGGCATATCCGGCATTGACGCCGACAAAGGAGTTCGCCAGGCCGCTGCCGCCGGCCCTTATCTCTATACCTGCGGTGCCATTGCTATTATTAACGCTCAGGACCGGATTGGACTTGGTGAGAATCTTGATGGAGATGCCTGAGATAGCTCCGTTGAAGTCGGTGGTAGGAGTGATCGTGAAGGAGCCCGTGGTGCTGCTTGTCCAGAACTGCTGGGTACCTTCACTGGCGTAAACTTTGTTACCGCTGACTCCGCCGATGGATGGGATCACATTGCCGGCCGTACCCGAAGCGCTAAAGCCGTATACGTAGTCTGTGCCGGCGGTAATCGCCAGCGAACCGCATGTCAGGGAGGCAGTAGAACCGGTAGTATGCGTCCACGGACCGGTGCCGCTCCAGTTCGTACCCGTGCAAGTAATGCCCGTGGCCAGCTCTGAACCGAGAGCAGCATTACTATTGATGCCCTGTAAGCTGGTGATGCTGTTTTGGGTATCGACGCTCAGGACCTTGGCGCCGGCCGCGCTCTGGACCTGGAAGGCGGTGGAAGAGTTAGCGGCGTTACGGAAGCTGGCGTCGCCGCTCTCGGTCAGCGGCTGGTTGGAATAGGTATTACCTCCGGTAGTAGCATCATTGACTGAAGCAGCGTGAGTACCATCGCCCAGGAAGTGGTTGGAGGCCAGATAGTTTCCTATGGAACCGACATCAGATATATTGATGGCGTAACAAGTGGTAGTGCAGCTGGAGTCTGTAATATCGTTGCCGGTGATGGAGTTCTTAGTGGCGGATGACGTTAGATAGATACCGTTATTAGCAGAAGAGCCGCCATTATCATGGATCTTGTTGGCCGAAATTGTGTTACCGAAAGAGCCGCTCAGATATATTCCATAGCTACCGTTACTTTGAATTGTATTGCCAGTGATAGCATTATAAGCGGCAGTAGCATTCAACTGGATACCAGTGGTGTTGCTTTGGACGGTGTTGCCTGTAATAGTAGTGGCGGAACCGTTAATAACGATGCCGGTGGTATTGCCTTGGACGGTGTTGCCTTGGACTATGCTGTTGGGGATGTTTAAGTTTATGAAGATGCCGGTGTTGTTGCTTTGGACGGTGCTGCCCTGGATAGTGTCGTTACTAGATCCGGTAGTAAATCCAATGCCAGTGCCGCTAGTATTTGTAGAAGTTACATTTATTACTCTACCTCCGCTTAAGCCGGTGAAGTAAGCGCCATTCATCGATCCGCTACTCTGCCCCGCCTGATTCCCGTCAATCAGTAGGTTGGATATTGTTACATTAGTACCGCTAAGATTGTCCGAGTTTTTAATCATAACGTAGCTACCATTCTGGGCATTCGGGGTTGTTATGACAGTAGCCGCGCCGGCACCAGAAAGGGTGGAATTATTAGGCACGGATATAGCGGCGGATATGGTATATGTTCCTTCCATCAGGTAGACACTACATCCAGTAGTTGTGCATGGAGCACTTGTGAAGAAGCCATTTATGGTAGTCTGGTCTCCAGTTCCGGTAGCCACGGCATCAGCCGCATCTTTCTCGGCTTGAGTAGAGTTGCTAGCGGCTACTATGAAGGTATTGCTCTTAGGAGCGGATACCCATTTAGTGCCATTGTAGGAGATAAGATTATTAGTAGTAGTGTCATAGTAAAGCGTGCCTTTGGTTGGGGAGCCTGGGCGGGAGGCGGTGTTACCACCATTTATGACAATCTTTTGGCCGGCCGCTACGCTGATGCCGCCGTTGGCGGTAATGACGCCAGTAGAGGTTATATTACTGACAGTTACGCCGGTTGCGGCTACTTGGAGATATTTAGTCCCGGCTCCATTGCTTTGGACCGTGAACAGGTTAGTGCCGAGCGGTGAGGAAGCATCTTGAATAACCAATCCGCTTGCCCCTGGAGAAGCGTCTAGAGTTATCTGCGGCGATGTGGTACTGGCGTCGTAGGCCTGCTGCAAGGTCGCCGTAGCTCCCCCGGCGCTGGAGGTGCCAATCACCCGCCACACAGAGGAGCCGGAGTCGTAGACCATACTGACAGAGGCCCCGGCGGCTACGCTCAAATCAGCGCCGGTGCCGGTGATAATGACGTTGGCAGCCGAAGAGTCAGTCGTATCATTATTCTTCAGAGTGGCTGTGGTGGAGCCGGCGTTGATGAGGGTCAGGCGGAAGCCGTCACGCCCGTTGGCGATGCCAGTTATAGTTTGGGCCGAAGCGCCGGTCAGGCGTATCAGGCTGGCGTCTCCAAAGTTCACGTTATTGCTAGTTCCGGTAGTGGCGTAATCGCTGCCCTTCTTGGTAGCTTCGCTACCGGTTATATCTATCTTGGCGTTAGCGGCAACGTTATTAATCAGGCTGACACCGCTGGCGCCTTGGATGATGGTAGTGCCAGCTATAGTCGAGCCGATAGTCACATTGGTAGTGGAACCGGCAGTCGAGCTGTTGCCAATGTTGACGGTCTGGGTCGCGGCATTACCGGCGGCGGCACCGATAGAGATGGTGTTAGAAGCCGTCGACTGGCCAAGAGTAATGGTACCTGTTTGAGTAGTCGATCCTAGAGCTATAGTCTTGGTCGCGTCAGATGGCGTAACCGATACTGAGCCGCCATCGCCGACAACGAATACGTCGTTAGTGTTGTCCTGCAGGTCAAGGATATTAGTCGCCACCGTGGAGTTTGAGGCGTACAACGCAGAACCCGTACCGCTACCAGAGCTGTTCAGGGTGAAGTAGCCGCCATAAGTAGTCGATCCGGTACCCCCTTCGGCATTACCATATATACCGATGCTGGTGTAAGCGGCTGCGCCGGTTTGGTAAGTTACACCTTTCACACCGGCGTAAAGGTTAGTTCCGGAGCCCGTCGCTGCGTTTTCTCCGAAAACTCCAACTCCTCCTGTCACTGCTCCTAATGTTCCTGACGAAGAGCTAGTGCCGTATATACCGGCATTCTGACCGGCTGCGCAGACACCTATCGAGACGGCCCCACTAGTCGCTCCGCAACTACCTGAGCCGCCGGATGTGCCGGTGCTTGTCGCTTTCACACCTATGCCTTTAGTTACCGAGGTATTAACCCCGATTTGGTTCTGGAAGGTGTTACTCCCCGCCAGTGATATTGATATACCGTTGTCAAAGGTCCCGTTGGGAGCGGAGTTATCATTCAAAGTGATATTTATACCGTTAGTGGTAGTGCCAGAAGCGGTGGTATTGACGGTTATGTTCTGATTTATGCCATTGGTAGTGGAGGCGGAAGTAGTGTTCATGACATTGATGCTCTGGTTGTAGCCGTTTACTGTGCCACCGGTTGAAGAGCTGTTGTTCAGCGATTGGGTCAAAGCCGACTGGCCGTTGGTCAGACCGGCGGCCGGCTGTAGGGTCACAAGGCCGATGTTGCTCAAGCCCAAGACCGTGGAGCCGCTGTCCTGGAAAGTGGCGATGGCATTGCCGTGAGTATTGTTGACGGTCAGAGTGTCTTGGAGAGTCTTGGCACCTTCGAAAGTCTGAGCACCGGTATCCACTAGCCCCGGGTTGGTGCTGTTAGCTGAGCCGAGCGTCAAAGTGTTGCCGGTAATACTGGCCCCGTTAGCGAAGTGGTTAGTGCTGGAGTAAGTACCGATAGTGGTGACGCCGGCGCTGCCGGCATTCATGCGCCAGCGGGACGAGCCGGAATCATATACCAAGTTGACGCTGGAACCGGCCGCCAAAGAATAGTTTTGGCCGGTGCCGGTGACCACCTGGTTGGCGGCTGTCGCCGTACTAACCGACGCATCGACGATAGTGGCGGCTTGAGCGGCAGCGTTGATTAGAGTCAGTACATAGCCATCGCGGCCGCCGGCTATGCCATCAATAGCTTGAGCGCTGGCGCCGGTCAAGCGGATCAGCGAAGCGTTGGCAAAGCTGGCGTTAACGGTAGTACCGGTAGTTGAGAAATCAGCCCCCTTCTTGAGCGCCGTACTGCCAGTGACGTCCAAGTTATTACCCAGAGTGGTTGCCCCGTTATTCACCGTCAGGGTGTTGGTGCCGCTGATAGTCAGGTTGCCGCCGACCGTCGTGTTGCCTGTAAGCGCGATGCCGCTGGTACCGCCTTGCAAAGTCGTCAATGAAGCGCCGGTAGTCGATCCAACCGTCGTAGCGTGATCGACGGCGTTAGCGCCTATACCGCAACTGCCGGTACCGCACTGGATAGCGACCGAGGTGGCGCCGGTAGCGTTACCGATAGTGATGTTCTGGGCGACATTGTTGTTGCCGATCAATATGGTGCCCTGGCTCAGCAGCTGCACGGAGTTGCCGGTGCCGCCTTGGATCACCACGGTACCGTTGGAACTGGAGGAACCGATATTGATGTTCTGGGCGGCCGTACCGCCGGCGCCGATGGATATGTTATGGGCGGTGGCGCTGTTGCCGATGGCTATGGAGCTGGAACCGGTCCCGGCGTCAATCGTAACCGTATTGCCGGAGTTGCCGCTACCGCCGATAGTTATCGCTTGGACACCCGTAGCTCCGGTATTGCCGATGTTGATGGTGTGGGCGGCATTGTTATTACCTATATTGATGTTGTTGGCGGTCGATGTACCGATGGCCACGGTGCCGTTGCCGGCCGTACCGGCATCGATGGTTACCTGGCTGGCGGCGGCCGTAGCGGTAAGCGTCAAGTTGCCGGTGCTGGTGGTCAGCTGAGAAGCGGCGTTGCCTTGCAGAGTAACCGCCCCGCCGGTAACACTTATTCCGCCCTGCCCCGTAATCAGGTTCTGGAAGGTCTTGGCGCCGGTTAATGTCTGCGAGGTGGTGCTCACCAAGCCTGGGAAGTTAGCGTCGGCGGTCTGCAGTACCAAGCTGTTGCCGACAATCACCGCGCCGTTGGCGCTTTTAGACTGAGAGTCTATAGTCCCGATACCAGTGACCCCGGAACCGCTGGCGCCGGCCGCCTGGCCGTCGACTCGCCATAACAGGGCCGTGCCGTCATATATAAGTGTGATAGATGAGCCGACCGGCAGAGATATGGCGGAACCGGTACCGGTCGTAATGCGGTTGGCGGCGGCCGAGCCGGCATCGTTGTTGTTGAGTATTGCGCTGCCGGCGCCGGCGTTAAGGATAGACAATATCTGTCCGTCGCGGTTGCCGCCGGTGACCGCTATACCGGTGATGGTCTGAGTGCTGGCCCCGGTCAAGCGGATAAGGCTGGCATTGGCGAAGGCCGCGTCGTTGACCGTGCCGGTAGTTCCAAAGTCGGTTCCCTTCTTGAAGGCGGCACTGCCGGTAACGTCCAAGTTGGCGCCTAAGCTGGTCAGGCCACCGTTGACCGTGAAGGTGTTGGTGCTGTTGACATTGACGTTGCCGACCAAGTTGATGCCGCCGCTGCCGCTCTGGATATTGGTGGTCGAGGTGCCGTTAGTAGAGCCTACGGCCGTGGTGTGATTGGACGCGCCGGTGCCAACATTCAGGTTCTGGCCGCTGGCGGCATTGATGTTGGCGGCGCCGGCGTTGCCGAAGGTCAGGTTGCCGGCATTATCGAAGGCGTTGGAGTTGATGGTCGAAGCGACGGTCAGCAGGCCTCCGATAGCTGTCGTCTGGCTCAATCTGCCAATCGTCACACCCGAGGCATTGGCCGTGCCGATGGAAACCGTGCCGGTAGTACCGCTGGACGTGCCGACATCTATCGAGACGTTCCCTGAAGCGAAGGCCCCTGAGGTTACATTGCCCGTAGTAATCGTAATGTTAGATGTAGCCGCCCCGGACTTATTGGTAGTGCTGGCGGTCAAACCGCCATCGCCCTGCAGAGTCAAGGCGCCCGAAGTCGTAGTCAGCGAGCTGGCGGCGTTGCCCTGCAGGGTAACCGCCCCGCCAGAAGCAGAAATGCCGGCGGCGGCAGTCAGCAGAGCATTGAAAGTCTTGGCTCCCGCGAAAGTCTGGGCACTGGTATTGACCAACCCGACGGCCGTGTTGCTGGCGCTCTGCAGATATATGGAATTGCCGGATATGACGGCGCCGTTGGCCGATGGGGTCTGAGTATCGATGGCGCCGACGGCGGTCACCCCGCTGCCGCTGGAGCCGGCGGCTTGGCCGACCAGCCTCCATACGCTGGAGCCGGCGTCATATATAAGTGTCTGCGAACTATTGACCGGGATGGATACGCTGGCGCCGATGCCGGTGCGGATGCGGTTACCAGCCGTCGAAGCGGCGTCGTTGTCGGTCAGGGTGGCCCCGGCCGCCCCGGCATTAACAATGGTTAGTATCTGGCCGTCACGGCCGCCGGCGATACCGGTGATGGTCTGGGCGCTGGCTCCGGTCAGGCGGATCAATGAAGCGTTGGCGAAGGCCGCGTCGTTAGTGGTGCCGGTAGTGCTGAAATCGGTACCTTTCTTTAGCGCGGCGCTGCCGGTAACGTCCAGGTTGCCGCCCAGACTGGTGGTACCGGAGTTAACCGTGAAGTTATTGCTGCCCGTCACAGTCGTGGCCCCGTTAAGCGAAACCGCCCCGCCGCCG
>Ga0207667_10003082_pt1 | contig 20652 bp, 17 predicted proteins | sample KBSCornC52_FD_184301 | JGI IMG/M metagenome (GOLD analysis project Ga0207667, IMG submission 184301) | Corn rhizosphere microbial communities from Kellogg Biological Station, Michigan, USA - KBS Corn C5-2 (SPAdes) (version 2) | ecosystem: Host-associated > Plants > Roots > Rhizosphere > Soil ...
TTGGTTCACGCGCTACCCGATGGTATACGACGCGACGCTTTCGTACCCCCACCCGGACATCGTCTTCAAGAACGATACCGAGGCCGGCGCACTGATCAAAACCTATTACACGGACACGACGATCACCGTAAAAATCTACGGCAACAACGGGGGGCGCAAAGTCATGGCCGAGGTGTCGCCGCGCGAGAACATCGTCACTCCGCCGATCGAGTACATCCCGAATCCGCATCTCGACGCGGACGAAGAAAAGACACGCGAGGGCGGCATGATCGGCTGGTCGGTGATCGTGAAGCGAAAGCTGATTTTCCCGGACGGAAAGAGCAAAGAAGAGCGCCGCAAGGTGACCTACAAGCCGCGCGCGCGGCGCGTGGAAGTACACCCTTGCAAGATCCCCGAAGGCGAACCGGGACACACCGGCGAGCGTTGCCCGAAGCCCGACCCGGATAAGATCGACTCAGCCGCGGCCGATGCTGGCGCGAAATAAGCGACCTTCGCCGCGGATCGTGTAGCGCGGCTCGACTGCGGCCACGAACAACGCTTGGCCGTGCGTGAGCGAGTGCGTTTCTTCGCCGCACTGAAGCGAGAGCTCGCCCTGCTCACAAAATATGATTTCGGGACCGCGGCGATCGGTCACGCTGGGCGATTCACTGGGCAACACTTGGAAGCTCTGTAGTTCGAATTCAGGCGCGGGGGTTTGGTAGACGCGCGCGCTGCCTTGCTGCTCGCCTTGCAGGATGCCGACTGGGCCGGCATGAAAATCCAGCACGCGCGTGAGTTCGGGCACGTCGACGTGCTTCTGGGTGAGACCGCCGCGCAGCACGTTGTCGGAGTTGGCCATGATTTCCATACCCGTGCCTTGGAGGTAGGCGTGCAGGTTGCCCGCGGGCAGGTAGATGGCCTCACCGGGAGCCAGCCGCACCAGATTCAAGAGCAGCGCCGTGACGATGCCCACGTCTCCCGGATAGAGCATGCCGATGCGCACGGCCCAGGAGAATTCCTTTTGAAACGGACCTTCGAACGCCGCCAAATCCGTGCAGCGGTCCAGGGTTTGCTGCGCCAGCTCCGCGCGCCGCTCTTTGGTTGCGGTCATCAGCGCGCTGAACACCGCCGGCAAATCGGCGTCCGTCTGCAACTGTTCCAGGATTTCACTGGCATAGGGAAAGCGCGGCGCGCGCAATGTCCGAAAGAGCTCACGCGTTTCCTGGACGGCACGAAAGCCGCACAAAGCGGCAAATGGCGTGAGCGCACACAATAGTTCGGGTTTGTGGCTGCGATCTTTGTAATTCCGCTCGGGTGCGTCGAGCGGCACTCTTCGGGCCTGTTCTCGGTCGAAGCCCGCGCGCGCTTGCTCGAGCGTCGGGTGGGCTTGCAGTGACAGTGGCGACTCGGCGGCGAGCACTTTGAACAGAAAGGGTAAGCGCGAGCCGTAACGTGCGGCGACCTCCGGACCCAGAATCCGCGCGGGTTCGCGCTCGATCAGCGCGGTCAGCGGTTCTCCGCTCGGCAGCACGCGCGAAGGCGCTTGGGGATGGGCACCGAGCCACAGCTCGGCCTCGGGCTTCTCGGACGGCGAAGTGCCGCGGAGCAAGCGAGAGATCGCCGAATGGGAACCCCAAGCGTAGTTCTGAATTGGATTTTCGAGACGCAGCATACTCGCCCGCGTCATCTTACCGCTGGTCCGAGGGCGCGCGCTCCGTCTTTGGGAAGATCAGCACGAAGGAACTGGGCGCTGGGCGCAACAAAAGCGTCTCGCTCGTCAAGTGCTGGCGATCGAACGCAGAAAACCAGGGCAAATTACGCCAGGCCTCGTTGTCTTTCACGAATTCCGGCACGATCAAATCGAGTTCCAGATAACGATTTCCAGTGGCTTTCGCGAGCCGGGGGCCGAACGACCACGCTTCTTGGCCGGGGCGCGGGTTCAAATCGTTGTGCAGCGCGCCCCCGTACGTGACGATCAGCGACGCGGACGAATTTGGTTTGGCGAGCAGCGCCTCGACCTCGGTCGCGGTTTGATTCGCCACTAACGCGAGCAGTTGCTCGATGCCGCCTTCGCCGGCGTTGGCTACGGCTTCGTATTCGGCGCACGGCGGCGTGAGGCCTTGCGGCTCGATGCCCAAGCGCTTTGCCACGGTGCCGAGCGTTACGAACTCGTTTTGATTGGTCTTTGCTTGGTGCTCGGTGACCGGGGCTTGTTGCTTTTTTACCTCGCTGACCGTTTGCTTTTTACAGTCGGCGAGCAAGAGCTCAATCACGATGTGTTTTGCTCTGCCGACCAGTTTCGGCAAGAGCTGCTCGGCGAAGCGGCGTGTGCTCGAGGCAATGCCGGGCGTGTCGTCTTGGGCGTGAGCCTCACCGACCGCGAGCACGCGCGGTTCGCTCGAAAGCACGTAATCGAAGGCGGCCGCGGGGGTTTCGAATGCCAAACACCCGAGCGCGCCACAGGGTCGTGCCGGCGTGACCGGGGGCTGCGTGCTCACTGCGCTTTCGGGGCGGGCCGCCGCGCTGGGCGAAGGAGCCGGGCGGGTTGCGGGCGCTGCAGTCGCGGTCGGCGCCTGAGCGGACTCGGGTGCGCTCGCGGCTCGGAGCGGCGTGCTGGGCGCGCAAGCCGCGAGCGAGCCGGCGATGAACGGTGCGCGCCACAGCCACTCGGATCTCATCCCGAGATCGTACACCGCGGGCACCAAAAGTTCCCGTGGCCGCGCAGGCCATGACTTACGGGCTCAATTGCAGACCCAGGACGGGGTCTGGCCTTCGCCTTGAGTGCGATCGCAAATGCAGGAATGGGTGGCGCCGTTTGCGGCGAAGCTGCAGGTCTGATCGAGGATGGGGCAGGCCCAAAACCCGAGCGCAACGAGCACTGGCGGACACTGTCCACCAGGGCCGGCAGCTTGCGGGATGGCCATGCCGTCGGGCGTCTGCGCGGCGGCGATCATGCTCGCTATGTCGCTCACGGGCGCTGCGGCCGAAGTGGTGGCGGTTGAGCTTGCAACGGGCGTTGCACTCGTGCTTGCCGTTGTGGCTGGGGCGGAAGAACGGTGGTGATGGTGCAGCGCTTCGTCCTGTGACGCGAGCGCGCTGTCCGAGGCAGAACCGTCACCTGCGGCATTTTCACCGCCACAGGCAGGGGCACACAGCAGGGCTCCGCACAAGCCGAGCCAGGATAACGCTGATTTCGAGTTCATGTTCACACCCTCTTTCCGATGAGCCGCGATGCGCGCGACTGTTGATGAGAGAGTGGAGAGCAAGCCCCATGCCTCGGCGAACGCGATTCGTAATCTTGGCTAACTCACTCACGAACCAGAATTCAGCGCGACGCGAGGATCTGAATCTGACCGGGGCTGAGCCAGCCTTCGGTCGAGCCCCATTCGACTCGATCGAGCGTGGGACGGCGCTCGAGCACGTAAACGCTCGCGCCCTCGGGGAGCATCACGGAGTCGGCCGCGCCGCCTTTTTGCGGCAAGGGTTTACCCGACTCGTCGAGCAAGCGCGCTTCTTCGACGACCACCACGGCGGGCGACGACGTGAGTCGGAAGTGACGCGCACCGGCGGTCAGCCCCGCGCCGGCGACGAGCAGCAACGCGCCGAGGCCGATGCCGATTGCGCCGGCGAGCGCCGCGCTCGTGCCGTGCACGAAGCGCCGCAAAGCCAAGCCCAGCGCCAAGAGCAGTGAGCCGATCACGGCAACGTACGCCCAGACGTTCTCGTCGAACACCGAGGTGACCGCGCGGCCCAACGATGGGCGAGCCATCACTGGCGCTGTGCCTTCGCGCGCGTGGCGCCGCGCAATTTCGGCGCGAATGCGCGAAAGCCCCGCTTCGGCTGCGTCGTCATTGGGCCGCAAAACCAGCACTTCGCACAGCGCGGCGGCGGCACGACCCAGATCGCCGGGCTTGGCCGCGCGCGTCCGAGCTCGCTCGACGTAGGCGACGGCCCGGTCGAAGCTCGCGTCCGGATGCACGAAGCCGCGATCGGCCAACAGCTCGAGCGTGTCGATGGCTTCGGTGTAGGCGCCGCGCTGGATCGCCTGAGTCGCGGCGGCGAAATCGCGTTCGGTGTCGGTTTCGCCTGCGGCGCTCGCCGGCCGCGGCAAGGCGAGACTCGCGAGCACCGTGAGCGAGCACAGCGTGAGCCAGAACGCGAGCCGTCGCACCGCCTGCCTCAACTCTCGACCCCGAGCTTATCGGCGCGCAGCTCGGTGATCGTGGTTTCGGCGCGCCGAGCGAGCTCGCTGGGATCGACGCCGCTCGCTGCGCCGACGAAGCGCAGGGTGTCGCCGTCTTCCAGAATGCGCGCCAGCGCCTGGGCGCGCTCACTCGGCAGGCCGCGCTCCGAAAGCACCCGCGCCAGATCCGTCTTCAAGACCGCCCGCGCCTTGAAGCCCATCTTGAGCTCGATCGCCAAAAATACCGCACGCTCCACGGCGTTCACCGCTGCGCCCGAATCCGACTTGGCCAGCGATTTGGCTTCGCGCAGGGCCGTTTCGAGCTGCGCTGTGAGCGACGTGCCGCGCACGCGCAGCTTCTCGCGCGTGCGGCTCGCTAGGTTGAGGACGCCCCCGAGCGAGACCACGCCGAGCGGTGCGAGCAAGAGCAGCCCAAAAAAATTAGGGCGATCGCTGAGCGGCTTGGGAGCGCCGGCAAACGGCCCCAAGTGGTCGCGGACCTGCAGCGCGCCTGCCAGGCGGTCCACTTGCTTTTGCTCGGGCGGAACGAGCTTCGCGTTCGGGTTTGGTTTGACGTTGATCGTGCCGAGCGCCGCGCGCGCGATGGCGTACTCGTGCCGCTTGGGATCGTAATAGGGCAGGCTGAGATCGCCCAGATCCACTTTGCCGGGCTCGTTGAGGCGCACGACGTAGCTGAAGGTGCGCGTGCCTTGGACGACGCCGTGGGGCCATTCGATGTGCTCGCTCAGCGCTGGGTCGAGCCACTCGACTCCGCGCCTTTCGGGCGTGAGGATTTTGAACGGCACATTGCCGATGCCGGAGAGCGTCGCGACGACGGCGATCGACTCGCCGGCCATGACTTCGCGCGGTTCGACGCTGGCTTCGAGTTTGTATTCGCCGACATCGCCGATTTTATAGCCGGGGGGTCGTCCGCGCAGCGGCGGTTCGGTCACGATCACGTCGACCGCGCCGCTGTCGCGCACCGGCCACTGCCCGTTCACTTGGCGGTAGTTACGACCCGTGAAGTTGGCCGTCATGTTGCCGGCCCGCAGCGCGCCCGAATGCAGCGGAAACAGGTACAGCTCGCGCAGCTTGACGCCGATGTAGCGGGTCTCGCCGATCGGCACCAAGTACGGCTGGATCTGCTGCGGGCTACCGTCGAAGGACAGAAAATCGGCGTGCGTGGGCTCGTGCGTCTCGGCCAAATCGAACTGACCGCGGCCGCCGTAAGCGAACACGCGCAGGGTGACTTGCTCGCCGACCACCACGTGCTGTGGCACGACCGTCGCGCGCAGAAAGGCGAGCGGATCGGGCGCCTTGTCGACTCGCATCTCGTCCGGATAGCGCGGCGCTTGCTCCTCTTCGCTGTTCGAATCGTCGAATGGGCTCGGGAAGTTGAACCCGGGTGGGAAGGGCGAACCGTGTCCGAACGGCGAACCATTGCCGAACGGGTCCATGAAATTGAACGGATCGAAGCCGCGCCGCTTTTGCGCGCCGCCCGGATTCGAGCCGGCGGGCAAGACTTCCACCGAGATGACTTGGCCTTGCGCGCGTTCGCTGCCGAGCACGATGCTCGGCGGACCAACGCGGAACGTGCCGACTTTGCTGGTGGTCACGGTCCAGGTGACGGTCACGCCCGTGTGCTGGCTCATCTGACCGTTGATGATGCTGACCTGCGACTGCGGGCTCGCGTTGGGCGCGCTCGTCGTCATGCCCGGCGGCAGCGGCAGGCGCGGGTCGCTCAGGTGATTGCCGGCGTTGCCGTCCGACATCGCCGTCAATTGCACGACGAATGAGTCGCCCGCTGCGACTCGCTGCGCGCTGACGGCTGTTCGTACCTCGAGCGCGCGCGCCGCGGGACTCGCGACCAGCACGACCGCAGCCAGAGCGGTCGTGAGCGCGCACCTCATTTGTCCTCCATGTCGTGGCGGGTATGGTGCTGGAGGGCGCGATTCTTTGCGTCCTGTTCTTGGAACGTCGGCGCTTGCTCGAGCATGTCGAGCGTGTGGTCATCTTGGTTGGTCGCGGGCGGGGGCTTCGATTTCTGCTGATCCGCGCCGCCGTCCGGCTGGTCCTGCGGCTTTGGAGCGGAGCCGTCCGCGCCTGCGTCCTGCTGCTTGTCCTTGTCCTTGTCCTTGTCCTTGTCCTTGTCCTTGTCCTTGTCCTGATTCTTCTTGTCGTCGTTGCCGCCGTCCTGGTTTTGATCCTTGCCGGAATCGGGCTGCCCGGAATCCGGTGAGCCGCCTTCGTTCGGCGCGTCGGGCTGCGCGTCCGGCGGTTCGGCGTCCTTTTGCTTGTCCTCGATGCGGCGGAGTGCGATCGCGCGATTGAATGCGGCGTCGCTGCCGATGCTGTCACCGGCATCGGCGGGCATTCCGGGGATCAGACGCAGCGCGGCTTCATACTCTTTGACTGCAGCCTTGTAATCGCGGCGCAAGAACTCGAGATTGCCGGCAAGGTAGTGCGCGCGCGCCCGAAATTCGACGGGGCTCGTGCCGTCGGCCGCGATAAGCTTCACGATCCGCTCGGCGCATTCCACGCCTTGATTGCGTTGCCCCATTTCCGCATCTTGCTGCGGGCTCGGGCCACCGTCTCCGCCGATCGGCTCTTCTTCCCCGAAGCGACGCCCAAAGCGTTCGGCTAGTTTGAACAGACCAAGACCGAGATCGAAGCTCGCGTTCGGTCGCTCGCGCACGGGGTCGGGCGTGCCGATCTCGCCGTTCTCACACTTTCCGGTAGCGAGATAGCCCTCGAGCAAGGAAACGGCGCTGCCCGCATCGCCTGCGTCGTACGCGGAGATGGCCTGGTCGACGGCCGGAGCATTGCGCTCGAACAGCGCGTCCGTGCCTTTGCTGCACGACGCGATCAGCAAGAGCGGCGAGAACACGCCGGCCGCGGCCACCACAGCCGCCTTCTTGAGCCGCTTTTTGCGGCGTTTCTTGGGTGGCGGCACGTAGGTCGGCTTGCTCCGGCGCGGCGCCTCGTTGACGAAGGTCTCGAGCAGCACGAGCAGGAGGGCGAGCCCGAGCGGATACATGTACACGTCCGCGTACACGGTCTCGACTTTTTCCGAGAGCTCTTCACTGACCAAGCGCGACAGGCGGCGCGAGATTTCGGTGATGCCGGTGTCGCCGTGGCTGCTCTGCACGATCACGCCGCCGGTGACGCTCGCGATCTTGGCGAGCTGCGCTTCACCCTCGGCGGACAGCGAGGTGGTGATGGGCTTGCCTTGTTCGTCCACGCGATACCCGTGAGACTCGCCCGCTTCGTTCACGTCTGGGATCGGCTCGGGCGTGCGGCCGCCGATTTGCACGACGTTGATGGTGATATCCGCGCTTTTCGCCGACTCGGCAGCGGCTACGGGATCGCCCTCCAGATCCTCGCCGTCGGTGACCAGGAGCATGACGCGCTTGTGCGTCTTCGATTTGGGGTCCCGCTCGAGCAGCTCGCGCCCGGACTCCAGCGCGCGAGCGATGGCCGTGCCGCCGACGGGCATGTCGTTCGGCGTGAGCTGACGAAAGAACTGGGCGATCGATGCGCCGTCGCTCGTGAGCGGGAAGGACATCGCGTCGCCCGCGAACGCGACGGCGCCGAAACGCGCTCCAGGGAGCTCCTGGATCAGCCGCCCGACCTCGGATTTGGCCCGCAAAATCCGGGAAGGCGTGATGTCCTTCGCGTACATGCTCTTCGAGTAGTCGAGCACGATCACCACATCCAGATTGGTGGCCGGGATCAAACGCGTGCCGCGGCCGTATTGCGGCTGCGCCAGCGCGATGAACGCGAGCGCGACGGCCAAGACCAACAGCACGCCCTTGAACGCACGCCGCCCGCTCGGGTTGGCAGTGACGAGCTCGCGCACCAAGAGCGCATCGCCGAAGCGCTTGACGTGGCGGCTGAGCAGCACACCGCCGACGACCAACACCGCCGCCACCAAGAGCGCGAGCCCAGTCCCGAAGAGCCACAACGGAACGGCGAATTTCACGGAAACCTCCGCAGTACGAGCGCGCGCAGCGCGGCGTCAGCGGCCAGGAGCAGCACGCCCGGCAGCAGCAAGAACGCGAACAGATCCTCGTAGTTGGCGATGTTGGCTTCGAACTTGGTCTTCTCTAGCTTATCGAGCACGTCGTGGAAGCTCGCTTGCAGCGCTTGGGCGTCGGTCGCAACGTAGGTCGAGCCGCCGGTCTTCGACGCGAGCTCTTTCAATAGCTTCGGGTTGACCGGGAAGCTCATCGAGACGTAGTGCGGCTGGCCGAAGAGATCGAAGCCGTCTTGCACTTCCGCTGCGTCGCCCTGGCCGATTTGGATCGTGTACAAGCGAGCGCCCACGGAATTGGCCAAATGTGCCGAGTATTCCGGGGAAATTTTGCCGCCGTTCGAGTCACCGTCGGTGAGCAGGATGATCGCTTTGCTGCGGGCGTGGCTACGGCGCATGCGCGCGGCAGCCACGCCCACCGCGTCGCCGATCGCGGTGCGGCTCGAGTCGATCACCTCGAGCTCCATCTTGCTCACGAGCTCGTCGAGCAAGTGGTAGTCGAGCGTGGGCGGCGAAAGCACGTAAGCGCTCGCGCCGAACACGACGATGCCGATGCGGTCCGTCTTGCGCCGCGCGATGAAGTCGCGAATCACGGCCTTGGCCGTGTCGATGCGGGTGGGGCGCACGCCGCGGGGCCGGGGCGGCAAATAGTTCTGCAGGTCCGGCGGGAGATTGGCCATGGCTGCGCGCATCGAGCCGGACAAATCGAGCACGACCACGATGTCGATGCCCTCTTCGTCGGCAGCTTGTGGGCGCAGCGTATTGACGGGGCGCGCGAGCGCGAGCACGGAGAGGGCAAAGCCCACCGTGCGCAAGACGCCCGGCAAATCGCGCAGCCAAACGCGGAGGCCCGAGGGCCCGACGCCGAGCGCGGCCAGCGTGCCGAGCTTGAGCCGCGGCATGCGCCGATCCTCACCCAAGGTCGCGCGATAGAAGATCGCCGGCACCAGCAGCAAACCCAGAAAAAACCAGCGGTTTTGCCAGTTCGCTTGCAAGATCTCGTCGCCGCGCGAGAGCGCCGGGTAAGCCAAGCCCAGCCCGATCGCGAACAACGTATACAAGACGAGCAACGTGCCGCGCAGCGCGCGCCGGAAACGCGCAGCGGAAGCGCGCAAATCGAAGCGCGGCGCGTTCGGCCTAGCGGGTTTGCGGCTGACTTCGCCGGACGAATTCGGCGAGACCGGGGGCGGCGAAGCCGGGCTCGGCAGCGCGGTGTTCGGAGCTTCGTTCACGGCGCGCCTCCTTCGTCGTCGGTCGGCTCATCGCGCTCGTTCGCGCGCGGTGCGCCGTCGTCTGCGTCTTCGGCACCCGGCAGCGCCGTTGCCAGCGGCGGCAAGGCCGGAGCAATTTCGATCGTGCGCGTGACGATGTCCTCGGCGCGCGCCAAAAGATCGAGGCATTCCCCCTCACTCGGGGTAAGTTGCGCGAATTTGACCAAATCTGCGTCGCGCATGAACGTCTCGATGCCCGGCAGATCGGCGATCGGCGGATTGACTAGGCGCAGTGCGCCGAGCGCTTCACGCGTCGTGCTCTCGAGCCCGTCATAGCCGTAGCGATCGCCGAGATACCGCCGCAGTACGTCGGATACGCGGTCGAAATGCTCGGCAAAGCGGCCCTCGCGCGTCAGCCCGGCATGCCGAATGTCGTGCAGGGCCTCGAGCGCGACGTCCCACGGCGGGCGCGGCGGCGGCGGCGGCGGTAGCTTCTTCGGCCGGCGCAGCCAGCGACTGACGAGCAGCGCCAGGATCGCGCCGAGCGCCAGTGCAATCAGCGCGGCCACGACGATGTGCTTGGCCGCGGTCCAGATCTCGCGCTGCTTGCGCGGCGGCGGATTGCCGTGCGGAGCCGCGTTCGGCGTATTGGCGATCGGATCTTCGACCGTGATGCTGTGCGGCGCGGTGCACACGGTCACGATTTCGCCGCTCGCGCGCGACATGGCGATCGGCAACGGCGGCAGAAAGAGCACGTGTCGGCCTGGCTTCGGCGGCAGCGGCACCACCGAGATGCGCACCTCGGTCTTGGCGTTCGCGCCCTCTTCGGTGCGCGTCAGGCGCGGACCGGCGGCACCTTCGGGGTCCGGGAGCGCGAAGCCTTCGCGCTCCAAGGCTTTGGCTTCGGGGCTGTCGCTGAGGAGGTGGAAGCCGGTCGGTAATACGGTCTCGCCCTTGCCGTGCTGAACGGTCACTTCGAGCGTCAGCGCGTGGCCGCTGAGCGCGCGTTCTGCGATGTGCTCGCTGAATTTCGGCCGATCTTTGCCGGACGGGATGCGCTCGACGCAGCCTTCCTCGTTCGCTCCGAGGCTGGCGGGTGAGCTCGCGCTGCTCGCGCTCGGTGGCACGCCGTTCGCGCTCGGTGCGCTGCTCGCGCTCGGCGGCGGCGGCGCGCCGGCGTCCGGGGCGGCGCCCAAGGCCGCGCCCGTCGCGCTCAGCAGGCCGAGCACGCTGGCGAGCGCTGCTGCCGTCCCGTTCACGGCTGAGCGGCGCGCGCTCATCGGTGGGCCCGCCGCGCACGCCGCGCGAACAGATCGCGCAGGGGTTTGATGTACGGTTGATCGGTGCGCACCACGCAATAATCGAGACCGAGCTTGGTGAACAGCTTCACTTGCTCGGCGCGGATGCCGCGCATTTGCTTGGCGTAGTGCGCACGCACCAGCGGACTCGAGGTATCGACGATCACGCTCTCGCCGGTCTCGAAATCTTCGAAGCTGCTGAGCCCGACGTCGGGCAGCTCCTCGTCGCGCGGATCGACCAGCATGACCGGAATGATGTCGTGACGCGCGGCCGCCAGCGACAGCGCACGGTCGTAGCCGCTGGTGAAAAAGTCGCTCAGCACGAAGGCCACGCTGCGCCGGCGCGCGACGGAGTGCAGCGTCTCGAGCGCGACGCGCAGATCGGTCCCCGTGCGCTCCGGCACGCGGCCGAGGATCTCGCGCACCACGCGCATGACGTGCTTTTCGCCCTTTTTGGCGGGCACGAGCTTCTCGATCTGGTCCGTGCTCAGGATCAGACCGACGCGGTCATTGTGTTTGATGGCGCTGAACGCGCACACCGCCGCGACCTCCGCCGCGAGCCGGGCCTTACTCGAGGTATGGGTGCCGAAGCGCTGGCTGGCGGACAAATCGACGACCAACATCATGGTCATCTCGCGCTCCTCCACGAATACCTTCACGTACGTGGAGCTCATGCGCGCGCTGACGTTCCAGTCGATCGTGCGCACGTCGTCGCCGGGCTGGTATTCGCGCACTTCGCGGAACGCGAGGCCTTGGCCCTTGAACACGGAGGTGTAGCTGCCCGCGAGCTGCTCCGTCGCGAGCCGATTGGTCGTGATCTCGATCTTGCGTAGTGCTTTGAGCAGTTCCTTGGGGATCACCGCGCTACCTCAGTTCTCATGGACACGAGAACACACGGCACTCAGGGAACTTCGACGACCTCGAACACGCGGCGCACGATGTCTTCGGCTGTGACTTCCTCGGCCTCGGCTTCGTAGCTCAAGACGACGCGGTGACGCAGCACGTCTGGGCCGATCGCTTTCACGTCTTCCGGCGTGACGTAGCCGCGGTGGCGCAGGAAGGCGTGCGCGCGGGCAGCCAAATTCAGGGCAATACTCGCGCGGGGGCTGGCGCCGTACTCGATCAGCGGCGCAAGATCCTTCATGCCCTTCTTCTGCGGCTCGCGCGTGGCGAAGACCACGTCGACGATGTAATCCTTGACGCGATCGTCCATGTACACGTCGCGCACGACTTTGCGGGCCTCGAGCAGCTGCGCGGGCGATGTCTTCGAGCTTGCCACGGTGTTTACCACGCTGGTCATGCGATCCATCACCATGCGCTCTTCTTCGCGCGACGGATAACCGACCTTGACCATCAGCATGAAGCGATCGATCTGGGCTTCCGGGAGCGGGTAAGTGCCCTCTTGCTCGATCGGATTTTGGGTCGCCATGACCACGAACGGGTCGGGCAGGGGATAGCTCTTGTCGCCGATCGTGACTTGACGCTCCTGCATGGCCTCGAGCAGCGCGCTCTGTACCTTGGCCGGCGCGCGGTTGATCTCGTCGGCCAGCACCAAATTGGCGAAAATGGGCCCGAGCTTGGAGCTGAACTCGCCCGTCTTCTGATCGTAAATCACGGTGCCGATCAAATCTGCCGGCAAGAGATCGGGCGTGAACTGAACACGCGCGAATTTCGCGTGAATGGCCGCGCAGATCGTGCGCACGGTCAGCGTCTTGGCTAGCCCGGGCACGCCCTCCAGGAGCACGTGGCCCCCGGTCAACAAGCCCACGAGGATGCGTTCGATCATGTATGACTGACCGACGATGACCTTGCCGATTTCGGCCAGAAGGTCGTCCACGAAGGCGCTTTCTTTGGCCACGAGTTCGTTGAGCGCGCGTACGTCCTGCATGTTCTTCCTAGAGCCCAGGTGGGCGGACCAGCCGCTTCTAGCGCGGCAGACGCGCCGGAGACAATTGACAATCCTGGCTTATTCCGCAGGCCTTCACTCAGTCCACGCCGAGGGCCCACGAAAGGCATGCCTCGGCCAGCCCGGCGCACAAAATCGCCCCTGCCGCGAGGCCGAGACCGAGCCCCAGGCCGGCCCACGAACGGCGAGTCTTGCAGAAGTGGACGGGGATCGACAGCGGTCCGAAGACCACGACCGCCGACAAAAAGCTGGCTTCGTTCCAGGCGCGGCTCAGACGCTCGGCCGATAAGCGCGATAGGTCACGCTTGACGATGAAATAGGGCAAAGCGGCGTTCAAGACGAAGCTCAGCGTGACGACCAGAATCTCCGCCATGGCTTGGGCTCGCGCGCCGCCGGAAGCGAGCAAGCTGCGTGAGCTACGGCTGGACCGCGTGCACGAGCTCGCCGAACGCGCTGTCCTCACCGCCGGCCGGGCGATTCGGGTGGTGCAATACGGCGCCCTTGCCGGCGTTCATCTCGCAATGGATTGCGGCGGTGTACTTCTTGAGCGGCTCATCGTAGCTACGCGCAGCGACCACCGCGCTGCCGATGTCGCGCAGCGCCTCATCCATGGCCGGGCAGCCGTTGCTCGGCGGCGGCAAACTGAGCGGCTTGGCGTTCTCGCAGCAACCCGCGCGCACGACCGAGAAGGCTGCCATGTCGTACCAGCCGATGCGCGCGAAGATTTTCATCGCGTCGGTCGTGGCGCCTTTGGCGCCGTTGATCACGCTCACGCGCAGCTTTTCAGCGCCGATGCGCGGGTCGGTTTCGTCGCACACCCAGGCCATGTCGGGCGCTTTTTCGAACGTGCCCTTGGGCATGTAGCCGGAGACACACGAGCCGGTCTTGTCGGCGGTCGCGCTGACCGTCTCGCTCTTTCCGGTGACCGGGACATCGCCGAGCTCGATCGCCTTCTTCTCTTCCACCGGCGGCGCCGGCTTTTGCACTTCGACCAATCGGACATTGGTCTTCGTGTGCATGCGCGAGAAGATGAAGCCGCCAATCAGGCCGGCGCTGATGCCGGCCACGGCAAGGACCCAGATTTTGGACGGCTTCTTGGCCGCGGGCGCGCGGGAAACTGCCCGCGGCGCGGAGGAAGTCCGCTCGACGCGTCCGTGCTCCCCTGGGCGCATGCTCGGCGGCAATGGCGGCGGCGAAGTGGAGTGGATCCCGCCCGGCGGAATCGGCTCTTCACCCGCGTGTTCCACGAACCAGCGGGCCAGCTCGCGCTTGAGCGGGCGCAGATCATGGCTCCGCGCGCCGATATCGCGGGCGAGGCCGTGATAAAGCGCCATTTGGAGGGCGTGATCGGTGATGCCGGCGTCGGTGATCGCGCTCTCGGATTCGAAGCCGGTGCGCGGCGGCGCTTCGCCGATCAGCATTTGAAACAAGAGCGCGGCGGTCGCCCAGCTGTCGTCTGGCTCGGACGGCGGGTCGCCCGGTTCCCATTCGGGTTGCCGGAATGCCGCGTCGCCCTTAGGGACTGGCGCAATGGCCAGCACCGGACCGTCTCGGCCGTCGTCTGGGGTGAGGATGACGTTCACCGGATGAACGGCGCCGTGCGCGCCTCCCGCTTCGTGCAAACAGGACAGCGCGTCCGCGACGCGCAGCGCCGAGCGCACCGCGTCGACCGGCGCCTTCGTGCCGATCTCGGCCAGCCGCTGGCTGAGCGTTTCGCCCGTAATTTGCTCGCACACCACCACGTGCTTGCCGTCGAGCTCGCACACCTCCAGCACATTGGCGAGGTGGGTGTGCCCCAGGTCCTTGGCTTTGGCCAGTGCGCGCGCGGTCGCGGCCGTCGTGCTCAGCACCACGACCGGCAGTTGGCGCTCCGTGTCGAGCGCGGCGTAACCAAACGGTTCGCCTTCGTCAGCCAACCGCTCCTCGACGCGGTACCGCGAGCTGATGACCAGTCCGGGTTCGAGTCCGGTACTCACCGATTCACTCAACGCTTAAGCCCTAGTTGCTGCGCTTCGAAAGTTATCTAAGCGCAGCAACTAGGCCTTAGCGTCGCACCAAACCGCAGCGCGAGTCCAGGGCCGTGGGTTTGTCTCGCCCGGATCCCGCGATCCTCCGCGGTAGCTCGGCCGCCCCGGTAGCGAGAACGCGTCAGCTTGCCTCGTTCGGCCACTCCGCCGGGCTGCGCGCGAGCGGAGCAGCGACGGTTTTTACGCCTCAGCTGTCGAAGTGGCGAACGTGAACGCCTGATTAGCGCCTCACTGGAACCGGGGTCGGCTAACATGCGCTCCTGGATGCAGATCCTCGCTGGTACGAGTGGCTTCAGTTACGCCGAATGGCGCGGCAGGTTTTATCCGGAAGGCCTGCCCGCTGACCAGATGCTGCGCTTTTATGCGGCGCGCCTGCCGAGCGTGGAGATCAACAACACTTTTTACCGAATGCCGCAGCCGGGCATGCTCAGCGGTTGGGCGGAAGGGGCGCCGCCGTCGTTCACGTTCGCGCTCAAGGCGACGCGGCGGATCACCCACCAGCAACGGCTTCAAGACGTGGAGAGCGATGTCTTGCACTTCTTCGAAGTGGCGCGCGCGCTCGGCGACAAGCTTGGCCCGGTGCTCTTTCAATTGCCGCCGTTTTTGAAGAAGGATCTGGCGGTGCTGCGCGACTTCTTGCCGCTCGTGCCGGCGGGCAAGCGCGTCGCGCTCGAGTTTCGCCATCCCTCGTGGTTCGCCGATGACGTGTACGCCGCGCTCGCGGAGCGCAATGTCGCGCTCGTCGGCGGCGATCTGGAAGAATCGGAGAAGTCGCCGCCGGTCGTGGCGACGGCCGACTTCGGCTACTTGCGCTTGCGGCGCTTGGACTACGAGCCGCCGCGCATTGCGGAGTGGGGCACGCGCATCGCCGCGCAACCGTGGCAAGCGGTGTTCGCCTATTTCAAACACGAGGCGCTCGGACCGCTGTTCGCCGAGGCGTTGCTCGCCAGCATGAGCGGCCGCGAAATGGCCGATCTCTCCGCCATCCGTTCGGCGATCGCCGCGCCGCCGGTGAAGCCGCCGAGCACGCGCGTTCGCGCCAGCAAAGCGCCGACGAGTAAGCCGTCCGAGCCGGGGTCCGCGGGACGAGTGAAGGCGGCTCTGCCGAGCGAGGGCGCGCCAGCGCCTGCCGCGAAGGGTTCGTCGAAAACGCCGGCCCCGCGCGCCCCGAGCGCTCGAAAAACCAAGAAGCCGACGTAACGCCGAGCTCGCCCGCGCCGGTCCTTGGCCGAGTATGCGCGCGCTGCTACTGTTCGCGCGCCATGTACTTCCAGGACATCATCTTGACCCTGCAGCGCTTTTGGGCGGAGCGCGGCTGCCTGATCGTTCAACCGTACAACTCGGAAGTGGGCGCCGGCACCTACAACCCGCCACCTTCCTGCGCGCCGCTCGGTCCGGAGCCGTGGAACGCGGCCTATGTCGAGCCCTCGCGCCGTCCGACGGACGGCCGTTACGGCGACAACCCGAATCGCCTGCAGCAGTTCGATCAGTTTCAGGTGATCTTGAAGCCGAGCCCGATCAACATTCAGGATTTGTACCTCGAGTCGCTGGCCGCGATCGGCACGAAGCCACTCGAGCACGACGTGCGCTTCATCGAGGATGATTGGGAGAGCCCGACGCTCGGCGCCTGGGGCCTCGGTTGGCAAGTGTGGCTCGACGGCCTCGAGATTGGCCAATTCACTTACTTTCAGCAAGCCGGCGGCTTCGACTGCAAACCCGTGAGCGGCGAGCTCACCTACGGGCTCGGTCGCATGGCGATGTACTTGCAGGACGTCGATTCGATGTACGACCTGAAGTACAACGCGAACGTCTCCTTCGCCGAGCTGTACAAGCGCGCGGAGTGGGAGTGGTCGACCTACAACTTCGAAGAAGCCGACGCCGCCGCGCACTTTGCCGCCTTCGACAAAAACGAAGCCGAGGCCCAGCGCCTGCTCGCGCGCGACACCGATCCGCTGAAAAAACTCGTGCTCCCGGCCTATGATTTCATCGTCAAGGCGGCGCACGCGTTCAACGTGCTCGACGCGCGCGGCGCGATCAGCGTGACCGAGCGTCAACGCTACATCCTCAGGGTGCGAACGCTCGCGCGTAGTGTGGCCGAGAGCTACCTCGCGCAGCGCGAAGCCCTCGGCTATCCACTGCTCAATCAGGCAAAAGCCGCCGAATGAGCGGCTGCTTGGGTTGATGGTCACGAAATGCGGGCGCGCCTCGGCCTAGCCTTCGGCGTCCCGGTGCGGGCCTGCGGCGCCGCTGATTGGCGCCGGCTCCATCCCTTGGGGCCATTCGGCGCTCGAGAAGCCGGAGCCCGCGGTGCCCGCGCTCGGCTTGCCGGTCAGCGCTCGTTCGGAGACGAAGCGCGCGCTTCGATTCCAGTGCGACTTGGGGCTTACGGGGTTCGGCGCAACGTGCCGCCGAAGGCTTTGCCGCACCAGGCCGTATTCGGTGACCATCAAGCCAATTCCCATCTCAAAGGGGGATTCCGCCTGCACTAGGGTGGCGTTTCGGTCACCCCTGATGGGTGGGCCGCGCGCAGGCGCGGAGTTTTGGCGGCGGTGGTGCTAAGGTAGTTGCGCTCGTTTCGAGCTGCACTCTCGGTTCCGCTAAGCGCGTGGACATCAAGCTCCTCACCGATTCGATCATTCGGCAGACGACCGTGCTCATCGCGCAGCTCTCGGCAACGGCAGGGATCCGCGCGCCGCTCGCGCACCTGGCCGATGAAGTCTTTCTCACGCTGTCCGAGGAGCTCGAGGGTCAGGGTTTGTCGCGCAAGGTGGTGGCGGACATGTTCGGCATGGCGCTCCGCAGCTATCAGCGGCGCGTGCAGCGGCTGCGCGAGAGCGCGACCGTGCCCGGCAAAACACTCTGGGAATCGGTGCTCGAACAGCTGCAGCGCGACGGCCGCGCCACGCGCCGCGCGCTGCTCGATCGTTTTCCGAACGACGACCCGGAGGCGATCGGCGCGGTGTTGAATGATTTGACGCAAAGCGGGCTGGTCTCGCGCGCGGGCAACGGCGCCTCCACGTTGTTCACGGTCACTCGCGACGAGGATCGCCAGCTGCTCGCCCGCGAAGGCAAGCTCGAGACGGCCGCGGCGTTGGTTTGGCTCGACCTCTGTCGTCACCGCGACGCTCAGCCGAGTGAGCTTGCGCTGCGCCTCGGTCTCGACGAAGAAATCGTGTCTTTGTCACTCAGCGCGTTGAAAGATCAGGGCCGCATCAGTGTGGATTCGGCGGGGCAGCTCAGTGCCACGGCCATGGTCGTGCCGGTCGGCGCCGAGGCAGGCTGGGAGGCAGCGGTGTTCGACCATTTTCAGGCCGTCGCCACCGCGCTCACGACCAAGCTGCGGCGCGGCAAGACGCGCTCGGCCAGCGCGGATACGACCGGCGGCGCCACCTTGACGTTCGAGATCGGTGCCGAACATCCGCTCGCTCCGCGCGTGCTCGGCTTGCTGCAGCGCACGCGCGCGGAGCTGAACGAGCTTTGGACCGAGGTCGAGAGGTACAATCAGCGCTCGCCGATCGCCGAAGACAAGCTCCAGCGCGTGACCTTTTATTTCGGGCAAGTGGTCAAGGAAACGGAAGAAGAATCGTGAAACGGAAGGTCGCCGCGGCGCTCGCGCTCGCGCTCATGGTCGGGCTGTCTCTGGCGAGCTGCAGCCCGCAGCCCGAGAGCTCGGGCACGAATACCAATTGGCTCAAGGCCTGCGTGCAGAGCGAGGATTGCAGAGCTGCGGGCAGCTGCCTGTGCGGTCTGTGCACCGCTGCCTGCGCGAGCGATGCCGATTGCGCGGACGGCGTGTGCGGGACCGCGCTCGCCAGCGCCTTTCAATGCAACAGCAGCGCGCCGCAGCGCATCTGCTTGCCCAGCTCGCCCGACGCCGGAACTTGCTCCGAATTTGCGATCGCCTCCGACAGCGATCTCTCGGCCACGCCGACGCCCGTCTGCGATGTCCCTGGCGCGTTGCTGTGCGAAAACTTCGACGCGCCGCTGCCGGCGGAGGATTCGACCTGGAACTCTGGCGCAATCAGCGCGGCGATCGAAAGCTGCCGCGTGCACCAAGGCGCCGGCGCGATTGCATATCAGACGCCTACCTTCGGCTATTCACAAACCCGAATGCGTCTCGCACAACCCGTGTCGTCCGGTCTGCTCGCGGCGCGCTTTTATGCCTATATTCCCGCGCAAGTCACGATCCCGGATTACCTCGCGCTGTTCGAGCTCTGGGACCAAGATACGGGCTCGAGCGGCAAGATCAGCGTCGAAGCCAAGCCGAGTGACGTGTTCGAGGTGCAAGTGAGTCCGAACGGGACGACTCAGCGCTCCGCTGCCGGCGCGCTGCTCCGCGATCAGTGGCTGTGTCTGACGCTCACGCTCGATCTCGCCAGCAGCGGCTCGATCTCACTTGCCGTCAACGGCTCGTCGGTGATCGAACAGCCTTCCACCGTCACTTTGCTGCCCGGCCCGATCTCCGTAGCGGTCGTCGAGGGTCTTCCGTCCACCGACGCAACCGGCATCGAGCTCTCGATCGACGATCTGGTCGTCGCTACGCAGCCGCTCGCGTGTCCGTAGCGATCCGCGTCGCGGAATCAGCGGCGCGCTAGGCCCCGAGCGCGCGCTTACGGTTTCTATTTTTTTGATGGTCACGCGCGCCGTCTCAGCGCGGCGCAGCCTTCGGCGTCCGATTGCGAGTGCGCTGCGAGTTTGCCCAGCCGAACGAGGGTCGAAGTCAGAGTTCGAGTGTGGAATTCACAGTCTGACGAAATCTCGCAAACGGATCTGTGATTGATTGCCCGAAGCCAATCGCAGCAATGAGCGTCGAAGTTCGCGGCTCTCACCACCATTCGGCAAGCCAAGTCAGCGCAAATGACGGTCGAATTCTGGGCAGCGCGCAGGCCGTCCTGGGGAGCATGGATTCGGCTACAACGGAATATTCCAGTGTTGCTCCGGCGGCGAGCGCGTCATCTTCTGGGAAATCGCGCGGCGTGCGACGTGGGGGGCAGGTCCAAACCATGTCGATCCGCCGCTCGCTCTTGCCGTCCGCTTCTGCCCTTTCGCTTGCTCTGCTCGCGCCGCTCGCGGGCTGCTCGAGTTACGCCGGCTCCGAGCCCATTTCCGAGCGCTCTGCGGCGCTGACGACCCCCGGGCTCTTTTATCAAGGCGACAACTTCTCGGGGGCAGAGCGGGGATTTGGCGCTGCCATCGAAGAGACATGGGGACCTGCCATCCCCGGCGTCGAGGGCCAAACCTACAGCTGGCCGATCCCTTCCAGCAGCATGCTGCCGAGCGGGATGAACATCGTGCGCTTGCCGTTTCAATGGGAGCGCTTGCAGCCCACCCTCAATCAGGATTTCGACGCGGGCTACTTGGCCAAGTTGCACGCGACGGCCAACGCTTGGCGCGATCTCGGCGCGAACGTGCTGCTCGACGTGCACAACTACGCCTATTACAAGGTGAACGGGCGCGGCACGGCGGATCCGGGCCAACACATCGGCTCCGCAGAGGTGCCCGTGGCCGCGTTCGTGGATCTGTGGCGGCGACTCGCGCACGAGTTCGGCTCTGCGAGCACCTCTGCGCCGTTCATTTTCGGTTTGATGAACGAGCCGCACGACCTCACCGCCGCGACTTGGGTCGACGCCGCGCAACAAGCGGTCGATGCCATCCGCGCGGCGGGCGCGAAGAACCTGATCTTCGTGCCGGGCACCGATTGGACCACCGCCAACGACTTCTCGTGGTCCGAAAATCACACCTTGCTACAGACCGTGCACGACTCGCTCGACAACTTCGCGATCGAGGTGCACCAGTACTATGACGGCACGTGCACCGCGAGCGGCTACGTGGACAAGCTCAAGCCGTTCGAAGATTGGGCCGTTGCGAACCAGCGCAAGGCCTATCTGGGCGAGCTCGACGTGACCGATGACAGCGACACGTGTCACCAAGCATTCGCCAATCTGATCGATCATTTGCACACGAATGCCGCTGGTACTCCGAACGGCGTCTGGATCGGTTACAGCTATTGGGAGG
>Ga0207667_10003083_pt1 | contig 20651 bp, 20 predicted proteins | sample KBSCornC52_FD_184301 | JGI IMG/M metagenome (GOLD analysis project Ga0207667, IMG submission 184301) | Corn rhizosphere microbial communities from Kellogg Biological Station, Michigan, USA - KBS Corn C5-2 (SPAdes) (version 2) | ecosystem: Host-associated > Plants > Roots > Rhizosphere > Soil ...
AATAGCCGGCACAGCTGGTGACCACCTTCTGCAGCGCGAAGGCGAGGCCCGCTCCCAGCAGCCCTGCGCCGGTTGCCAGGCGCGCGGGATTATCAAACCAGATGGAAACGAACCCGGCGACGCCCAGCAGAAATGTGGTCAGGCTTACGCCCTGGCGAGTCCAGAAGGCGGTTCGCTGGCGGTCCCCACCAAAGAGTTTGGCGATGCCGCGCAGCAGCTTGCCAAGCGCGTACAACACCGCCAGCAGAATGAGGGTGAACAGCAGCTTGCGCGCGCTGACGGAGTTGAAGCCGAGGAGACGTACCCCCGCGATCTGCAAACCATGCTGCGGTCCGACAAACTGGACGACGGGCGCGACCATACGGCCTGTAGGATGCAGCCACCGCATTCTCCGAGGCCTGCGGCTCTGCTGGGTCTTGGAGCCGTATCAATTCTCTTGTTGTCGGCGCAACTCCACCTGGAAGGCGTGCTCGCGTTCGGCGACGGCTTCCTTGTAGCCCTTCGGATCGATCCAGGCTTGTTCGCCGGCGCCTGCGTTGGCCTTCTGCAGCTTCGTCATCATATGGAAGTAGGTCCCGTGTGCGCCCAGGAAGACGTCGCAGGGCAGCGACTTCAGCACATCAAATCCGTGTTGATAGTCCGCTGCTATCCCAGGATAGGAGGCCGGTTTGCCCGGGCGGTCCACCAATCGAAAGCCCTGGTTCACGTTCCAGCTTCCGACGATCACAACATTTTCCGGCGTTCCGTTCACCGGCGACTGCAGCGTCCACGTCGTGCATCCGCGAGTGTGGCCGGCAGTTTTGTGCGCAGTCAGCACCACGCCGCCCAGCTTGACTGTGTCTCCAGCGTGCAGCACGCGCGAGACCTTCGCCGCGGGATAGCGATCGTCGGGATAGGCAAAGTCTTTAGCGCCGCCGCTCTCGACAGTCGGCACGTCGCCATCCATGACCATGTATCTGGCGCCGGTGGTCTTGAGCAGCTCAGCCGAGCCGGCGTCGTGGTCAAAATGGCCATGGCTGATGAGCAGCACTTTGACATCGGTGGGCTTGATACCCAGTTTGCGGATGCTCTCGAGGATCTGCGGGGGCGAGGTGACCAGGTTGGAGTTAATGAGGATGTCGCCCGCCGGAGTCACGATCAGGTACGAAGCGAGATCCCTGCTGCCGACGTAATAGATGTTGTCGGTGATGCGAAACGGAGCCATGGGCGTGGTCCACAGCGGGCTGGGCGGACCATAGGATTGCGCTGCGGTGAAGGCGGTCGCTGTCATGAGCACACAGCCGCAGAACCTGCTTCGCCACGACCCAGGGCGGAGACTGAACATTTTTCTAAGCCGCATCGTGCTCCTACAATAGCCCATCTCACGTGAAGCATGCTCAAGCAGAGCAAGAGGGCTGAACCCGTGGCGTGCGCTCCGGTAGACTGGGCGGATGAGTCAGGAAGTGGTGTTGATCCTGTTCCAGGTGGTGGTCCTGGTATTCGCCTTCAGCGTGCATGAAAGCGCGCATGCCTACACGGCCATGCGGCTCGGGGATCCGACTGCGTACATGCTGGGGCGGGTGACGCTGAACCCAATCAAACACCTGGACCTCTTCGGATCCGTGCTGCTCCCGCTGATCGGGCTGTTTACCGGAGGCTGGCTGATCGGTTGGGCCAAGCCGTGCCCGATCACTCCCCGTAACTTCCGCGATATACGGCGGGGCGAGCTGTTGACTGCGCTCGCTGGGCCGGCCAGCAACCTGGCTATGGCTGGGGTGGCGCTGCTGCTGTTGATGGTTCTGAAGCATTTGGTGCCAGGCGGCTATGTCTCGATCCTGGCGGCGATGGCGACGGCCGATCACGTGGCACTGGACTTGGGCGCGCTGCGGCTGTTTCCGATCGCGATGCTGCTCTACTACGGCATCCTGATCAATCTGCTGCTGTTTGTCTTCAACCTGGTGCCATTACCGCCGCTGGATGGGAGCATGATCCTGAGCCAGTTTCTGCCGCCGCAGATCGATCAGGCGTATAGGCGGATCGGGTTGTGGGGATTCCTGCTGTTCTTCATCCTGGGTGGCCGCATCCTGGGCATCTTTTACGATCCGCTGCTGGGCGCCTTCAATCACGCGCTCGCCACGCTTTGATTTACCCTTGAACCCGACAGTGATGAATCAGGAAACGACGAATCCGGCGCGCAAACGCGTCCTGAGCGGCATGCGCCCGACCGGCAGGCTGCACCTGGGCAACTACATGGGCGCGCTCAAGAACTGGATTGGTTTGCAGCACCAGTACGAGTGCTACTTCTTTATCGCCGACTACCACGCGCTGACGACCGACTACGCGGACACCTCCGCGCTGAAGCAGAACGTAGCCGAGGTGGTGCTCGACTTTCTTGCTGCGGGACTAGACCCGGCGCTGTGCACCATCTTCCGCCAGAGCCGGGTGCCGGCACACTTTGCTCTGAACGACCTGCTGGCCATGATTACCCCGCTGAGCTGGCTGGAGCGGGTGCCGACGTACAAGGACCAGCAGGAGCAACTGCGGGAAAAGGACTTGGCGACCTACGGGTTTCTGGGGTACCCGTTGCTGCAGTCGGCAGACATTCTGCTGTATCAGCCGGAGTTCGTGCCCGTGGGCCAGGACCAGGCGGCGCACGTAGAGATCACGCGAGAGATTGCCCGCCGCTTCAATCACCTGTACGGCGCGAAACGCAGCGTGCTGGTCTCCGCGGGGTCGGACAAGGAACGGCTGGCCGAGCTGGAGCAGCAGGATGAGGTGCGCCAGATTCTGCCCGAGCCCAAGGTTCTGCTGACGCCAAGCCCCAAGCTGCCGGGCACCGACGGCCGCAAAATGTCCAAGAGTTATGGCAACACGCTCTTGCTGAGCGACCCTGAAGCGGAGCTCCGCGCGAAGCTGAAAACCATGGTCACGGACCCGGCTCGCGTTCGCCGTACCGACCCCGGCAACCCAGAGATCTGCCCGGTTTTTGACCTGCATAAAGTCTTCTCGACGCCTGAGGTTCAGGCCAACGCCGCCGAGGGCTGCAGGACGGCTGGCATCGGCTGCATCCAGTGCAAGAGCTGGGTGGCGGACGCCATCGTGGCGGAGCTTGCGCCGATGCAGGAACGGCGTCGGTACTTCGAAGCCAACCCAGGCGAGGTCGCAGCGATCCTCGAGGACGGTGCTCAGCACGCAAATGCGCGGGCCGCCCAGACCATGCAGCAGGTCTACGCCGCCGTAGGACTGGACTAACCGATGGCAGACGACTCGATCCTGAATAGACCCGAGACGGCGCCTGAAACAGGCGGCGCTTCCGATCTGGTGAGCGCTGCGGAGCCGTTCGAGCTTCGGCCTGTCGCTGTGGTGCCTTCGGAGCCAGTGGCGAAAAAAACGGCGCCGGCGGAACCGGATGAGGCCTCGCAGTCGCCGTTTTCAGTCACCGTGGGACAGGTGTACGACGGGCCTCTCGACCTGCTGCTGGATCTGATCCGCAAACAGAACATCGACATTTACGACATCCCTATCGCGCTGTTGACGGCACAGTTTCTGGACTACTGCCATCAACTGAAGCAGACGGACGTGGATGCGGCGGGCGAGTTCATCTACATGGCGTCGCTGCTGATCCACATCAAGTCGAAGATGCTGCTGCCGCGCGACCCCTCGGACGTGACGGGCGCGGATGCGGAAGATCCACGGCGCGAGCTGGTGGAGCAACTGCTGGAGCATGAGCGCTTCAAGGCTGCGGCGCAGATGCTGCTTCAGAAGCAGCAAGTAGAGGACGCGACCTGGACTAATCCCGGGATGAAGAGCTTCTTGCGGGAGCAGGCGGCTGCATCAGTCGATGGCGTGACCGGCACGGAGCAGGAGATTGCGGCTGACACCTTGGATCTGGTGCGGGTGTTCCAGGAGATGCTGACGCGCATGCGCGAGCGGCCGGTGCTGGACGTGAACGAGGAGTCCGTGACGGTGGCGCAGATGCTGGATTACGTTAAGCGGCGCCTGGTGCTGGAGGATAAGCCGGTAAGCCTGAGGCGCATGCTGCACAGCACGCACTCGGAGCGGGCGCTGATCTGTATGTTTCTGGCGCTGTTGGAGCTGGTCCGGCTGCAGGCGGTGCTGCTGCACCAGCCAAAACAGCTGGGCGACATCCTGATCAAGAAAGCGGATGGGTTCGACCAGGTCTTTGCAGATCAGTCGCAGGCCCGCGACGATTGGCAGTAAGCGGACGTAAAGGAAGCCGCCCGGATCGCCATAGAGTTGTATCCTAACCTCTGACCCATGAGCCTGAAAGCCAAGATCGAAGCAGTTATCTACGCGTCGGAAGAGCCGGTGACCCTGGCCCAGTTGATGGGCTTGTTAGGGCAGGAGGGCCAGGCGGAGCTGGACCGCGCGGATGAGGCGCAGCCGACCCTTGCCCTGGACGAAGATACACCCATCGTCGCGCATGACCCCTCGGGCCTCGCAGACGCGCCCTCGGCGGAAGCGGCTGCCGAGGCGTACACGGAATCGGTGGTTGAGTCCGAGGCCGGGAGCGTACCAGGAGCGACGGAGGACCCGGTCGCAGCCGAAGCTGGCGCGGGATCGCAGCCCGGCCAGGCCGAAGTGGCTGCAGCCAAAGCGGAGAAGGCCCGGAGCGCACGCCTGCGCGGCTTCTTCCGCAGCCTGCTGAATGAGCTCATCGCGGAGTACGCCGGATCGGAGCGCGGCCTGGAGATTCGCGAGATCGCCGGCGGCTTCCGCTTTGCCACCAAGCCGGAGTATCACGACACAGTGCGTGGCTTCGTGAAGTCGCTCAAGCCGCCGCTGAAGCTGAGCCTGCAGGCGCTGGAGACGCTGGCCGTGGTGGCGTACAAGCAGCCGGTGACGGCGCCGGAGATTTCCGAGATCAGGGGAGTGGACTCGTCGGGCGTGCTTGGCTCGCTGATCGCGCGCAAGCTGATTACGACCGCCGGGCGCAAGCAGGTGGTGGGCCGGCCGATTCTGTACAAGACCACGCGAGAGTTCCTGCTGAAATTTGGGCTGAAAGACATCTCCGAGCTTCCAAGCATCGAAGAGTTTGAGAAGATGGCCGGCCAGATGGCCGAGCAGGAGGAGATGGCGATGCCCGATGCAGCCGATCCGCGGCCGGATCTGGAGGAGACTGCCGAGAAGCTTGAGTCCGAGCGCGACGACCATGCTCCGCAGGCGGACGGGGAGCCGAACGAGCCCTCGGCCGCGGACAACGTTTCCGAAGAGACCGGGGATAAGGCGTCTGTGGACGGACGGATCTCCTCGCTTCCGCCGGATTATAAGCGGGAAGAGCTGGAGGATAACCCCTCGGCCGAGGAGGCCGAGATTCAAAGCAGGGAATAGGAGCGGCGATGGCAGACGATACTCGCGGCAATGAAACTCCCGGCCCGGAGAGGACCGTGTCCACGCCAGAGGGTGACAACGAGTACGCGCCCGATCAGCCTCTTGAGCCTTCGGTGGTGGAGGCGGATGTGGAGGGTCTGCAGCAGTGGCCTACGAACTCCGCGATAGAGGCGGATAAGAAGAAGTCCCAGCAGGAGGAGCAGGCGGGCTCCCACCCGGGGCTGCGGCATGTGATCGATGAGATCAGTACGGGGAAAATATTGCCTTGAGCCGTTGCTTCATGCCACGGTGGCCGTCTCGACTTTCAGCTTCTCGGCGGTATCGTGGGCTATGAGCGCGTCGATGGTTGGCTGCAACTGGCCTTGCATGACCATGTCCAAATTGTGTGTGGTGAAGCCGATGCGGTGGTCGGTCAGCCTGTTCTGGGGAAAATTGTAAGTGCGGATCTTCTCCGAGCGGTCGCCCGAACCGACCTGCGACTTGCGGGCTGCGGCCTGGACCGCATGCTGCCGCTCCATCTCCACCTCGTACAGACGGGAACGGAGGACGCGCATCGCCTTCTCTCGATTCTTGATCTGTGACTTTTCGTCCTGGCAGCTGACCACTGTGTTGGTGGGCAGGTGGGTGATGCGAACAGCCGAGTAGGTGGTGTTGACGGACTGGCCTCCGGGACCGGAGGAGCAGAAGGTGTCGATGCGGAGATCCTTCTGCTCGATTTTAACGTCGACTTCTTCGGCCTCAGGCAGCACAGCCACGGTAATCGCCGACGTGTGAACGCGGCCCTGGGTCTCGGTGGCAGGCACGCGCTGTACGCGGTGTACGCCGGACTCATACTTCATCTGGGAGTAGACCTTCTCGCCTTCGAAGATGGCGGTGACTTCCTTGAGTCCGCCGATCTCACTAGGCGACTCGGAGAGTACCTCCACACGCCAGCGGTGCTGCTCGGCAAAGCGCAGATACATGCGAAAGATTTCGGCGGCAAACAACGACGCTTCATCGCCGCCGGTTCCGGCGCGAACCTCGATGACGATGTTCTTCTCGTCATTGGGATCTTTCGGCAGGAGCAGCATCTTTAGCTCCTCTTCGACGCCGGGTAGCTGTGGCTCAAGCTCATCGAGCTCGGCCTGCGCCATTTCACGCATACCTGCATCGGAGTCCTGGAGCATGAGCCTGGCTTCGGCGATGCCATCCTTGATCTTGCGGTACTGGCGAAACTTGTCAACGGTTGGCTCGAGGTCGCGGTGCTGCTTGGCGACGGCCTGAAACTTCTTCTGGTCGGAGAGCAGTGCCGGCTCAGAGAGCTGGCGGCCGAGCTCCTCATACAGGTTTTCCAGTTGGTCCAGGCGGTCAAACATGGCAGGTCTCCAAGATGGGTGCGACGCGGTGCGGAAGATCAGGCATTAAGAGGGGATTGCGCCGGCAGACAGGGCAGCGCAGCTAGTGGCGGTCGTCGAAGATGGTCACCGCGCGGGGGGAGATCACCGGTATGGGGCCGCCATGGGTCATCGCTCTTTCGATGATACATTGCTGTCGCAGGCTTCAAACGCCCTACTTTGCCGGGGTATCGGGGGCTTCGGAAGTGGGTGTCGCGGGTCCGATCTTGACGGTGACTTGATACAGCCGGCAGCCGGTGTAGTTGGCTTCCCAGTGGAGAACGGACTTGTCGAGCTGCTTTTCCGCGATGACATGGGTGCTGAGCAGGTAGGTTGTGCCGCCGAGCTCGATCGGACTCAGATCGAGCGCCGCGTAAGGGACGATGTTACGTCGGGCGGCACTCTCCCCTGCGACATGGCTTTCGATATGGGTGAGGGTTCCCGAGGGGGCGAAAAGCGCAAAGCCGCTGACGCCGGTTCGGTTGTCGCAGGGCGGCCCAACTGCATCGGCCCGGCTGGAGAAGTCGAGCCGGTCGCCTTGGAGCTGGAAACGGAAACAGCGCTGGTCCGAGGGAGCGAAGAGTTTCAACGCGTTCTGAAAGCCGCCTTCGACGAAGATGGGCGCCCGAGGGAAGCCGTGAGTGGGGCGACCGTTCAGATCCGTGAGCTCGAAATCTTCATCGAGCTTGCCGCCATCCGCGGGCTGGACCCGCAGTTCGCCCGAGCCGGTGACCTGACGCTTGATCTTGCCGCGCCGCAGCTCCTGGCTGGTGAAGGTTTCGTGGCAGGAAAAAGCCGGCAGGTTCTTCTCCAGGCGCTGGGCGGCGGCGGAGAGCATGCGCAGACGCATCTCCAATGCATCCTCCTGTTGAGCACGCAGAGGCGCGCATGCGAGGAGGAAGGCAAAGGCAAGCGGAAATCGAACGGCCGGGAGCACGTGGAATCTGGCAGCATCGTACAGGAGAGGAAGCGAGAGCGTGTCTACGGGATTGAACAGGCTGGCCCTATTGGCCGAGGGGCTGGCGAACGAGAGCAGCCGGCTGAAGAAGCGGGCCGCGATTGCGGGGGCCATCGCTGCGGTGCATGCGGAGTGCGGCGGTTCCGAGGCAGGGCTGTTCGCGCAATACCTCGCGGGACTGCCGTTCCCGGAGGCCGATGCACGCAAGCTGAATGCGGGCGGTGCGCTGCTGAGCCGGGCGGTACTGTCGGTCTCCGGCGCAAGCGATGCAGAGCTGGGTGTTGCCTATCGGCGACATGGAGATCTCGGGGCAGCTGCGTTCGATCTGCTGGAGGGAAGTTCGGCGACCCCGGAGTTGACGCTGGCCGAAGTCGCCGAGGTGTTTTCCGGGATGGCTTCAGCGCGAACGACCGCGGCGCGCGCTGCGCTGGTGGAGGGTCTGCTCCGAAAGGCGACGCCGCTGGAGACGAAGTACCTGCTGAAGCTGATGCTCGGCGATATGCGGATTGGGGTGAAGCAGTCGCTGGTGGAGGAGGCGATTGCCGTGGCCGCAGGCGCAAAGGTGGAAGAGGTGCGGCATGCGGTGATGCTGGAGGCGGACCTGGCTGGAGCGACGGCGCGGGCGTTTGCAGGCACGCTGGGTGAGGCCCGGATGCGGCTCTTCCATCCGCTGGGTTTCATGCTCGCCTCTCCGGTCGACTCCCCCGAGGAGGCGGTGGAACGATTCACGAAATCGAGGGAGAATGCCGACGCGAAGCACATCGAGGCGTTTCTCGAGGATAAGTACGACGGCATGCGGGCGCAGGTGCACTGCGGCGATCCGGCACAGCCGGGACGGGTGGCGATCTACTCGCGCAACCGTGAGGACATTACGGAGAGCTATCCGGAACTGGCCGAGGCATTTGCTGACGTGGGCGGGGGCGAGGACACGCAGCTGATTTTCGATGGAGAGATTCTGGGATGGAACTTCGAAGCGGGCGAAGAGGAAGAGCGTGGCCGTGCGCTGCCGTTTGCGGTGCTCGGCGAGCGAATTGGGCGCAAGCGGGTAGCCAACGAACTGCGCGCGCGTGTGCCAGTTGTTTTTATGGCATTCGACCTGATGTGCGAGCGCGGCGAGCTGATCCTTGACCGGCCGCTGCGCGAGCGGCGCAATCGTCTGGAAGGGGTGATGGAGCGCATCGGCGGGTTGATAGTGTCGCCACTGCGCGTCGATGAGGCGGCTCGCAGTACGCAGGCGAGCCTGTTTAGTTCCGATTTGCCGCTCGAAGCCGGAGCGCCGCGGCTGCTGCTCTCGCCCTTGCGCCTGGTCGAGTCCGCCGAGGATATCGACCGCGCCTATATGGCGGCACGGGCGCGGTCCAACGAGGGCGTGATGATCAAGGCTGCCGAATCGGTATATCTGCCGGGACGCCGCGGACTGGCATGGCTCAAGCTGAAGCGCGAGCTGGCGACGCTCGATGTGGTGGTGACGGGCGCCGAATACGGACATGGCAAGCGCGCCGGGCTGCTGAGCGACTACACCTTCGCCGTGCGCGGTCCGAACTACGCGAGCAGCGGCGAGCTGCTGAACGTGGGGAAGGCCTACTCCGGCGTGACCGATGCCGAGATTGCGGAGCTGACGGAGTTTTTCAAGGCGCACACCATCGAAGAGTTCGGCCACTTTCGGACCGTTGAGCCACTGATTGTGCTGGAGGTGGCGTTCAACAACATCATGCGCAGCGACCGGCACGCGAGCGGATTTGCGCTGCGCTTTCCGCGAATCCTGCGGCTGCGGCCGGACAAGCCGGTCCCGGAGATCGACACGGTGGAGCGGGTCGAAGAGATCTACCAGTCCCAGGTGGACAAACCGGAGCCGCTGCCAGCAGACGCTTAGCGCGTTGCGGCCGCGGTGATGTTGACCTGTACCGAGAGCTGCTGCTCGCCGGCTGATGTCTGCATCGGTATGGCAACCTGGGCCTTCAGGGCCATCCCGCTCATCGCCATCGGCCTGGGCGAGTAGCCGGTGTCGTTCACGTTGATGTTGCGGATGGAGACAACGTGCATGCCTGCCGCGCGAGCAATCGCATCTGCTTGCTCGACGGCCATTTTGGTCGCGTCTTCCGACAGCCTGCGCCTGGCGTCGGCAATTTCCTTTTCCGTGGGTGTAAATACGGTGGACTCGATCTCGTTGCCACCGTTGGTGAGCACACCCGCGAGCAGGTCCGCTGCTTTCTCCGGTGTGGTGCGGAAGGAGACGGAAGAGGTGCCGGTGAAGCCTACCATCTTGTCGGGCCCGTTTTTGTCGAACCGGGTCTGCGGCGAGAAGGAGACGTTCGAGGTGATGAGGCGATCCACCTTCTCTCCTTTGAGATACGCAAGGAGAGAGTTTGATTTGGTGGCGAGGGTGCGCTGAACCTCGGACATGTCTTTGCCGGTGGCTGTCACGCTGGCGCTGATGTCGACGGCAGTGTTGGGTATGCGGGCTTCGCTGGTGGCGTGGGTCTCGATCAGAGTTGCGCAGGACGCGGGTGCAGTGGCGCAGGGATCAGGCGCCTGAGCGCGCAGCATTGGAGCGGCGAACAATGCGGGAAGAAGGAAGAGCGAAATGTGGTTCAAAACTTTCATGCGACGACCTTTCTCTTCTGCAGACACGGTGTTGCGGCGGCAGTTGCGAGTAGGACGGAATGCCGCGCCGATTGTGATCGGATGGCCGTGGGCTCTAACCGATGGATCGTATGCCTGTATTGTCGTCAATTTATCGCAAAGCCTGTGCAAAAGGCGCAGGTCTGCGGGCCTGTGGCATTCTAGGCCTATGGAATACAGGCAGCTTGGCAGATCGGGATTGAGGGTACCGGAGCTTTGCTTCGGGTGCGGAACGTTTGGTGGCAGCCACGAGTTCTTCGACGCTTGGGGCGCGACCAGCGATGTTGCTGAAGCCCGCAAGATGGTGGACATCTGCATGGAAGCTGGTCTGAACTTCTTTGACACGGCCGATGTGTACTCAGATGGGCGAAGTGAGACGGTGCTCGGCGCGGCGATCCAGCATCTGCGGCGGGAGGATGTTCTGATCTCGACCAAGGCGACCTTCCGGCTGGGCACGGGCGCGAACGATGTGGGCTCGTCGCGGTATCACCTGATCCGCTCGCTGGAGGGCTCACTGAAGCGGCTGGGGACGGATTACGTGGACGTGTATCACATGCATGAGGTCGATGCGCTGACCCCGGTCGAAGAAACGATCTCGACTCTGGACGGTTTTGTACGCGAGGGTAAGGTGCGGTACATCGCGTGCTCAAACTATTCCGGGTGGCAGCTGATGAAGGCGCTGAGCGTGAGCGAGCGCTACGGCTGGAGCCGGTTTGTCGCGCACCAGGTGTATTACTCGCTGGTGGGACGGGACTACGAGTGGGAGTTGATGCCGCTGGGTGCGGATCAAGATGTGGGCGCGCTGATCTGGTCACCGCTGGGCTGGGGCAGGCTGACGGGGAAGATCCGGCGAGAAACTGGTATTCCCAAGGGCAGCCGGTTGAACTCACGGCTGGTGGTCGATATGGGGCCCCAAGTTGCAGAGGACTATCTGTACGATGTGGTCGACGCGCTGGAGGCTGTGGCGAAAGAGTCAGGGAAGACAGTGCCGCAGGTGGCGTTGAACTGGCTTCTGCGGAGACCCACGGTGTCGTCGCTGATCATTGGGGCGCGTAACGAGCAGCAGCTGCGGCAGAACCTGGGCGCGGTGGGCTGGTCGCTTAGCGCCGAACAGGTGGCGAGGCTGGATGCCGCAAGCGAGCGTCCTGTGGGCTATCCGTACTGGCACCAGCGGCAGTTTACGGAGCGAAACCCGAAGCTCTGCTGACCGTTCCATTCTGTTACCGGTGCGCTGGAGAGAACCTACGCTCCGCCCAGATGTGGCTCAATCGATCGACCCCTGACTGGGCTATAAGTTGAAAAGTTCGCGCAGGCGCTTCGTCTGGGCCCGGCTTACGGGGACCTCTGTTTTGCGAGGGTCATCCATGCGCAGCTGATAGCTGGACTTGAACCATGGCACCACCTCGCGAATGTGCTGGATGTTGACCACGTAGGACCGATGGGCGCGCCAGAAGGTTTCGGGGTCAAGCTGGTCCATCAGCTCTTCGAGTGTCCTACAGTTGGATTCGCCTTCGACCGCGCCGGTGACGACGCTGATGGTTCCACCTTCGATGGACGCGAAGCAGATCTCTCGTTGGTCCACGAGCAGCAAGCGACTCTGGGCGCGGACCACCACTTTGCCGGACTGAGGCCTGGCGGGTTGCGTTCGGGTTTCCACGAGCTTCAGCAGCGCATCCAGGCGTGCGTCGGTACTGCTGGCGTCGCCGTTGCTCTCGGAAGGGGGCGTGGCGAGTCGGGCGCGGACTTTCTCGATCGTCTTGAGCACGCGCTTGCGGTCGAAGGGTTTGAGCAGGTAATCGACCGCATTCACTTCGAAAGCGCGGACAGCATATTGATCGAAGGCGGTGGCAAAGACGACCTGGGGTAGGCCGGTCTTCTTGTCGAGGAGTTTTTTGAGGACCGCGAAGCCATCCAGGCCCGGCATCTGGACATCGAGGAAGACGACGTCCGGCTTGTGAGAGCGGATAAGATCGACGGCCTCAATGCCGTTTGATCCTTGGGCGACCACCTCGACACCGTCGGCCGCCTCCAGTAGGTATACCAATTCCTGGCGGGCAAGCGGTTCGTCGTCGACGATGAGCGCGGTCAGTGGCACAGCAAACGGGATGAGCGGGAGAGAAGCCGCCTCTCCGCCACTCACAAGGTATCACTGGGGGTAGGAGTCTAGCTATCGCTGTAGGCGCGCAACCGAGCCGGAGCATGATCGTCGGCAACATCATGACCGCACTGCTGGCAGTAGGCATCCGTGATCTGAATTCCGCGGAAGCACTGACCACAGACGGGCGCCACCTGGAAGCGACACTGCGAGCAGAAGTGCACACCGGCGGTGAGCTCCGTAGTGCAGTTGGGGCAGCGGAACAGGAGGGGTTGACGCAGAAGGAAGTAAACGACTGCGCCGATGCCGCCGGGCATAATGACTACGATCAGCATCCAGAGCGCAGAAGGCATGTTGCGGCGACGGACGTCGCGGCTGACGTAGCCCACCAGCAGTACATAGCTTGCAAGCGCTGTACCAGTGGTGTAACCCATTATGAGACGCATGGGCAGCATTCCCGGACGACGATGGACCGGCACGGGACCGTGGTTGAACCACCACATGGACAGCAGGAAGACGGCGACCGCAAGAACGATCGACCAGGCCGGAATCATCTTCAAGCCGTCTTCGGGCATCTCGTCGCGGCCTTCAGAAGTCTGCGACACCTGATTGTTCCATGCCCTGCTCATCTGCCAATCCTGCCACTATCCCGAGTCCGGGTAAGCCAGACCGTACCCATCACTGCCAGGGTTACCGGTACAAACCAGAACAAGACCACCATGAACTGATTGTCGCTGACTGCTGCGATGGTGGAGGAGACGTCCTGCAGCGCGTCGGCGGCATTCTGCGAGTCGTACAATCCGGTCCACACCGCCGCGATGGAGAGGATCAGCAGCGCCGAGCAGATGGCCAATGGCACCATAAGGCTGCGAATATAGTTGCGGCGCGCTTTCATCTCCTGGGCGCGATACCGCACCACGCGATGAGTTCTGTTCACGAGCTGCGAAGACGCGGCGACATCACTGAAGACGCGGGCATTCTCGGCCTGATCCTGCGTGAATCTGGAATTTTCGAGCGCATTCATCCGGCTGCCTCCATAACCCGGAGCCCCCGGACCCGTTCGATCTCCGGTTTCAGAGCAGCGAGGCCGCGGTACAGCCTGGATTTGACGGTTGAAAGCGGCGCGCGAGTTACCCCGGCGATCTCTTCTAGCGAGAGCTCCTCATGGAAGCGGAGGACCAGCACCTCGCGATAATTCGGTTCGAGCTTGAGCAGAACCTGCGCGACCTCTGCCTGGTTCTCGCGAGTCTGAAAGAGCTCCAGTGGCGAAGGTCCGTCGATCGCGATTTCGAAGCAACGTCCCTCTTCCGTGGTATCGCACATTTCATCCAGCGAGGCCATGGTGCGCTTACGCGAAAGATCGATGACCAGATTACGGGCGATGGTGAAGAGCCAAGTATCGAACCTGGCCTTGCCGTTGTACTGGGCTCCCCGCAGGAGCACTCGCATCCATGTCTCTTGGAATAGGTCCTCGGCCACTTCGCGCCGACCGGTCAGGAAAAGCAGATAGCGCATTAGGCGATGCTGATAGAGCTCAATGAGCTGGTCGAGGATTTCGGGGCTCTGGCTGCGGAGGCCGCGGGCGATCGCAGCGTTCTCACGCTGGGTAAGCTCAGCCTGCTCTGCCGAGATCGCGACTGTTCTGGCCGCCATACCGGTAGAGACGGGCGTCTGAGATGAAAAGTCTCGCTGCTTATTGTTGTTTCTGGGGTTCCGGAGTCGGGTCATGTAGGGGATAAAAAAGGAGAAACGCCACGGGACAGGTCCATTGTAAGCAGGAAGTGGCGACATCCAAACGGATTTTTCGTCATTTATTTGTAATCTCGCCCGGCGAGGCTAACTTCGGTACGCGGCTGGTGGGGCTCCGGGCATGCATGCCAAGTAAACTGAAAGCATGGATGTTCTGTACGGTCTGCACCCGGTGGAAGAGGCAGTCCGCTCGGGGAGCGGGCGACTGAATCGGGTGCTGCTGGCTCGGGAGCGCGGAGATGCCCGCCTGGAAAAGCTCGCCCGGCTGTGCCGCGAATCCGGCGTACAACTCTCCATGGAGCCGCGCGACCAGCTTACCCGTTTAGCGCGGACCGATGCTCACCAAGGTGCGTTGGCCCTAATGCGGGAGCGCAGCTTTCTTGTGCTTGAGGATTTGCTGGCGCTGCCTGCCTCAAGGCACCGCTTCTTTCTTGCGCTGGATGGCATAGAAGATCCGCACAATCTGGGAGCGCTCCTACGCACGGCGGACGGAGCGGGCGTAGATGGAGTACTGCTACCGGACCGCAGGTCGGCGCCAGTCTCGGCGACGGTCGCGAAAGCTTCTGCCGGGGCCTCCGAGCATGTTCGGATCGCGCGGGTTACAAATCTCGTGCGCTCGCTCGAACAGATGAAGAAGGCGAATATCTGGGTTCTGGGGCTAGACGAGCGCGGCTCCCCGGATTACACGGATTTCAACTTCAACATCGACTGTGTGCTGGTTTTAGGACGGGAGGGCGCGGGGCTGCATGAGCTCGTGAAGCGCACCTGCGATCACCTGCTGCAGATCCCAATGGCTGGCAAGGTATCTTCGCTCAACGTCTCGGTGGCTGGTGCGGTGGTGATGTATGAGGCCATGCGGCAGCGCCGCGGTCCTGCCCCATCGCCCGCTGCGTCTCAGCCGAATTCCAGGCCGCGTAAGGGACTCGGCTCGTGAATCGCCTGGGTCGGGTGGCGTACACAGGGCTCACGCTTTTGCTCAGCGCGGTTTCTGCTGTGGTTGCCCAAACGCAGGATTCCTCCCCGGCGAACGGTAAAGTCATCTTCTCGCGTGGGCAGGATGCGGCGGCGGGTGACTCCACGGCCCAGGCGACGCAGTCTTTGCTTGGGTCCGAGGATCCGCTTGGGGTGACCCGCAGCGAGCGGAGCGCACTCCGCCTGACGAGCTACGAGCTGGATGTGCATTTGACCCCTGCGTCTTCGGCTATCGCCGTGCGCGCCGTGGTTGTAGCCCAAAATGACAGCGTGGCACCCTTGAGCCGTGTCGTGCTGCAGATTTCATCGACCCTCCACTGGGACTCGATTTCGGCGGACGGCAAGCCGTTGCCCGTGGGCAGCCGTCTGGTGGAGACCGATGCGGATCATACCGGCGCTATGGATGAGGCGGTGGTCACACTGGCGCAACCGCTGGCTCCCGGGCAATCGATTACCGTTACAGCACTCTACTCGGGGGTCATCGAACTCTCGGCGGAGCGGCTGGTGCGGGCGGGTGCCCCGGCGGAAGAGGCGCGCGCATCCGACTGGGACCAGATCGCGAGCGACGGCACCGCGTTGCGCGGCTTTGGCCACGTCCTGTGGTATCCCGTCTCCGCACCGCCGATGTTCTTCCGTGAAGGTAGCCGTCTGTTTGACGCGATCGGTGCGGCTCGCCTTCGCGACAGTCATGCGCAGGGTCGGCTGCGGCTCGCCGTGGAATACCAGGGCGAGCCGCCGGATTCAGCCTGGTTCGCAGGCCGTCATGAAAGCCTGAAGGCAATCAGCGACAACCCGGATGCACCGATTGCCGAAGCGCGGGGCATTGCGACTGCTACGTTTGGTCCTGAGACAATCGGTTTTCGCACGCCGGACCTGTTTGTGACATCTCGGCCGCCTGTTCTGACGGGAACGATTGCAAATCCCGATCTGCTCTCAATCTTTACAACTCAGGAACCGGCGATTGCTGCTTACTCCACGGCTGCGAGTGGCGTGGAATCTCTGCTGACGAGCTGGTATGGCGCACACCCAGAGTCTCCGCTGTTCGTTATCGATCACGCGGGGCAACCGTATGAGGATGGCACTCTATTGCTGCGCTCGCTTGCAGCGGAGCCGGCAAAGCTCGACACGGAGCTGGCGCACTCCTTGACGCATGCCTGGATCCGGTCCTCGCAGCCATGGATTGACGAGGGGTTGGCGGAGTTCTCTCGATTGCTGTGGCTGGAGCGTACGCGGGGCCGCGATGCGGCACTCGCGGCGCTGATGGAATCCTACCCAGCACTGGCTCGCGCGGAGACGTCGGGGCCGACGAGCGGCGGTACGGATGCGCTGGCGGCCAGTTCGTCGAGCTCGAGCGACGTGCAGGCAGGCACAGGGCAAACTCTGGTCAGTGCGACCAGCGAGGTGTTCTATCGCACCAAAGCCGCAGCGGTATGGTGGATGCTGCGCGCGATGCTTGGCGACCAGGCGATGCAACAGGCGCTCCAAGCGTATCGCTCTGATGCACGCGCGAACCGCGATGCGCAAGGGTTGGAGCGGATCCTCGAGAAGTTCTCGCATAAGGATCTCCAGCAGTTCTTCGATGACTGGGTGTATTACGACCGCGGGCTTCCCCGGCTCTCAATTGTCAGCGTTGCGCCAGGCGAATTAAAGGGCCGCACCGGCATGCCCGATGGATGGCTTGTCGCGGTAGAGGTTCGCAATGACGGCGGAGCAGTCGCGGAAGTTCCGGTCACGGTGCGCTCCGCAATTGCAAGCCAGACGCAGCGATTGCGTGTCGGCGCCCACTCCACTGCGGTCACGCGGATCGTTTTTGCCGGTACGCCCGATGAGGTCCTGGTGAACGATGGCAGCGTGCCGGACTCCGGCCCTCCCACACACACAAGGCAGCTGAAGTTGCCGCATTGAGCGGTTCACAGTACACGCAGCTCGAATCAGGAGGGGTTGACGCGAAAGAGGGATCGAGTATCCACCAACTGGGGATGGCTCCCGCTATGAGGTCCGGGGATACTGTTCGTGGATCACGACCCAGTCCTTCGAGACGATTGATCCCTCCGCAGTTTCTCTCCGCAATAAACTCCTGCCTGCAAGAAGGGCCCGAGCGAGAAATTTTCTCGCCGGGCCTTCTTTCGTTCCATTGGCGGTCCGTTTACGTGTGCCGTTTACTGCTGAGGTGTCGTGCTGGAAGGAGTGGTGCTGCTGCCACTGGTGCTGGAGCCGCTGGGCGAAGTGCTGGATCCGGAGCTGGTGCTGCTCGAACCGGTCCCACTGGTCGACGATCCTGTGCCGTAGCCATTGCTGTTGGTTCCGCTTGTCGATGAACCCGTACCGTTGTTGCTGGCTCCACTGGTCGATGTCGTGCCGGCGGCGCCTGCAGTGCTGTTGCCCATGCCGCTGGTGGAGTCACTGCCGCTCATCGTGCCGGATGCGCCCGAAGAGCTGCCGTTGCGGTTCCGCCGGGAACGCCGGGTTGTGGTCGATGTGCTGTTGCTGCTATTCGAATTTTGGTCCATGGCTGTGCTGGACTGGCCCGTAGCAGTGCTGGTCTGGCCGGTCTGGGATGCATTGGACTGAGCGCTGGGAGATGTTCTGTCAGCGGCGCTCGGGGCGGAGTTGTAACTACCGGCAGTCGCGCTGCCCGGCGAAGCGGTCGGCGAGGTTGGGTCCGTTGCGTTCCCCGTGGTCCCGGATGCTGCAGGAGGCGTACCGGATGGAACGGTCGATGATGTTTGCGCAAATGCGCCGGTCGCCAGGATCGTGCAAAGTGCAAGCGAACCGATTCCAAGTACCTTTTCTCTGGAACTCATGGTGTATACCTCTCCGGGGAGCGAATCCCCTGACACTCGGATGGTGATCCCGCAAGTTTGGCTGCCGAAACGGTGGTGGATTTTCGCGAATCAGGAAAAATTTCGTTGATGAAATCAAGGCCGGATACACTGGTCTTCGCTCACGTACTTGAACGAAAATGCTTGTTCCGGAGAAAGTTACATGGGAGCAGGTAAAAGCAACCTGCTGGCAGGAAAAAAATGCCCAAAATAGACAACCCGTTCCGGCGCCCTCCCCCTCGCCACGCTCTATTTCGCTTCGTCTCTATTTTTGCTGGAACCCTGTGGATCACCGCCGGAATAGCGCAGCGCGCACCCGAGGCTTTCAAGCCAGCAACTGTGCCGCCGCTACGCGGGATTGCTCATGTTGCCATTCGCGTCAAGGACATGGACGCGTCCCTGGACTTCTACCACAAGCTCGGATTCGAGCGACCGTTTGAAATCAGGAGCGGCGATGTTCCCACAGAAGCATTTCTCAAGATCAATGATCGTCAGTTTATTGAGCTCTATCCCGCAGACGAACGGAACCCGCAGCCCGGGTTTCTGCACCTCTGCTTCGAAGGCGATGACTTGAATCTTCTCCACGATGCCTATGTTGCGGAAGGGCTCACTCCCATCGCAGTGCGTAAAGCGGGTGCGGGGAATCTGCTATTCACACTTCAAGGACCACTGCAATATGAGGTGCCACAGAACATCGAATACACGCAGTACATGCCTGGCTCTCGTCACTCCAGCGACTTTGGCCAGCACCTGGGACCGGATCGCGTTGGCGACAGGATGGTGGTGGTCGCGCTGGCCATGCATGACCCGGCCGCCGCACGAGCCTTCTACGTGGAGAAGCTAGGCTTCAGCCAATCCAAAGAGAATCCTGGTCGGTTGAATCTGCCCGGCAGTTCAGGAGAGCAGGTGGAAATTGTGCCTGCCACCGAGCTTGGCGCACATTCGAGCATTCTGCTCAGTACACCTGATCTTAACAAGGCGGAGGCGCAGTTGAAGCGCCAACAGGTTGCGTACCGCCGCGCGGCTTCCAAGACTACCGATGGGACATCCAATCCACGCACCGTGGACATGATTGGCGTGGCCGATCCCGATGGCAACATCATCCGGATTGAGCAGCGGTAGATTGCACGTATGACGATTCGCGAAGCGATCCGCCGTGCTGCCGCGCGGCTCAGCGAGTCCGAGCATCTGACTGCATCAGCGCAGATGGATGCAACCCTGCTGTTGCTGCATACGCTCGGCATCACCAGGGCACAACTGTTCGCCGACGCGGATCGCGCTCTCTCGCCGGGGGAACTGGCGGGCTACGACCAGTCGATTAGGCGCCGTCTTACGCACGAACCAATCCAGTACATTACTGGAGAGCAGGAGTTCTATGGGCTCGCATTGCGGGTCACGCCCGCGGTGCTTATTCCGCGCCCTGAGACCGAGCACCTGGTCGAATCCGTGCTGGCGCAGGTGGGTCATATTGAACCATTGAAGATTGCAGACATTGGAACCGGTTCAGGCGCCATCGCGATCGCACTTGCGTCGCAGCTGCCGCGAACACGATTGGTAGCCACCGACATCTCGCCCGCAGCACTCGAAATCGCGGTAGCCAATGCGGCCCGCTTGAACGTCGGGCGCCGAATCCGGTTTGTCGAGTCGGACCTATTTGAGACCATACACGCAGAGGGACCATTCGATGCCGTAGTCTCCAACCCGCCCTACGTACCTCTGTCCGACGGCAAGGACATGCATCCTGAAGTTCGTGAGTTTGAGCCCGCGGCTGCGTTGTTCGCCCCGGGCAACGGTCTCGATGTTTACCGCAGACTGATCCCAGAGGCAGAGTCCGCGCTCAAACCGGGTGGCCTGCTCGCGCTCGAGATCGGGTACGGGCAGCGCGACGCGCTTGCCGGTCTACTCAGCGGATGGAGAGAGGTCAGCTTTGTCCCGGACCTGCAGCAGATTCCGCGTGTCGCCCTCGCGCGCCGCCGCTGAGAGCTCAGTTCTCCCACAGCCAGGCAGCACCGCGCACGCCGCTGGCATCTCCATGCTTCGCCGGGCGGATCGGCGTCTGTAAATCACCTCCGCCAAACAGGTACTTCGAAATTATGGAAGGCACGTTGGTGTAGATCCGGTCCAGCCGCGAGAGTCCACCGCCAACCACAATGACATCTGGATCCAATACGTGGATTACCGAGGCCAGGGCGCGGCCGATTCGCGAGTCCAGTCTGGCGAGGCTCTCCTGCGCTGCAGTGTCGCCTGCCTCGGCAGCGGCGACGATCTCTGGACCGGTCAGGGGTCGGCCCTCCGGAGGGTGGACCGTACGATGATCCCGCGCAAGTCCGGTGCCCGAGATCCAGGTCTCGATACATCCGCAGCGGCCGCAGTAACAGTGAGGGCCGGGCAGCTCGTCATCGGTTGCCCAGGGCAGCGGATTGTGACCCCATTCTCCGGCAAGGTTATTGGGTCCGACATGGACTTTGCCGTTCACCGCAATCCCGCCGCCGCATCCGGTTCCGAGGATGACCGCGAACACAACTTCAGCACCCGCGGCAGCGCCGTCTGTCGCTTCAGACAGGGCAAGGCAGTTCGCGTCGTTCGCGCAACGCACAGGTCTGCCGAGCGCCTCCTCAAGATCGCGCTCCAGAGGGCGGCCATTCAGCCATGTGGAATTTGCATTCTTGACCAGACCGGTCGCCCGAACGATGCTGCCGGGAATACCGACGCCAATCTTTGTCTCTTCG
>Ga0207667_10003085_pt1 | contig 20647 bp, 13 predicted proteins | sample KBSCornC52_FD_184301 | JGI IMG/M metagenome (GOLD analysis project Ga0207667, IMG submission 184301) | Corn rhizosphere microbial communities from Kellogg Biological Station, Michigan, USA - KBS Corn C5-2 (SPAdes) (version 2) | ecosystem: Host-associated > Plants > Roots > Rhizosphere > Soil ...
GAAGGAAGGCGGCTATTCCAACGTGAACAACTTCAAGCAGTTCATCTTCTATTCGGGCGGCGCCAACGGCACCCGCCTCAACAGCGCGATCGAATGGAAGAAGAAGTTCGGCGCGCATGTCGTGGCCGGCCTCGGCTTCGCGTTCGGCTCGCAAGGCTCGGGCGGCAGCGGCGATGTCGGCAACGGCGGCTCGACGCCGGGCGACTTCAAGAAGGGCCAGACGCAGGAGGCGTCCATTGCGTTGAATGCGTTGCCGGTCGGCCCCGGCCTGTTCAGCGCGAACATCTCGTACGACCGCGCCAACGTCAACGACCTGATCCACCAGTCCGAGCTGGTCGGCGGCAACTACCGCATCGGCATGTTCCGCGTGAACGGCGGCTATGCGCACTACACGGCCGAACAGGGCGTGGGCAACAGCGTCGGCACGCGCACCGACAACTCGTGGACGGTGTCGATGAGCCTGCTGCCGACGCCCGCCAACGAGATCGCCCTGGGCTTCAACGAGATGAAGGGCCGCCACGCGGGCTTCAACGGCGGCGGCAACATCCTCAACCCGTTCGGCAACACGGCGGGCGTCTCGACGTCCGCGGACGGTTCGAAGAAAGCGGTCTACGCATCGTGGATGTACCACGTCGATCGCCAGCTCGACGTCTACCTGGCCGGCGATCACTTCAAGGTGGACGGCGGCTGGGTGCTGGGCGACGCCCAGGGCAACGGCAACCACTTCGGCGCCGGCCAGGCCTTCAACAACGAGACGGAAGTGGCGGTCGGCGCGCGCTACAAGTTCTGAGGACGTCGGAGACGAGCCGTCGGCGCTGGCGGCGCGCTCGCCCGCTGAAAGGAGGCCCCATGCAGTCTGTTCCAGCCAGGGTGAGGGCGGCGTGGCTGATCGCGCTGAGCCTGGCCTGCGCGACCCTCGCGCACGCGCAGGTGCTCGTCGGACAGACCACGGGCGTCTCCGGCAACTCCGCGCTCAACGTCGGAGACGATGCTGGGCGCCCGCCTGTGGATCGATGCGGTCAACGCGCGCGGCGGCGTGAACGGCAACATCGTCCAGGTCAGGACGCTCGATGACCGCGGCGACGCGGCGCAGGCACGAGCCAACGCGCGGATGCTGATCGAGCAGGACCAGGTGCTCGCGCTGTTCATGATCCGCGGCACGCCGCAGAACGAGGCGGTGGCGCCGCTGCTGGCGCGCCACGACATCGCCTCGATCGCGCCCTCCAGCGGCGCGCTGCTCCTGAGCGTTCCGGTCAATCGCCACGTCTTCAACGTGCGCAACTCGTACCAGGCCGAGGCCCAGCGGGCCATCGAGCAGTTGGCGAGCATGGGCAGCACGCGCATCGCCGTGCTCAAGACCAGCGACGCCTTCGGCGACGACGCCATGGCGGGCGCGACGAACGGCTTCTCGAAGATGCGCCTGGCGCCTGTATTGGTCGAAGGGTTCGACAAGACGGCGCCGAAGTTCGAGGTCGTCGCGGCGCGCTTGGCGCGGTCGGACGCCCAGGCGGTCCTGGTGCTCGGGACGGCGTCCTCGGTGGTCAAGGCGACGCGCGCGATCCGGGCGGCCGGCAACAATGCCACGATCGTGACCCTGTCGAACAATGCGTCCGAAGGCTTCGTCCATGAACTCGGCGCGCTCGCGCGCGGGGTCATCGTGACCCAGGTGTTCCCGGGCGAGAACGAGATCACGCTGCCGATGATCCGCGATGCGACGCGCCTGCTGCAGTCACGCCAGCCCGGAGCGCGCCTGTCCCCGGCCATGATCGAAGGCTTCGCCGCCGCGCGCGTGCTGATGGAGGCGCTCCGGCGCGCGGGCCCGCATCCGACGCGCAGGAGCGTGATCGCGGCGCTGGACGGCATGGACGAGTTCGACCTCGGCGGCGTGAAGGTGCACTACCGCGAGTCGGATCACTCCGGCGTGCACTACGCGGACCTCAGCGTGATCGACGAACGCGGGCGATTCAGGCGCTGAGCCTGCACGGACGGACCAGCCACGGCCACGCGCCGCGGCGAACCAGGAAGAGCCGAACAGCGGCAACTACGTAGTCGGCTTCGCGACAGGATGTGGAAAGCCACGTATCGCGCGGCGTTGCAGCGGCAGTACGATTCCGCCTGGAGACGACACGAAGGCGGGACAGCCCTCGATGCACAACGTGGGCGCCAAACGATGCCGATTTCGCTGATTCCCAGGCTCCTGGTACTCGGGCTGCTCGCCGCGTGGTGCTGCAGTGCGTGCGCCGCGCCGATCGTGCTCATGGTGGGCGGCATCGAGAAGCAGATCTACCTGCCGCTCGCGCTGGCCGACCGGCTGGGCTACTTCCGCGACGAAGGGCTCGACGTCCAGGTGTTGAGCGACACGTCGGGCGGCCACGCCGAGGACGGCCTGCTCACGGGTGCCGTGCAGGGCGTCGTGGGCTTCTACGACCACACGATCGACCTGCAGGCCAAGGGCAAGTTCGTCCAGTCGGTGGTGCAGTTCTCGCGCGCGCCGGGCGAGGCCGTGGTGGTCGACGTGCGCAAGGCGGACGCCATCTTGTCGCCGGCGGACTTCAGGGGCCGTCGACTCGGCGTGACGGGCCTCGGCTCGTCGACGCATCTGCTGGTCCAGTACCTCGCGGCGGCGCACGGAGTCCGCGGCGGCGACGTGACGTTCCTCGGGGCAGGCTCGGGCGACGCCTTCGTCGCTGCACTGCGCAGCGGCAGGATCGAGGCGGGCATGACGACGGAACCGACGCTGTCGCGGCTGCTCAAGTCCGGCGGGGCGCGCCTGCTGGTCGACCTGCGCACGCCCGAGCGCGCGAGCGCCGAGCTCGGCGGCTCGTATCCGGGGGCATGCCTGTACATGTCCTTGCCGTGGATCCGCACGCATCGCGACGAAGTGCAACGCCTGGCCCATGCGCTCGTGAAAGCGCTGCGCTACATCGACCGCCATGGCGCGGACGAGATCGCCGCGCAACTGCCGGCGGCCTACATGGCCGGCGATCGCGTGCTGTACGTGGGCACGCTCCAGCTGAGCAAGTCGATGTTCACGGCCGACGGCGTGATGCCGGCCGACGGCCCGGCCAACGTGCTGCGGGTGATGCGCATCGCCGAGCGCGCCGTTGCCGGCAAGCCGATCGACCTGGCGCAGACCTACACCACGGAGTTCGCCCAGGCGGCGCACTGACGGAGCCGCCATCGTGCGCCTGCTGCTGGTCGAAGACAACCGGGTGCTTGCCGACTGGCTCGCGCGCACGCTGGGCAAGCAGCGCTACGCGATCCGCTGCGTCGAGAACGGCACCGATGCGGATCACGTGCTGCGCACGGAGTCGTTCGACCTGGTGTTGCTCGACCTCGCGCTCCCGAAGATGTCCGGCCACGAGGTGCTGCGTCGCCTGCGCGAACGCGGCGACGGCACGCCCGTGCTGGTGCTCACGGCGGACAACTCGACGCGCAGCCGGGTGACCGAACTCGATCACGGCGCCGACGACTACGTCGCCAAGCCGTTCGAGGTCGAGGAACTGGAGGCGCGCATCCGCGTGCTGCTGCGGCGCTCGGCGCACACGTCGAGCACGCACCTGGCCTGCGGCGACCTGGTCTATTCCTGCGGAACGCGCGAGTTCACGCTGGCGGGCGCGCCGCTGGCGCTCGCACCGCGCGAGGGCACCTTGCTCGAGGCCCTGGTGTTCAAGGCCGGAACGACCGTGTCCAAGGCCGCGCTCGCGCAAAGCCTGCCGTCGTCCGAGGAGGGCGTGTCGTCCGACGCCATCGAGATCTACATCCACCGCCTGCGCAAGAAGCTGGAGGGCAGCGACGCCACCATCGTGACGTTGCGCGGCATGGGCTATCTCCTGCGGCAGGTGCACCGTGACGCGTAGCCTGCGTGGGCAATTGCTGGCCTGGGTGATGCTGCCCCTGGTGGGCGCCGTGCTGATCGAGGGCATCGTCAGCCTGCGCAATTCGCAGGCGGCGGCCGCGGTGGTGCAGGATCGCCTGCTGCTCGGATCGGCCCGCATCGTGGCGGAGCAACTCCGGTTCGAGGACGGCGGCATCCAGGCGCCGATCCCGCCGGCCGCGCTGGAGCTGTTCCAGTCCGGGTCGGCCGACATGGTCTATTACCGCGTCGTCGCCGCGAACGACCAGACGGTCACCGGCTATCCGGAATTCGTGTTGCCGGACACGCACCTGCAGCCCGAGACTTCGCAGTTCTTCGACGTGATCGTGCGGGACCAGCCCGTGCGAGCGGTCGCCTATCTGCAGCCCGTGTTGACGGAGTCGGGTTTGCAGCTGGTGCACGTGCAGGTCGCGCAGACGCTGCACGAGCGCGATGCGATGGCGCGCAGCCTCTGGGATCACGCGCTGGTGCAGCAGCTCGTCACGCTGGCACTGGCGGCGGGGCTGGTCTGGGCCGGCCTGCGCAATTGCCTGAAGCCCTTGCTGCTGCTGCGCGATGCCGTGCTGCGACGGCGCCCGGGCTCGCTCAAGCCGCTGCAGCTGGCCACCGTGCCAGGCGAGTTGAGCCCGCTGGTCGACGCGATCAACGAATACGCGCTGCGCCTGGAGAAGCACACCAGCATGCAGGAGGCCTTCATCCAGAATGCCGCGCACCAGCTGCGCACGCCGCTCACGCTGCTGACGACGCAGGTGAGCTACGCCGTCCGGACGGTCGAGCCGCAGGGCCGTGGCGAATCCCTGGCGGCGATCCGCCGCACGGTCCAACAGGCGTCGCGTCTCGTGCAGCAGCTGCTGAGCCTGTCCAACGCGCAGGTGCATGGCGACTCGCACGACGGCGGCGACTCGGGCGACCTGGACGGCGTGGTTCGCGGCGTCCTCGAGGACATGTCCGGGCGCGCGCAAAGCAAGCACATCGACCTGGGCTTCGAAGGCCCCGCGTCGCCATGCCGGGTTCGCGGCCACGTCGTGGCATTGCGCGAGATCGTGGTCAACCTGGTGGACAACGCCATTCGCTACACGCCGTGCGGCGGCGTCGTGACCACGCGCCTCGTGCCCGGCCCCGGCTGCGTGAAGTTGACGATCGAGGACGACGGACCGGGCATCGCACCCGAACAGCGCGAGAAGGCCTTCCAGCGCTTCTACCGCATCGACGACAGCGATTCCGATGGCTGCGGCCTCGGCCTGGCCATCGTTCGCGAGTTCGCGCAATCGATCGACGCCCGCGTCTGGCTGTCGACGCCGGCGTCGGGTCGCGGCCTGAGCGCCGAGGTCGAGTTCCGGACGGCGCCTGCCTGAGGGCGCGTTCAGGCCAGGCAGAGCTGCAGGCTGCGCATCATCAGCTCGCGCGGCAGGTCCACGCCGATGAAGACCAGTCGACTCTCGCGTTCACCGAGCGGCCACGCCGGGCCTTCGTCGTGGCTCATCAACTGGTGCACGCCCTGCAGGATGACCTTGCGTTCCTGCCCGGCCACGTGGAGCACGCCCTTGTAGCGCATCAGCGCCGGACCGTGGCTGCGGACGATCGCGTTCATGAACTGCCCGAAGCGCACGCCGTGGAACGGGCGTCCCGAACGGAAGACGAAGCTCTTGACGTCGTCGTCGTGGCGGTGGTGATGCGCGTGGCGCAGGCCATGCGGGTGGGCGCGATCGCAGGCGCCGTCGTGTTCGCAGGGCGACGGCGGCTCGAAGTCGAGTTCGGCGTCGAGGTTGAATCCGCCGACGTCCAGGACTGCATCCAGCGCCACCTCGCCGAAGCTGACGACGTGCTGCGGTGCGCGTGGGTTCATCTGGTACAGGCGCTCGCGCAGGATGGCCAGGAGGGTCGGATCGGCGACGTCGGACTTGCTGATGAACAGGCGGTCGGCGAACCCCACCTGGCGACGCGCCTCGCTGCGCGCGTCGAGCTGCGACATCGCGTGCTTGCCGTCGACCAGCGTGAGGATGGCATCGGGCCGGTAGGCGGCCGCGACCTGCGGATCGAGGAAGAACGTCTGCGCGACCGGGCCGGGGTCGGCAAGGCCGGTCGTCTCGATCATGACCTGGTCGAACGCGATCTCGCCGCTCGCGCGGCGCCCGGCCAGGTCGATCAGCGTCCGCCGCAGGTCGTCGCGGATGCCGCAGCACAGGCAGCCGTTGCTCAGCTGCACGATGTGCTCGTCGCCGCCCGAGACGATGATCTCGCTGTCGATGTTCTCCTCGCCGAACTCGTTCTCGATGACGGCGATGCGGCGCCCGTGCACTTCGGTCAGCACGCGCCGCAGCAGCGTCGACTTGCCGGCGCCCAGGAAGCCGGTGAGGATGGTCGCGGGGATGCGCATCGCGCTCATCCCATCAGCACGATCGTGTAGCCGCCGAAGACACTGCCGTCCTGCGCCGCCGTCACGCGATAGACATGCGCCTCCCCCGGCGCCGGTGCGGCGTCGGTGGTGGAGAACGCGACGTGCTTGTCGTCGCCGTGGACGGTATGGGTCGCGCCGGCGCCCGTCGTCGGGAAGCCGCCACCGGTCGACGCGGCGGCCGACAGGGTGGGCACGCCGGTGGGCGCCGCCATCGCCGGGAACACGCCGCGCGTGCCTGTCTTGAGCTGCAGCCAGGGCACCGCGCTGGGCGTGACACGCTCGACGGCCACCGTCGCCGGCGCGCCGAACAGCGGGCCGACCTTGATCACGATCGGCTGGGTGAGCGCGGGGCCGCCGGCCACGCGCGCACCCATGGCGCCGGCCGACATGCCGGGCGCGTCGACGTGGATGTTGCGCTGCGCGACATGGCGGTTCCACGCCGCGTCGAACGGCGGCTGCCCGGGCAGGTCGGCCGGGTTGTCCCAGATGCGCACCAGCAGGCATTCGTGGCCGCCGTTGACGAAGGTCGGCACCCACGCCGTCGGGCACTTGACGATCGCATGCGAACGCGCGCTGCCCTTGGGGCCCAGCGACGTCACCGTCTGCGCGATCAGGTTCACCGAGTCGGCCGCGATGCCCAGCGACGGGTTGACCCAGTAGAACTCCACCAGCACCTCGTTGGCCGCGGCGTTGCCGAAGTTCCAGACGTGCGCATAGATCGTGTTGGGGGCGCCGGCCTGCGCGGACTGGCCCAGCTGCGGCGGCACGCGCGGGGCGACGGCGGGGTCGACACCCTTGAGGATGAAGATGTCCGGGCTCTCCCAGAACGGCGCGTTGACGATCGGGCGCGCGCCGAGGTCGGCGGGGTTCGCGCGCATGAACAGGTACGGCAGGTTGAGGTCCGCGCGCGGGCCGCCCCAGACGCCGGGGCGGTCCGGCTGGTTGATGTCGCCATCCGTCAGGCCGCCGCCTTTCGTGCCTCGCCCGTCGTCGGTGCCCGCCGGACGCGTCGGCCGGCCGGGACGCGCGCCGCAGTCGCCATCGCCGTCGCCCTTGCCGCCGTGGCAGGGCGGCTCGCAGGGCTCGCACGGCCTGCAGTCGTCGCGTTCGCCGTAATACCAGGTGCGCTCGACCACCTTGCGAAGGCCGGGCTCGCAGTCGCCGTCGCGCGGCGGCTGGCAGTGCCGGTCGGGGTCCTCGCCGCCGCGTCCGCGCGGTGGCTCGTCGCACGCGGGCGGGGTGGACTGGCGCTTCCTGGACGGCCGCGGCGAGGCGGAAGGCGGGTTCTTGTGGTCAGGCACGGTGAGCTCCTCGGAAGGCGAGTGGGCGCGGCGTCAGCCGATGGGCGGCGGCTGGACGACCTGGGGCGCGTCGACGTAGTGCAGCAGCAGCGGGCGGTTGCCCTTGCCCCAGTCGGGCGCCGCCGCCGGATCGAGGAAGCTGCCGCCCGGATCGCCTTCGGGCGGCTCCTGCGGCTTCTGGAAGGTCAGGCCCAGGACACCGGAGCCCGTCGAACCCGGCGCCGACTTGTCCTGGCGCACCCAGTCCCAGGTCAGGTAGGCGAACGCGCGATCGCTGTCGAGGTTGAACTGGGTGGAGTAGCCGGTGTCGTTGACCAGTTGCGAGATCAGGTGCGCGGAGAACGGGATCGGGTCGCCGATGGGGCTGAACTGCAGGTCGCGGCGCGCGAGGTGGATGATGTTGAGCTGGTCCGTCTCCCACGGCGTCTGCGCCTTCTCGTAGGCCTGGCGCACCTCGGGGTCGACGGGCGCGTTCTTGCGGAAGAAGACGTCGGGCTGCGTGCCCACGGGATACGGGCTGCCGGACAGGGGCTTGAACGCGACGTCGGGCCCTTCGCCGAACGAGCGGAACGGGTTGTAGGTCTCGGTCGGCGTGGTGCGCAGCGTGTCGGGACCGCTGGCCTGCTGCACCGGGCTCTTGTCGGGCCAGGCCCACGGACGACGGTATTCGTAGTTCGTCTCGCGGCCGTCCGTCTGCCAGCGCAGCACCGGGTAGTACGGGTAGTTCGGATCCTTGACGGAGTGGCCGACGCCGATCACGTCCTGGTCGGTGTCGAGGTTGCCGAACGGGTCGAACGCCGACGCGAGCGCCGCGCGGAACGCGGAGTCCACCGTGCCGCCCATCGTGATCAGCGGCAGGTCGATCTCGTCGGCCAGGCGCAGCTCCCCGCCCGGGTAGAACGCGGCGGGGTGCGGGACGAAGAAGCCGGTATGCACCAGGATCTCGTGCGTCGTGTTGACCATGTCCCACACCATCATCGCCAGCTCGTAGAGCGCGAGGCGGATCACGTACGTGGAAGGGCTGACCAGCATCTTGATGATGTCGCCGATCAGCTTGACGATGGCATCGATCGTCTTGATGATGGCCTCGAACAGCGCAACGATGGCTTCGCACACGTCCAGCACGGGGTTCGACCAGTCGACGCCGCCCAGGTCCGGCGGCTGGAACAGGTTCTCGATGTCCGAGGCCGGCGGGAAGATGATGAAGTCGGGCTTGCGCGGCTTCTCGAGCTCCCATGTCCCGTTGTACATGAGGCGAAAGAACGTGTAGACGATCTTGTAGATGGTCTTGACCTCCCATGGCAGCGGGAAGCCCTTGCGCACGGGGAAGGGCGGGGCCGGGGCGATGGCCTCCAGCAGGTCGTGGAAGGGCTTGGGCAGGCCGCTGCCCGTCAGCTCGTTGAAGATCCTGGTCATGAGCCCCGAATCGATGGACGACTGGAACGCGTCGCCCTGGTAGATCTGCGGGTGCTCGTCGGGATCCTGGTAGCAGTCCATCATCGCCAGCACGATGGCGTTGGCCATCCAGTCGGGCATCTCGCCGTCCTTGTCCTGCGCCTCCCGGCGTTCGTCGTCGGAGGCCCAGGGGCCGACGGGGCGGTCGAGGCCGTGCGGGTGGTCGGGCGTGAGGTGGATCGCGAACCACAGCGCGGACATCGAGACGTCGGGATAGTCGGGCGTGACGCCCCACTTGTCGCCCTCGAGCCGGCCGCCCGGCGCCGTCTGCACGTAGTTCCACGAATCGATGTGGTTCTCGATCAGGTGGTGGCGCTGCGGATGGTTGCGGTATGGGCCGCCGCATTGCGCGTTGACGAAGGAATGCGCCACGGTGTCGGTGCCGACGTGGGTCATGTAGCCCATCGCGAAGGCGAGGAACTGCTCGGATCGTTCCTTCATCTGGCCGGCTTCCTCGCGGTGGCCCTTGGCCAGGAGCTCGCGCGACTGCTGCGCCATCTGCGTGGCCTGCTTGACGAACGACTGGCACAGCGCCGACGGCCGCCGATAGTGGCTCATGTCGCTCCACAGGAACAGCTTCTCGCCGTAGCCTTTCTGCAGGCAGGTGTCGAAGCCGCTGAAGATGTCCTTGAACGTCAACAGCTCCTCCTCGGCAACGAGCTTCAGGGCCTCCTTGAGCTCGGCCATGACCACGCCGAACTCGCTCAGCACGCCGCCCGTCAGGTCGTCGCCCAGGTTCTCGACGTCCGCCACGAGCGGGCCCACCGTGGCGTTCCAGCCGTCGACGAAGTCCTGCCAGATCTTCTTGAGCTTGATGAGGAATCGCAGGAAGGCCGCCAGCTGCGAATTGGCTTCGCCCAGGATGGTGAGCAGCGTCTCCCAGTCGTCGGTCTCGTTCTCGGCGTCGAGGAAGTAGTAGACCGCGAAGGCCAGCATGAGCTCGTCGCTCACCGGCCCCAGGATGTCGTTGTTCCAGTCCTGGCTGAAGTAGAAGAGGTCGGGCCCGATCGCGCCGATGTGCGTGAACTTCTCCCACTTGCGCATGATCTGGCCGCAGGTCATCGGGTCGAAGCCGTCGAGCGCTCCCGCGACGTCCGGCCAATCCGGGAACTTGCCCTGGAGGAGGTGGTCGGCCACTCGGCGCGACGTGTAGATGTGCGTGAAGAAACCAGGCATCGGCCACTCCCTCTCTCACCACTCGCCGACGCGAGATCACGTCGATCGAGAGCGCAAGATACGCGCGGCCAATGGGCCTGTAACCCCCTACGTCCACCCCCTATCTTCCATGCGGATGGCCCGCCCCTGCGCATCGCGCCGGCTGCAAGCGGGCGCCCGTCCCACGCGGTCCGGCCTGCGTTTCGGCGCAGCGCGCAATCGTCCCGTCGGGTTGCGCCCACGACCGCATTGCTGCGCCGCACACTGCAGCCAGGGCGCTGCAGCAGCCTCGAGCGCGCCCTCACGGGTGCACGTCCTACAGCCGTCGAGCCCGGGCGTCCTACGCCCAGGTCAGCGTGGCGCGCGCAGACTGGTCTGATCCCAATACCCCCCGGAGGTCAGCATGCGAGTCGCCTGCGCCTCGACGCCCGAAGGCAACGTCTATCGCTTCTATCGAACTGAACAGGACGTGGCCGCCGCCCTGAAGCCCATCGTTCCGATCCTGCTTGCCAGCCATGTGGACATCGTGGTGGGACGGGTGGGCGACGACCCGGCGCTGCTGATGCAGGTCGGGCCCATCGGCGGCGCGGCGGAGACGACGCTGCTCAACCTCATCGAAGGGCACGTGACCACGCGCTGCGAATCCGCCCACGCATGATCTCGACCACTGTCCGACCCGGACGGGACCGGCGGGTCAGCGTCCTGGCATTGCGCCATCCAGCGCGCAAGGCCGCAGGCGGGCCACGAGCGCCACGAGCGCGGCGGCATCCAGCGGCTTCGCAAGGAATGCATCGAAGCCGCTGCGCAGTGCGCGCGCTTCGTCCTGCTCTCGCGTCAGCGCGGTCAGGGCGATCGCCTTGACCTGGGCGATGCCGGGCCCGGGATTCGAGCGAACGCGCCGGATCAGCTCGAATCCGTCGGTGACCGGCATGCCGATGTCGCTGACCAGCACGTGGTGGACGTCGGCCTGGAGGCGGGCGAGCGCGTCGTCGGCACTCGATGCCGTGTCCACGATCGCGCCGCGCCCGCGCAGGACCTGCTGCACGAGCTCGCGCGCGTCGGACTCGTCATCGACGACCAGCACGCGCACGCCGGCCAGGTCCGGCAAGGGCGCCAATGCCTGCGAAGGCGGTTCGCACGCGGACGGGGCATGCCCGGCCGCGTGCGCGGGCACGTGCGCGGAGGCCAGTGGCAATCGAACGGTCAGCGTGGCACCCTGGCCGAGTCCGTCGCTGGCGGCCGCGATCGTCCCGCCATGCAGCTCCACCAGCTGGCGACAGATCGCCAATCCGAGCCCGAGGCCGGAGTGCCTTCGCGTCGTCGAGGCATCGGCCTGGCGGAATCGCTCGAACACGTGGGGCAGGAAGTCCGCGCCAATGCCGATGCCCGTATCCTGCACGCGCACGACAGCCTGCCCGTGCTCGGCGCGCAGCGTCACCGAGATGGCGCCGCCCGCCGGGGTGAACTTGGTGGCATTGGTCAACAGGTTCCACATCACCTGCTGCAGGCGGGCGGGGTCGCCCCACACGCGGCCGCAATGGTGGTCGAGGGCCGTCGCCAGCTCGATGTGCTTGGAGAACGCGGCCGGCCTGGCCGCCTCGAGCGCCGCCTCGACCACCGTCCAGGGCTCGACCAGTTCCGGTTCGAGACGAAGGTGGCCGGAGACGATGCGGCTCATGTCCAGGAGGTCGTCGATCAGGCGTGCCTGGAGCTTCGCGTTGCGCTCGATGGTCTCGACGGCCTTGGCGACGAGGCCCGGATCCTGCTGGGTGCGCAGCACGTGCGCCCAGCCGAGCACGGCGTTCAGGGGCGTGCGCAACTCGTGCGAGAGCGTCGCCAGGAATTCGTCCTTCAGGGCGCCGAGACGTTCCGCCTCGACGCGCAGCGCGTGCTCGCGCTCCAGCAGGGCCTGCCGTTCCGCCGCGGCCTGGACGGTCAGCGCGAGCACCGAAGTGCGGGCCTCCAGCCGTGCGTCGTACACCGAGGTGAGCAACGTGATCGTCAACACCGTCACGGTGGCCAGCGCGACGAGCGTCGCCAGCTGCATGAGCGTGAACTGCCCGGTGGCCGCGCGGCAGACGCTGCCGGGCCTGAAGGCGGCGGCGGCCATGCCGGTGTAGTGCATCCCGACGATGGCGAACCCCATCACCACGGCGGCACCGCATCGATACAGGAGCCTCCGCGGCGAAGCGCTGGTGCTGCGCAGGCGAAAGCCGATCCACAGCGCCGCGGTCGCGGCCGCGATCGCGATCGCCACCGAGGCCATGACCAGCCAGGGTGAGTAGTCGATGGCCGGATCCATGCGCATCGCGGCCATGCCGACGTAATGCATCGCGTTGATGCCGATGCCCAGCAGGATGCCGGACCGCGCCAGCTGGCCGGGGGACAACCGCGCCTGGCCCAGCTGCCAGAGCGCCATCGCCGACACCAGGATCGGCAGGAGCCACGAGAGCAGCGTGATGCCCAGGTCGTAGCCCAGCGGGATCGGCAGCCGGAACGCCAGCATCCCGACGAAGTGCATGCCCCAGATGCCGGTGCCCATCGCGAAGGCGCCCCCGGCCACCCAGCGTCCAGCCAGTCCCCGCGAATCCCGGACGCGCTCCGCCAGGCTCAAGGCGGTGTACGAGGCGAAGATGGCCACGAGTACCGACAGCAGGACGAGTGGCGCTTCGTAATAACCGGCGAGCATGCGGCGAAGTCCCTTCCAGGGATGAGCTGACGCGACTTGCAAGGCCGAATGTGCCACAGCGTCGGCGTGATCGGGTCATCGCTGGATGTTCCAGGACGGCCGCGTCCCGTCACCGGCGACACCCTGGTCCCGCGGGGCTGAGGCCTTGAACGTCTCGCGGCGAGGCAGCAAGCGGACGCGCCTGCTCGACGGCGGTCCGCCGCGCTGCCACGCGAACGCACTCGCGGCGCCCACGGGTTAGCCCGATGTTCGAACAAATTCGCCACCGCTGGAATGGGCTGCGCGTCGGATGACAGCGTTGCCAGTCGGAGGTGTGTCGTCGTCCGGTGCGGAGCCGTCGCAGAGCGGTGAGATCGTTGACCTTCCAGAACCAACCCAACCATTCGGAGACCTATGCGTTCGCATCAATGCAGACTCGCCGCCGCCGTCATCGCGCTGCCGCTCGCCCTCGCCACCACCGGCGCGCAGGCCGCGACCTGGGGGGCGTCGTCGCCCGCCACGTCGTCGTGCTCGGCGTCCAACCTGTTCGCCAGCTGGACCTTTGGCAGCTACACGTTCAACAACGACGTGTGGGCGCCCTGCGGCGGCACGGCCGTGGGGCCCCAGACGATCTGGGCCAACTCCAATGCCGACTGGGGCGTCTGGTCCGACCAGCCCAACACCGGTGGCATCAAGTCGTATCCGCACATCGGCTACACCGTCAATCGAACCATCAGCGCGCTCACCACGCTCAAGACGACCGGGACCGCGACCACGCCGGCGGGCGGCGCGTGGGAGTCCACGTTCGACGTGTGGGTGGGCAACAACGCGCACGAGATCATGCTGTGGCTGAACTACACCGGCACGTCCGCCGGCTGCGGCAACGTCAAGCCGATCTCGTACAACTGGACGGCGTCGGGCTGCGCCATCCCCGTGTACTCCAACGTGAGCGTGGGCGGCGGCACGTGGAACGTCTACCGCGGCAACAACGGCAGCAACATGGTGTATTCCTTCCTGCGCACGACCAAGACGAACAGCACCGCCATCGACGTGCTCGCGATCCTCAAGTACCTGAAGAACCTGGGCTGGATCGGCGACCTGGCCGTGGGCGACGTGCAGTACGGCTTCGAGATCACGTCGTCGTCGGGCGGAATGAACTACGGTTCGTCCAACTTCACGGTGAGCGCGAAGTGACGCGGGCGCGGGCGCGGCGCGCGTCGCCTCGCCCCTGATCCGTTCCGCCGGCGTTCCCTTGCTCGGAGAGCCCGGATGCGCATGCGCCGGGCGTGTCGCGACGTCTATCGGAAGACCGGCCGGCGCAGTCCGCGCGATTCAGGCGGCTCGTCCGCGCTGCGGTCGTACACCATCAGGCAGTGGTGGCACTTCGCGAACCCGAACTGGCCGCGGGCGGCTTCGGACCAGCCGAACAGGCGCGGCTTGCCCCCGCCGGCGTAATCGGCGACCTGCTCGGTCTGGCCGCAATGGTTGCAGCGAAGAAGGAGATCGCGTCCGAGCCACTCGGACGACACGTGTCCAATCGTTTTCACGATCAACCGCCCTGCATTCAGTGTGGCCGCCCATCGGCGCCACGGTGCTCGAAAGCTTCTGACGAAGCCTGATGTCGCTGCGGCCTGCTCTGGCGGCTGGCCTTGTGTCGACTGCACCCTCTTGCGTGCGATTGTCGGCGCGATTTCTTGCACTGTCTTGACGGGAAACGTGGTGAATTACCGCCTTCGGTGGGGAACGTGGCGCGTGTCTTGCGGTGTCCCGAGGCCGGTCGCGTGCAGTCGCTGGTTCGGCCTGGCCCCGGCGGAAGAACGGCGCGCGCGCCCGCGGGACGGCGCTGCGCGCGGGCTGGGGCTCAGGGCGCCGGCTCTGCCTGCGGGACGATGTCCTCGAAGTAGTAGATGCCCACGCCCACCCGCGCCGTCGCGCCCCAGTCGTCCTCGGGCACGCCGGACAGGTCGTGCTCGGCCAGCCAGGCGTCCAGGCCTTCGAGCAGCTTCTGCGCCTGCTTGGCGCTCAGTGCACGGAACGCGGGCAGCGCCTCGGGCGGGATGCCGTGGTGCATGACGCGGCGCTGGTAGCGGGCCGCCGCGGGGTCGGACCGTTCGATGTTGTGCGTGATGGTCTCGACCAGGTCGGCGACGTCGGTGGCCAGGAACGAGATCTTGGCGACCATGTCCTGGTTGGGGACGAAGGCGCGCTGGACCAGCGCCACGCAGCCGTCCGCGCGCACGCGCACCGAGCCCAGGCGTGCGAGTTCGTCCAGCACCGCGCGGCTGGGGACGTCGCCGCCATGCAGCCTCACGAGCTCGGTGAAGCCGTCGGGGCCCTCCAGCGCCAGGATGCGGGGCGTGCCGTCGGGCGCCGTGAAGCGCGCTTCGCGCACCCATGCGCTGACGACGCGGGCTGCGCGGTTGTAGTGCGTGCTGTCGGCGTTCACGCCGCTCCAGGGCTCGTTGAGCAGCGTGTTGACTTCCTTGCGCGTCAGGCCGGTGAGGATGGCCGCGCGCGACACCGAGGGCTTGCGGCCCGGCAGCGCGAAATCTTCCATCGCGCACTCGGCGTAGACACGCTTGGCCACCGATTCGAACGCGCTGTACGAGAACGAGTGCTTGAGCATCAGGCGCACGAGCGGGCGCAGCAGCCGGGCGAGCGCCGCGCCGAGCGCCTGGGTCAACGCGGTGTCTTCGAGCATGGCGGAATTATGGAACGGCCCTGGCGCGGCGCCATGACGGCGACGTGCCGTCGAGGCGACGGCGTGGCGCGGAGCGCACGGGCCCGCGCGTTGCCGGACAAATCCCTATTCATTCGCCGCTTCGTCATCCTGCGCGCAGTCGCAGGAGCCACCACTGCCGGGACGCTGCGTGGCGTGCGTGGATCCTGCGACTGCGCGCAGGATGACGGCTTGGTCAGGCGCAGGTGAGACCGCTTGCGCGGGGCCGAGGATCAACCCGGCACGCCGCGTGGCTTGCGCAGCAACGACCACGCCATCGCGGCCATCAGCGCGAGCCCTGCCAGCAACGCGCCCCACAGCCAGCCGGCACGCGCTGCGGGTGCCGCGGCCGGGAGCGTGGACGGCGATGCGGCCGGCGCGCTGGTGACCGGCGCCGGTGCGAGCGCGGCGCTGGCCGCGGGCAAGGGCGCGTCCGCGGCGCGGGCGGGCATCAGGCTGGCCAGCGGCATCGGCGCCGAGGGCTCGCCCGCGCCCGTGCGCGCGAGCGCGAACGGCGGCGCACCGCGCGCGACGAACACGAGCTGGCGCCGGTGCGCGGCGATGCGGATCGTCGGCGCCGCATGGCCCAGCTGCGTGATCGGGCCGAAGGTCTCGATGCGCAAGGTGCGCCAGTGGGCGCCGTCCAGGCGCAGCGGCGGCGAGTGCAGGTCCGGCGCCCCGGCCGGCTGCGACAGCCAGTAGACGCTGGCGATCGCGGCGTCCTCCCACGCCGGCCCGGGCGCGGGTGACGCGTGCCGGGCCTTGTCCCGCAGCGCATGCAGCGACCCGCGCAGCAGCGAGCGGTGTCGCGGCGGCGCCAGGCCGGCGTCGACCTGGCCCAGCACCGTCACCTCGCCGATGGTGTCGATGTCCGACGGCGTCACCTGCAGCGCGGCGACAGGCGTGTTGGCGGGCAGCACGTAGTCGCACGAACTCGCCTCGCAGCCGCTGGCGACGATGGGGTCGCTCCATTCGAGTGGCGGCGGCGCGGGTCGGTGCGCCGTGCGCAGGACGGCGGCCGATACAAGGGGCGGTATCGCGGAGCGCGGGGCCGTCGTCAGCCGCAGGTAGCGCGCGGGCCGCTCGTCGAGGTCGATGCCGGTCGAGGCCAGGCGCTCGCGCTCGGCCTGCGATGCGAGCGTGCCCGCGGCGCCCACCTGTGGCAGCGCCTGCAGCTGGACGAGCTGCGCGTCCGGCTGCACCGTGCGCCAATGCTGCAGGTCGTCGCCGGCCTCCACGCGCAGCGTCCACACGCCCTGGGTGTCGCGCTCCAGCCCGAGCTCCAGGCGCATCAGGTCGTCGCCGGCGTCCTTCGTGTCGACGATCCAGGCCTGGCGCCGGGGCGCCCCGGCGGCGGTCGCCGACGCGGCGTCGCCCGGCGGCAGGGGCACCTTGTAGATGCGGGCCGGCGCGCGCTGCCGCGTGGCAGCCGGCTGCGGCGGATCGACCCAGGCGAAGGCCATGGTCTCGCCGGCCGCATTGCGCACGCGCAGGTCGCCCAGGTCCGGAGCGCCGGACAGGCGGCGCGCCTGGGCGCCGATGTCCAGCACGTAGTACGGCCCGGTGCCCGACAAGGTCAGTGGCAGCGGCCCGGCGCTGTCCGCCGCGGCCGCGGCGCCCGCGTGCGCGCAGGCGAACGCGAGCGTCAAGCGGGCGGCCGGGGCGAAGGTCATGCAGGTTCTCCGAGTGGGCGATCGCGCGCGTCACGGGCCGGCGGGATCGGCGCGAAGTATCCGACAGCCAGCATCAGGCCGCCAACCACGATGAACGAGACGATGCGGTACAGGCTGCCGCGGTCCGCCAGTTCGACGAGGAACAGCTTGGCCACGACGATGCCCAGCAGCGCGGCGCCGACCGCCCACGCGAACCGCCGTGCGCGCCGATGCCCGGCGACCATCAGGCCCACGCCGATCAGGGACCACGTGACGGACAGCGCCGCCTGCGCCAGCGTCGACTGGAACAGCGCGGCCGCATCCCAGGGCACCTGCGCCAGGTGATGGCAGGCGCGCAGCACGACGGCGGTGACCAGGCCGAACGCGGTCGCGCCGCCGACGGCGCGCGGCAGCGTCGGCGCAAGCCCGTCGCGCCACGACGCCGGCAGCGCGCGCACCCAGGCGGCGAGCGCCAGCAGCGCGATGCCGGCGGCCAGCTCCAGCGGGTTGAGCAGCGGCAGCCACGCCAGCGGCGCGGCGTCGCCGGCGCGGATGTCCGACACCCACAGCCAGGCGAACAGGTACAGCGCGATCGCGCCGCAGCCGGCGCCGCGCCAGGCCGTGCCGGCCCAACGTCGTGCGACAGCGGGGCTCACGCTCGCGAACACCACCAGCGCGGGCAGCGCCATCGCCGCCAGGTCGACCCACGACGACGCCGGCGCCACGACGGCTTGCACGCGCAGCACGCATTCGCGCGTGGCCAGCCCGATGAACAGCCACCAGCCGGCCAGGCGCAGCAGCGTGCCCAGGCCGGCGAGGACCCAGCGCGCCTGCGCGCGCGCCAGCCACGGATGCGCCAGCAGCGCGAGCGGCCAGGCGATCCAGCCGAAGCCGACCGACGGCGCGACGCCCTGCGGCCCGGCGAGGGCCAGCAGCAGCCACAGCGGCACCGTGGCCAGCGTCGCCTGGCCCAGCACCTGCCAGCCGCGCCAGCGCGCGACCGCCGCGGCGGCCGCCATCGACAGCGTCAGCCAGGTCACCTCCCAATGCGGCCACGCCACGGCGGCGTCGGGGCGCTGGGCGAGCGCGTGCCAGACCAGCGGCGGCAACGTGCGCGACCACCACCAGGCGCTCCAGCCGACCATCGCCCATTGCAGCAGCGCCGCGTGCCACCAGGCCGGCGACGTCTCGTCCGGCGCGGGGCGCAGGCGCTCGCCGAGCGCCAGGCCCACGGCCGCGAGCAACAGCGGGATGCGCCAGGACGTGGCCAGCACGGCGTGCGTCCACGCCGAGGGGTCGTAGAGCAGGCTTGCGGCGCCCGCGGCCAGCTGCAATGCGAGCCCCGAGCCCACCAGCGCGCCGCTGCGCAGGCGCAGGCCGATCCAGCCGGCGACAAGGCCGATGACCGGCCAGGCGAGCGCCGCGTCGGTCGGGGCGAGTTCGAACAACAGGCTGGCGCTGGCCACGCCCAGCCCCAGCACCAGGCCGACGCTGCTGCCCAGCGGGATGGCGCGCGGCGTGCCGCGCGCGGCATCGCGCCACGCATCGCGCAGCCCCAGCCACCCGGTGGCCAGCAGCGCGCCCCCGATCAGCAGCGCGCCGACCAGGTCGCGTGCCGCATGCGCCTGCGCGGGCGTGGCGCCCGTCACCTGCAGCGACAGCGTCATCGCGGTCAACGCGCCCAGGTGCAGCAGCGCGCTGGCCACGCGCAGCGTCGGCGCCGCGAGACGGCCCGCCAGCGAGGCGCAGCCGAAGGCGATCCAAGCCGTCGCCGCAGCCGCCCACAGCACGGGCAGCGTCATCCAGGCCAGCCCGGCGATCGTGAACGCGGCGGCGAAGGGCACCACCGGCTCGGCGAATTCCTCGACCGCGCCGCGCGCCGCCTCGTCCATGCGGCGGCGCACGGCGTCGAGCGCGCACAGGGCAGCCGCGAGCAGCGCCATGCCCCATGTCGAACCGGCGACCAGCGGCACGGCGTCGCGGGTATCGAGCGTCAGGCCGGTGAGCAGTCGCACCGCTGCACCCAGCATGACCACCAGGGCGAAGGCGCGGGCGTACGGCCTGCGCTGGCGCGCACCCAGCCAGTACATGCCGCCGGCTTCGACCGCCCACGTCGCGCCCGTCCAGGTACCCTGCAGCGCCAGCGGCACGGCCAGCGTGCCGAAGATCGTGCCGACGATCACGTGCGCCTCGCCCAGCAGCGCGTAGCGCGCCGGCCCGCGGCGCATCAGCGCGCCGCCCAGCAGGATGTGGAACAGCGCGAACGCCGCGGCCGACCACGCCGGCCCCCAGGCCGTGTCGCGCACGAGCAGGTACTGCAGCGAAAACGCCGCCAGCGGCACGCCGAAGGTCAGCGTGCTGTCGACGCGGCCCACCTGGCGCAGCGCCGCCGCGGCGCGCTCGGACAGCGGCCGCGATTCATCCGGCGCGTCGCCGAGCGCGAGCACGCGGCGGGCGAACAGCACGCCGGTGATCGTGAACAGCAGGAAGAAGAACGCGAGGAAGGCCTGCACGCCCGCGTAGTCGGACGGCAGGTAGTGCGCGTTGGCCCACGCGCCCGCGAGCGCGAAGGTGGCGACGGCCCCCACGAGATTCAGCGGGCGCCAGGCCTTGAACCACGCGATGGCCAGGATGCCGGCGTCCAGGATGGCCATGTACGACATCAGCGGCACGTAGGCGTCGCTGCCGGTGCTCACCAGCGCGGGCGCGGCGAAGCCTTCGGCGATGGACACGAACGCGAGCCATGGCGCGTCCTGCAGCACGGCCAGCACGGCGCCGAACACGGCCACCAGCGCCATGAACGCGAACGCGAGGTTGGGCGACAGCAGCGGGTCCAGGCGCAGCGCGGCCAGCGTCGTCAGGTAGAAGATGCCGATGCCCGCCCCTTGCAGGATGACGCCGTAGCCGGTGCCGCCCGCGGCGTCGCGGCGATCGCGCAGGCGCCAGCCGACGACGGTCAGCACGATGCCCACCAGCGCCACGCCGGCGTAGCGCAGCTCGATGGGAATGGTCACCCGCTCGGCGGTGTAGCGCAGCAGGAACGCCAGCCCCAGGAACAGGATCAGCACGCCGGCCTTGACGATGGTGTTGCCGCCGAAGATCCAGCGCGCCGCCCACGGCGGCAGCTGGTCGCGCAGCGGAATGACCGGCGCCGGCTCGGCGATCGGGCGACGTGTGGGCGCCGATGCGGGCGACGGCCTGGGCGCCGGTGCGGGCGAGGGCGGACGGACGGCCGCCGTGGCCGGCGCGCAGGCCGTCGCCGCCGGCTGCGCCGCCACGCGCTCGGGCGCGGGCAGCGGCGTCGGTGCGGGGTCGGCCGCAGCAGGCCGATCGACCGGCGTCGGCGTAGGCGCCACCGTCGTCGCCGGTTCGGCGGGCATCGCGCGAGGCGTCGCGTCGGCCGCGGCCGGCGGTGCCCGCAG
>Ga0207667_10003088_pt1 | contig 20634 bp, 14 predicted proteins | sample KBSCornC52_FD_184301 | JGI IMG/M metagenome (GOLD analysis project Ga0207667, IMG submission 184301) | Corn rhizosphere microbial communities from Kellogg Biological Station, Michigan, USA - KBS Corn C5-2 (SPAdes) (version 2) | ecosystem: Host-associated > Plants > Roots > Rhizosphere > Soil ...
CAGATGGTGAACAGTATGCCGAAGGTCAGCAGGCCGCCATGGCGTGACAAGAGAACGTGAGCCAAAGTCTTTTTGACCATGGCCATGCTGTCCGGTGGAACCACGGTGGCGAGCACGCCGACAATTTGGTTGAACAGACTGGAAACGGGCAGATACGCGACTACTGCCGAAACAAAAATCAACAGCGGAAAAACCGAAAGCACGAAGTAGTACGACAACCCTGCGGCAAACGCCATGATGTGCTTCTCGTCAACATCACGGAAAATACTAGCAGCGATATTCTTGATGTGTACCGCCAACCCCACGCCCAAGTTCATCCCCAAGACATTCTCCGGCCTGATACCGCCATGATCCTGCTCAAGAGGTGCCTTCTTCGTCTTTCACTAGCATTTAGATGCGAACAGTTCTGCCGAACGCAGAAAAATCAAGCAAACCAGTTCTGCCCTTCGGGTTGCTGGAATCCAGTCCAAGACGACATGATGCCACGGCGGCATACTCCGCCGGAGCGATTTCAAAGACGGATCAGCGGTTTTTATGTTGGGTGCCCGATGCGCAGGAAGACGGCCTCCACATGGCAGAATGCCAGGCGACGTGATCGAAACGGGGCTTTTGATTCGTCCAACCGGGTCGGAGCCGCTTTAAGACAAACGCATACTTTTGAGCGACGCCCGGGCAATTCCGCCACTCTTGTCCGGCGTGACTATCAATTCCAGCATGGTGACATTTGCAAGCTCAACTTGATAGTCCTCCACCTCGCGTATGGTCTCAGGAGGGTTGAAGTTCCACTGCTGCCGGACAATTTCCCGAAATGAAGTTTCGCCACCGGACGACCAGCGCAAGACAAACTCTTGCATCCGCGAGATTTTGTTTTCTTCAAAGACGAGAGAGATACGTTTTAGTCTCTGCGGCTGGTCAAACAGGAGCCGAATGGTTTGCGGTCCTGGTTCTGCTGCACGCCAACCCGGTCCCGAAACGAAGGCTGACTCGATAGGATAATCCTTCTCCTCGGATGTGATCTCAACGACGGCCGCCCGCTCGACGTCCAGCCAACCTTCAGCATGGGATCGAACAGTAGGTGGAGTTGGGGTAATAAGCCGCTTCCGCATACAGAACTATCCTACCTCCACTCCGAGTTTCCGCGATTTTCGATTCCAGCACGTTGCCCCTAGCGGGTTGCTGGAAGCGATCCAGGTTCAAGTGAGCCTCGCCGTTAAGAGTATCACCGCCCCCAGGGGGATATTTCTTTCCCGTTCCCACTTTGCGGAAAAGTAGTTGACGTGAGTTCCAGCTTATTCCTGTCACAAATATGCTGGCAAAGGCCATGGAATCGGTGTTCAATATTGAACAGATTTGAACCCCCTTGATTTGGCATTATTGGTCATAGAGTATTTTTAAGCCCGCTAATGGCCCTGACTCCTAAACATCGCATTCTTGTTGTAGATGATGAGGCGAGCATCCGCGAGAGTACGGCAATGCTGCTGAACTCGGCAGGATACGACGTCAGTACCGCAGAACAGGGCTTTGATGCTCTTTTGCAGCTCAGAAGAACAACCCCGGACGTCATCATCTCCGATCTCAATATGCCGCAAATGTCTGGATTTGAGTTTCTCTCCGTCCTGCGCCGCCGCTTTCCCCGGATATTGGTGGTTGCAGTCAGCGGGGCTTACGAGTCTGGGGACCGTATCCCTGGCGGCGTCATCGCCGATGCGTTCTATGCTAAGGGGCGGCATCATCCGGAAGAATTTTTGGCGACGGTTGCTGAATTGATTCGAACCAAAGCGGAGCGGGAAATAAACCATCAGCGGAATTCGGCTCCGGTCTGGATACCACGCAACGGCAAGGATTCACAGGGAGTGCCTTTCATCGTATTGACCTGCACGGAGTGCCTGCGGTCTTTTCCGCTAAGCGTGCTGAGGGAAGACCTACAGGAAATCCAGGAAACACTCTGCCTGTTCTGCCTGACTCCAGTCAGATACATCATTGATTTCTCTCGTGCCGTCAGCTCTCCAAAAGAACAGGCAGCCGGTGAAACCACTGCCGCGTGATCACGAGCTAAGAGCCAGTAACCAAAGTCTTTCGGTGGCAGAGCATCGGAACGAGACGCTCGAACATTAACTTGCTTTTGCCTTGCTGATGGTTTCTTCCTTGATATGGGGATGACCGGCCGCGCTACTTCTCAAGGGCGGACGCAGCTATACGCGGTTTAGACATCATCTTCTCAACAGCCGCAAACGTACGTTTCCATGTGTTCTGCTGTGATGCCCGTAACATAGCCTTGATACGCTCAATGTGAACCTGGGTTTGTTTTGCTCGTTGAGCAGCAGGACTTTTTCGGTTTGAGGAAACCTCCCGGTGCACCATGCTGTTAAGCAGGTTCTTGCGCTCTTCAAACATCCGTAGAGATATCCAGAGGGTTTCTTCGATCTTTTCAGACTGGCTGGTAAGCAAAGCAGATTCCGTGTATGAGTGGCCTGTGTGGCAGCGGAATCTTCGGATGTCGGCATTGTTCATTTCCCAAAGAACTCCTCCGCAGTTTGGACAGTTATAAGGCACTTGGTCCCCCAGGCCATTTACCTGTGCCACGTCGCTCAACACCCTTTCCGCGATGATTGCTTCAGTTCTGATATCGTCTGGGATCGCTTTGCTCTTAGCCCGACGCTGGTGCGTGAGTTGTTCAAGAAGCGGTGCCATTTCAGAAATCCGGACACAATAATCAACCTTGAGATTGGCAAGCGCGCTCTGGGGCATGTCGGGGTACACAGCATCTTTCGGATCTTGCACAACGGTGATGCCCCCGCACTTCTTGATGGCTATAAGGCCGGCCGTGCCGTCATCAAGCATCCCTGTGAGCACCACTCCAATCACGCCAGAACCGTGCGTGACGGCTGCCGAACGAAACAGCGGATCGATTCCCGGCCTGTCACGATTTTCACGGGCTCCCTTTGTAACCAGAACGGTACGGTTCTTGATCAGCAGATGATTATCGGGAGGAGCGATGTAAATTCGGCCCCTTTTAAACGACGCTCCATCTGTGGCCAATTGGCAATGAAAAGTCTTATGCTTTCTCAACCGGCGTAACAGGGCTTCACCGTTGGCCTCCGGCGCCATGTGCTGAACGATGAAAATGGCCGCAGGCAGATCGCTTGGCAATTTGCCGATGAGTTCATCGAGGGCTTCCAGACCTCCCGCCGAAGTACCGATAACGATGATGTCGTGTCCTTTGTTTGGCATTATAGGAGTCCTGCTTTCCACGCCATGGAAGTCGAAGGACTAATTTCCCCTACGACAACGGGGATCACTTCAACAAGGCATTCTGTTTGGATGCGGAATGCATGGGAGCGAGGCTTTGAGGTCAAGAGAATGCTGCTGCTTGAGATCAAGCAACGCCTTGCCGTTCCACAGTAGAAGTAGTATGCGTCTTAACATCCCGAGAGTGACGGGCAAACGCATTCGCCATCAACTTGTTGCGCCTGCAATAGTCACGATTCACTTTAGAATTCGCTTTGTTCGGGCCGAAGGAGGAAGGGCCTCGGCGATCACGCAATTCTTGAACTTCGCGCATCTTCTCTGCGCGCAACTGGAGGTGGAATGGTTTTCTGCCGCCGTTGGTTTTGCAGTTCTGGCATTGGACTCGCCGGGAAAAGACGTAAACAGGGTTTTGCCAGCCACGCCTGGCAGACGCACTGGCAGAGTGAATATGCTAACTCAATACCAGACGGGTCATATGCTTTTGGAGTTGGAAGAAATGCGGCTACGCTGAAGCGACAATCGCCTCAATTCTATATGGAAATAACCGAAACATGCGCACACAAGAAAATGGAGCGGGACCCGCCCGCTCCAGCTTTCTCAACAATCAATCACGATTTCCCGAACATGGTCATTGCGTAGTATTTGGCATCGACACCAGAAACTGCACCAGATCGCTCTTTTCCGATGGGCTCAAGCCCAGGCCCTTGCAGCTGTCATAGTGGTTTACCACGTCCAGCAGAGTGGGAAATCGCCCGTCGTGGTAAAAGCCGTCCTTGGCATGGGTCCAAAGCCCGTTCAGGGGGGTGGTTCTGTACCGGTCGTCGGGTGAGCGGCTGGCCTGAAAATCATCAATGCAGATCTCAGCCGCCGTATGCATGTTCCATCCGGGTTCAGTCTGTGTAGGATCGGTGTGGCAGGTGCTGCACTGTGCTTTTCCATTGAACAGAGCTACGCCCCTCGCTGCGGCTCCCGCGTCAAAACTTCCTTTTGGAGGTGCAGGTGCATCAATGGCGAGCTGATACGCTTGCAAGGCAGCCAGCTTGGAACTGATCAGGTCGGTTTCATTTTGTACGTGTCCGAAATGGTTCCTGGCTGCAATAGGAAATTTTACGGCGTCGTCCAGACGGGCGTCAGAGAACGTGCCTTTGCCGTGCATCTCCAGGTTGGCGACAAAAGCGTTCCAGTAGGGCACAGAACCCCAACCAGTGTAAGTGTGGAGATTGACTCCAGCTAATCCGAAGGCGGGCGGAATGAGTACTGCTGCGGTCTTTCCGTCCGGACGGAACGGCTTGCCGTCCATGAAGAGTTCAGCGTCAAATCTTCCTGGTCCCCAGCTATTCAGCACGGTTTTCACCGTGGGCACGTCCACTTCCAGAACGTCGGCAATCGGCTGAAGGTTGGGTGACAATGCTATGATCGCGCCCACGTTGAGGTCGCGATTTGCCCAGCCATCCAGACGGTGTCCGATGCTGGGCGCAAATGTGTTGTCCACGGTCGAGTGGCATAGAGCGCATTGAATGCCCACCGACTCAAGAGTGCCATCGCGTTTGAAGAATCCGGTTAGTCCCACAACCGCATTTAACTTCAGTAGCGCCAGAGTTACCGCGGGATCGTTTAAATTCACCCTGCCGGCTCTTATTTGCTGGACGAGCGCGGGTGGAAGGGCATCCTGATCAACCTTTAACCCAACGGCAAGTGCGGTGGCAGGAGAGACGCCGGACCCTACACCGCCTAAGCTTGCTCCTTCAATTGCTTGGTGGAGTCCGAGCAAACCCCAGTAATCCTGATCGCCAAAGGTGTCATAACGGAAAATTTGTCTGCCCTGCTGGACCAGCAATTCACCCTGTGTGCTGATCGCCGCGTCGGCTGCTGTGAGGGCTTTTCTGTGTTTTTCCTCAGCATAGAGTACCACAACAATAATTACAGTTAGAGCAAAAATGAGGGTAGTTCGTAGCTTGTTCATTGCGTGATCTCCTCCCGTTGGCAACTGCCCGGGAGAGAAAACAGTGGAGGGATTTGTGAACTCTAACGGCAGCCGTGCCAAGGGCTCGAACTAATGAATGGTCTCATTGCAGGGCATTGGAAGTCTGTTCTTAATTGAACACCGCCTTCCGGCGTCTCCTGGCGGCGGTGGAAGGTTCACACAAGTGAGGTCGCTATCAAATCTTCTCTGTGCAAGAGTGAACGGCTTTGTCTCTTTCCGTGGGGTACTCTCTTTTCAGCGGAGAAGCGCACGCACCACACTACGGAGCTGTTTTGGTACTACTAAACGGAGGTAAGTATGTTCACGGGCCAACCTTTTCAGGTGCACCAGCTTTATCCCGGAAACGACACAATTACAGAATCCCGCTGCCCCCAATGCGGCATGCTGATCGCCGCTGCGACTGAAAATAAATACCTGGCCATCGCAGAGACAGTCCACCAATGCCGGAGGATCAGCGCACCACCATCTTACGCGAGATGACTTGAGGCGCCTTCACTAGCGCGCTAGGGGTGGGTTACAAATAGAGCTCTATGCTCCATGGCAGGACAAGCTGGTCTCAGCTCACGTTTTTTAGACGATCCTAATCGGTTTCCCGTCCTGCTGACCCGAAATGCAGTGGTTTTCCCTGTTAATGTCGTAATCATTCCCTGATTCAAGCGAGGAATTCCCTGTTAATTTTCATGGGTCATGCCATCACTCATAAGACCTAAGTCCAAGGAAATGTTATTCATGGAGCCCCATCACCTTGAATGATCATGCAGCAAACGCCCGAAATTCCCTGTATTTTTCCCTGTTATCGGGAATTTTGCTCCCAGAGACGGGTTCGCAGCTGACTGCGTCCTCCGCCAGACAGTCTGCAGCTCAGAGAACCGTTCTCTGATTCCGCGCAAAATGCCCGGTTTGCGGCCTTTTTCTCAATTGGGTGGGGTCGAAATCGGTACTGGAGTGCGTGCCAGAGGCTAAACTTTGGCTGTTTTCTCTAAGCGGCCAATCAGTAGTCCCTTTCTACCGATCGCAAGAAGCTTGAAAATCGATCAACAGGCGAATACCGTCCCTGGGGCAACTCACATTTTTGGAATATATGCTATGAGCTAGCATCTTTACTCCTTTCGATGTTCACCGCAAATCATGTCATACTCGGGTCTTCCAGGAGCTTATAGGAAGCTCCCTCACGTGTGACATCAGCTCGACAATACAACAACGGCGCGCGTCAGGAATTCACTACTTACGAACGGGACCTGCCCGAAGATTATCTCGGATGCCCCTTCGAGCTTGGCTGCCAGATGACCCTTGCCGAGCAGACGCTCGGCACCTTTCTCTCCTAGCGCGATCTCCGACGTGCCTTCTCCGTCCACGCGCAGGACCAGACGGTTGCCCAGATTCGCCCGCAGTTGCATGGGCATCACGTTTGCATCCGGGCGCTGCGCGGCAAATACTAGCGAGATGCCAGCGGCGCGAGCCTTCACGCCGAGCCGGCCCACGATATCCGACACCGCGTCAGCATAGTCGGGAGTCATCATCCATTTCGCGAATTCGTCATGGATGATCCATAGGAACGGCAGCTGCTCTGTCGGGTTTGCCTTCTTGTTCAGGTCGAAGATATTCGAGACGCGATTCTCCTTCAGGATCATGTAACGGCGATTCATCTCGTTCACCAGTTCATCAAGGCTCTTGATGGCTTGGTTCTGGTTGTCGACAATACCTCCCTGCAGATGCGGCAAACCTTCAAAGGCGAAATAGTCCACGCCAAGCTTTGGATCGATCAGGGTAATCTTTGCTTGCGCGGGCGTATTGGTACAGGCAATAGCGAGAATGATGTTCTGCATCAGAACGGACTTTCCGCTACCTGTCGAGCCAGCGATGAGGGTGTGCGGAGCATTCGTCTTCGGCGACATAAAGAGACAGCTGCTGTCCTCTTCCTTGAGCGCAATCAGAAGGGTGTCATTTCCGGCGGAACAGCTTGATTTAATTACAAAGTCGCAGCTGTTAGGCCCGCGGCTGGCAACTGCACGCTGCGAAGCGATACACGCCTGCGATGCGACGTCTTTCATCGATGAAGAACTTGTCACGGCCTGGTCCATCAAGGCGGGTGACGCGGCCATCACCATTGATCCGCTTTCTTCCCAGGGCGTGCAGACCGCAATTGGCACTGCCCTTCATGCTGCGGCGGTGATCAACACCATCATCGATCGCCCCGAGCACGCTGCGGTGGCGATGAAGTTTTATCGGGACCGCATCGCCCACTCTGCTCATTTCCATGCGCAAGCTGCGGGAGAACTCTACCGGCAGCAGCATGAAACCACTCCAACCGAATTCTGGCGGAAACGGATAGTGATGCAAAGCGCGCCTGCAGTTCCTCCCATAAACTTGCGCATCACTCCGGAGCAGTTCATTCGAACTCATGGCCGGATTTCCTTTGTTCCTGTCGCAATCGCGACGAACAACTATATTGTGCAGGTCCCCGGAGTGGAATTGAATGGAAAATCGATAGCTTACCTCGACAGGGCCAATCTGGCGGATCTTCTGGAAATAACGTCCTATCCTGTAATGGCGAGAAATGCCTTACATCAGTGGGCTACTTTTATGCCGCCTTCATCTGCAATGAAAATGATGCAATGGGCTTTGTCGCACGGGATTCTGGAAATCGTCGATCAAGGAAATGCTTTGCCGGAATACGCGCAGGAGTCATATCCCTAGGTTATCCAAAGCTCCGGGGAATGCTGAATTTAGAATATTGATTTGTGGCGGTACATAGAATTCACGCTAGGCATCTTTCTAAGCGCGAGAGCCGGCGCATATTTCGCGGAGTCAAGAGGAAATAGAGATAACGTCAGGAGCCGGATGGTGGTTGGCGGGCAGAAATTCCTCGCAAAGCATGTTCCGATTGCCGTCTTTTCCAAAACGGAGCAGAACGCCACCGATGCTCCAGCCCATAATATGAGTACCTATCTTTTAGGTAACTGATGAACCGCTCGCGACGGTTCAAATCTCTCCGCAACAGGGCATCGCTGTTATCTTTGCACAAGCATGCAACGAGCGCCTCGGCGGCTTCAATTCCGTCCTCTATGGCCAATGCAACGCCCATCGATGCAAGTGGATCGTAACTTTGGGCAGCGTCGCCGCAGCCTATCCAACGCTCTCCCCATGCTGTCAGGCGAAATTGAGAAACCGCCCAATACATGGCGCTTCCTTGCATCGTCCGTAGCTCTCCCGGAGAGACGACCTGCGAGACTGTCGGCGCTTCCGCAACTGCTGCCGCAACGCTCTCCAAAGGGGCCTTTCGCGTCGTTGCCCGCAAGAGGTCCCCATCTGTAAAAAGAGCCAGCGCCCTCTCTGTTGCTGAAATCTGAATGGAGTAGATCCAGCCCTTTTCAAGAGCATCAATTCGAACAGCACGGTCCCAGGCTGACGCTGACGTTTGGACCAACGTAACACACGCGACTAGCCGGTCTACCAGAATCCGGTTCCGGGGCTTTTCCTGAATTCCGTGCCGGCCGGTCGCATAGATTAACAAGCGGGCACAGATGGATGAGCCTGAACTCTTAAGCCAAACACGGGAGGCATGGTGATGTTGGGTGATGTTGGCCGCATGCTCACGTCGTAGGACGACGCCAAGCTTTTCTGCTTGTGCGCCCAGCATCCGCTCAAAGGCCCTCCGGTCTAGGAGCCATCCAGATCCTCGTGGCGATAGCGACTTGTCTCGCCATTCCATTGCGGGCGAGCCCCACGTCGACTTGAAGCCACTTATCTCTGGTAGCCGCAGCTCCTGAAATTCATTTTCCAGACCAAGCTTGTGCATTGATTCGAGCACCGCCGGGGAGAGAGTCTCGCCTGGACTTGAATTGGTGGCGCGGTCAGGATCATAGCCGACCACCACAACCGTAAGACCTCGCGCTGCTAAAATGTTCGCCGCTGCAAGCCCGGCAGGACCGCCGCCAACAATGCACACATCCTTGTAAAGCATAGTGAAATAGATCCGGCCCGCATCTTTAGTGAACTGCCCCCATCCCCAACTGTTGCACAAATAGCCGCTTTCCTTCCCATCTACGTTCGATCCGCAGCTTTGAAACTGGAGGAGCCGGTTCGCCCGGGATTGGACAACCAGCTTCAATCCAGCGAATCACCACTTTGCGGCCAATTTGGTTGGCAAGCGCCGGGAACCTGCGATCCAACATCTGCCCCATGGGTCGATCACCGCGAGCCAAATCGAGAACGAATGGGCTGGAACCCGGATCGAAAGGTACCATCCACCCGTTATTCGGATCCGCCAAGGCGTGCATCAGTTCCTTCAAATCTCCTTTCGCAAATAAATCGGCAATTGCGAGCCGTTTGTCATGCGGTGGTGACTTGACCGTTAGTGAATATCGACGATGTCCGTCCACGCCCTTGGCCAATTCGCGCAACTCTGAAAGCAGCATGAGCATCGATTCGGCTTTCGTCAGATAGTGCTTGGATCTGGCTGTATCGCCTTCAAAACCCAGCCATTGGATCCACTTTCGCCAGAGGGCCAGTTGATCCTTGGTAAAGACTTTGTACATCGGGCCGTTAAAAGTGGTGAGGTATTTGAGCAATTGGCTATTGTCAGGATCTCCCGGCACAATCCACGCGGAATTGGCCAATTCCTGAGCAAAAATATCGGGCTTGGCGAACAGATCATTCAGGCGATGCGCCCCTAGGCGTTTTTGTAGATGGTTCAGGCTGCCGTAGTGTTCTTTTACCTGCATGAGCTGCTGAATTTGGTTCTGCGGAGACGGAGGATGCGCGCGTGAAAGGGTCAGATCATTCTGATTATCCATATTTCCGAAGTAGTCGTAGCCCGCGGTTGCAAATGCCACGAAGCCACGCCAGACTCTCTTCCACTCCTCCTGCATTGCTACAACGCCGCTCTTCTTCAATACTTCGTCAAGATAAAGCTCGACTGCCGCACGTGCCTTGGCTCCGTGACCTTCTGAAGCGTTATCAATGCCCACGTGCATCCGCCAGAATTCCGGATCGATACCAATGTACTCACGACCTTTGATCCCAGGAACCAAGCTCAAGACTTCCCATTCAAGTAAGAGCGTCATTCCCAAAATTTCTGGCAAAAAAGATTCTGAATGGAGAGAAATGGCCAGTTCAAATACGGCGTCAATAAAATTCGACTCGTCTATATCGGGATTGTCTGCATAAGCGCGCGACGCAACCGGCGGCAGCTGCGTGCCCAGGCTGCTGATTAGTGTCGTGAACAGGTTACCGTGATGGAGCGAGGGGTCTCCGTTGCCGACCTCGTCGCTCCAAACCTCGAACAGCAGGGATCGCACCTGATCACTGGGGCCGGCGTTTTCAACAAAGCGAAGCCACGTGCCATCCATTTGATTGAATGGAGCTGAATCCAAAATCGCGCGAACCCAATCCTGGCGCGTGCGATCCGTGCGCCAGCCTAAGGCAGTGAATGCCTGGCTGCGCAGGATCTCATAAATTTCTTCCAGTTTGGCAGCGAAGCTGATACGCGAGTATTCGACAAAGGATTCTGGATGGTTCGTATCGAAGATCCCAGTTTTGTCAATCAGCTTCTGGGCCGACGCCAGGATGTCAAGCGCAATCTGTTTGGCATAGGGCTCAAAATCGGGATACTCCTGAAGATTCATCAGAAAATAAAAGTAGTCCCGAAAGGAGCGGCCATCGTATTTTGCGCGCGAAGTCTCCACCTGACAGATGAGGGTGGATGGTTGTTTGTGTTTCACTGGAACCACCACTTGCTCCTCAACCACAAATCCGTGCTTGTGCCAGTCATTGACCATATCCATGTCACCGGCCCAGTTAGTGGCGCGGATATAAAGAGCATCACGCGCCTGCTGGACCATCTCCAAAGCCCGCAGTTCTTTATAAATCGGATCATCCGGACTGAAGTCCTGAGGATTCTCCCGCTCTAAGTCATCGATTACGCCATCATTTAGTGTGGATTGCAGATCTTTGGCGTCCCCATGGTCCAGGGGAAGCTCAACCAGAGCCTGCTTAATTTGGCCAATTAAGGCATCTCGAACTGCGGTAGCGTAATTTCCCAGTATACTGGCTGCGTTTTGCGGTTCTTCGATACGCAGCGCATTCCAACGCTTGCGGATTTCCGGCAAATTGCTTTTTTTCTTCAAAGCTTCTTCCGGGGCAGGAACGGAAAGATGAAAATACAATCCCGAATAAGCATCGAGAGCCTCTTGGGATGTGTACTGGAGCCGCCAAGGAGAGGGCAGGCGTTCACCGCTTTGTCCCGCCGGCCAGGGCTCCACCGCCAAATCAGTGAAATCGGAAACGCCTGCCAACCGGACAAAGATGGACGCGAGGGAATCGATCTGAGTAAACCTGAGCCATTCAGGATTATCCTTCGACAGAGAAATGGCGCAGACCAGGTTGATGTAATTCTCTGCCGTTTCGCCATTGCGCGGCTCGGGCAATATTCTTGCCATCAGGTATTCCGCGGTCGGGCGCGATCTGCGCCCTATGCCTCGGTCCCACCGGTCCCTATTGAAGAGGACACGGTCAAACTGTTGAGCAAATGCGCCCGATGCCTCTTCTTTGAATTGACTGAGGACCGTCTCAAATTCCTCGGTTGTTACGATGTCGTCCGGCCGTTGCGCAGGCCACCAATGTACTTGACACTCCCAAAAATCCGCCTGCCAGGGGAGTGCCATAAATTTCGTAACATCGCCGGCGCGCAGCGTGGCATGATTGAATCTGAAGGCTTCAACGTACAAGGAAGGCTCGCGCGCAATACAGGTCATTTCTATTCCGGGGTAAAACGCGCCTCCAGCACAGCAAATCAAAGCGGCATGGGTCAGTGCTCCCGGATCGAGTGGCTCTTCGTTGGGACGTCCTCTACCGATATTATCTTGCACTGTAAATTCGCCGCGGCTCCAGGCTTCCATTCGCTCATACTGCAGATAAGTCAACGTAAGCCATGTGTCAGGCTTGCCAGGTTCAGGATCGCCTTCATCGCCTGCCAACGGCGGCATGTAAACGGTTGAGGCTTGAGAGATCGCTTCAGGACTGTCATAGCGTGCGTGATGGTCCGGGCCACGCTGGTAGGCAGGCCGCCGCAGCATGCTAAAGATCCGTTCCCGGAGTAATCTGCCCGACGGAGATTTACGGTCAGAAAGATCAGGCGTCAACTCGCCTAATTTCCCCGCTTTCTGAAAATCGCCGGGTTTGCCGAATCCATGACCGCGCAAGCCCATGGCGTTAACCCAACGATAATTGTGCATGCGTTGCAGGATCGGGACAATGTCAGCGTAAAAAGAAACGCTGCCCGGTTTCCTGGGCTGAGGTGTGTCTGGCCCGACCAGGCCGGCATTGTTCAGCGCCACTTCCTCCATAACGTCATACAGGGTCACAATGTTGGCCACGTCCGGAGCAAAGTCCGGCGGGCCGACAATGACCCAGGCTCCGTCCCTGACCTGGATCTCTTTCTCAGAGCTTCGCAGTACTACCGTCGCCGTCACTGGGCCATCGCTCGTATCGTCATACCAGTCATTATTGTTCGCGTAATTGCGTATCCAGCGGAGACTGCGAATCGAAGCTCCCGTCCCATCGACTGCATCCGAGTGTCCGTGACCGCCCAACACAAGAAGTCTTCCTGCTTCGTCCGTGCGAAGCTCACCCAATTCCACGGGTACTGCTTTCTTGAAGAAGCCTTTGAATCGGTATTGTTCGGCCAGATCATTATCGACAGTGCGTCTGCACTTCCCAGAAATCTCATAGGTGCCGCCCAGGATTTCCAACATCTCCTTGCGATCCTCATCTGGTTCATACCAGCATCTTCCTGCTTCCTCTCGCAAAATCAGCTTCCCTATTTCGGGGTTTCTGGGGTTGGGCGCACCCTCCGAGCCGCGGTATGCTTTCAAAGCTTTTTCGGTTCCCCGAAATTCGAACCATGCAGCTTTTTTGTTGGCCAGAGACACGTTCCATGTGATTTTTGCCTCATCCTCGGTGATCTCTCTAACCACCTTGCCTTCCTTATCGAAACCATAGATGCGAAACCTCGCGGCCTGCCGTTTGATTCGGCCGTCGGCATCACGAAAACTGAAATCCCGGCCGCGGCTCCGGGCTGTATCGTCCAATGATTCCGGCCCGAGAAACCACTCGCTCTCGCTATCGCCGATTCGGGCAACTCCTATGGATGGAAAGATCTTGCAGTACGTGATTTCGGCCATTAGGGCCTCCTGACTAACGCTTCGCGGTGTATGTTTTTGGGCCACGGCTATCGTTGTTTATCAATCGCGGCATTGTTACTTGTGGTATGTAGTGATTTCTACCTGATACCCATCCGGATCGGATAGAAAAATTGAAAACGCAATGCCGGTGTCTTCGGGCGGATCAAATTTAATACCAAGCTTCTTTAATCGCACTTGCGCGTCGGCAAACCCGTGGGCGGAAGTGACGAAAGCAAAATGCGTGATGGCCAGTTTATTGTCCGTATCACCTATCGACGCGGCATTGGGCCTAAGAAACAGGCCGATTTTCATGCCCTTACGGTGAATCATCCACGTTGTGTTCCACTTGTGGAATACTTCAAACCCGAAGACGTCGTGATACCAGTTCGCGGATCTTTGCAAATCGGTTATGTTGAGCGCGACATGGTCTAATGCCTTAATTGATACAGATCCATGCGCAGCCTGTTGGTTGGTTTGGGCGCCGGAAGAGGCGAAAATAATTGTTAGAAGCGCCGCCAGTAGGACGACTTTACGATTGAAGGCAACAGAAAGTTCGTTCATTTAGTTGCTTGCTCGCGGTCAATTTGTGTGACAAAAATGTGACGATGCTAGCACAGGAATCAAAGGCTGTCACGATTCATTTCTGGGAGACTGCCAACTTGATCATTAGCTCACATCCATGGTCCGGCTGCCAAGCGTACCTGCAAGCTCCGGACTTTTGAAGACTTCTTTAATGTCCAAAGTGCGTAGCTATAGTAAAGAACGCAGTCGGATTGCGATTCCCTTTGACCTTGCGAACTGCCAAAATTGCATATCCGGGCACAATCTCAAGATTCTCAAAAAGGAAAGTAACGATGCTTTACGTTATTGAATCCAACAGGCATTTGCGAATTCGGATTCGCAGTCAGGAGGATTAATGGCACCTTCCATCCGTAGTGGATCATCGCACAAGAAGTCATCCGAGCAGAGCAGGCCTTTTTGCAATATGCTCCCCCGCACGGTCCCCCAACTTCGCCCGGCCGTTCTGGCCGACCCACGCCGGGCGGCGGCTATTATCTCCACGACTTCAAAGTGGGTCAACGGAACAGTTTTACATTATTGCTTCTTCACAAAAGGCCATTTCGCGATACCTGCGAAACAAGCGGACGCGGTTCGTGGGGCATTCAAAAAGTGGAAAGCGGTCGGCATTGGACTGGAGTTTGAGGAGGTGAAGCAGCTGAGCGAGGCGGAAGTCAGGATCGGTTATTCTCTAGCCGATCATTCCTCAGCTTCCTCAGCCGGACGGGATGTATTGAAGGACTCAGTGACCCAGCCGACCACCGTTTATGGCTGGGACCTGACATCGCCGTATGGCAGCGGCACCGCGCTTCACGAATTAGGTCACGTACTCGGAATGGAGCACGAACACCAGAATCCATTCGCAGGAATAAAGTGGAATGAACAGGCGGTGTACGACTCGCTTGAGAAACCACCGAACCGCTGGAATCACCAGACGACTTTTCATAACATTCTGGAGAAGCTCGATCCGACTCAAGTGCAGGGTTCAAAGTGGGACCCCGAGTCGATCATGGAATATGAGTTCGAAGGCGGTCTGATTGCGGCTCCGCCCCCATACGATTCCGAAGGCGTGCATCCCCCTGGAACGCTGTCAGGGCTTGACAAGCAGTGGGCTCTAAAGTGGTATCCAGCCATGCCAGAATCTCTTCCCGCCCTTCAGCCGTTCAAGCCTGCTGTGCTTGAGCTGGCTGCCGGCAAACAAGCGGATTATGAGATTACGCCCAAAGAATCGCGCAAGTACACGGTCGAAACCAAAGGCGGGACCGATGCGACTCTTGTCCTATTCGAAGACATCGACGGGTCGCCTCGATATCTGGCCGGTGACGATGACAGCGGCGAAGAGAGATGCGCGTCCATTAGTTATAAGCTTTTTGCCGGCCGGAAGTATATCGCACGGATGAGATTGAATCACCCGGGGCCCTCCGGCAAAGTCTCGCTGATGTATTCTTAGCAGTCGTAGCGAAGCGCTTGTATGTCAAAGGTGCTAGATCACGGCTAGCAGTACTACCGGGACCTCTGCATTTAATTCATGCGGGCTTGCGTGCTGAAGCCAGGTTGCGACCAGAAGCGCAGCAGTTCAAATGAATTTAGACATAGTTCGAGGTGCATCAGTTCGTGAACACGAGCCGTTTACTTCGTGGAAAGAGGCATGCTGGAATGGCCTTTATACTTCGTGAAGGTCGTCTCCTGCACGGGGAACAAAAGCATGGCGGCTCGTTTAATTAGCTCCTACGGTGCTTTCGGTGGTTCCTGGGAAGAACTGCGGACGGTCTTTTCTCAGCCGGTGAAGCAACTGTCCGTAGGTGCCGTGGCGATGGCAATAATCGATCAATTCCATTATTTGGGTTTCAAGTGTCGTGCCCGGCAAATCCTCCATACTCAACCCGAGGTCGCTGCAAAGTAAAGAAACTTCTGCTCTGTTATAGCTCCTACGCATGGCAAGGCGGAGGGAACGTTGATTCATTTCGGACAATTGGGGCGTTTGGCCGATGAGCAGACTGGTCTCAGCACGCCTTTGTACCATAATAACAAAATCTTCACCGACGCTCTTCTGATATACGTGCTGGCGCTGATGCTTGCTTACACAGCGTGAGACGTAACTGAAGATATCGCTTGCCCAGATGGTGCCGTCGTCTCGCGCCACTTCACCATGCAAACCACGCAGGAGGTATGTGCTGAAAAGCCCGTTTCTCATCCCGTTTAATTCCCAGGCAGGTTCGTCCGGTCGGCTGGCTGCCAAGATGGTTCGCCCCTGCCCGTTTACTAAGGTACTTACGTCTCGCGAGGTCAACCTATCGAGCAACAAAGTGGTTTGTTGCCGTATATCACCGATCCCGCCGGAGTAACACGTATCAAGCAATACCAGCAAACGCTCTGATTTGATTTTAGCTAACGCCGTTGCGAATTCCTCACTGGAAAGACAAGAATCGGCCATGTCGAGCGGCGATGCTTCCACCGGGCAAAAATAAGCCTGTGTATCTCCGACCTTGGAACGTCCGCCGTGGCCACTGAAAAAGACAACCGAAGTGGTCTCTACCCCTGAGGTATTGGCCAGCCAAGCCATTTGCTTCAATATGGCTTCTTTAGTCGCAGCTGTATCCAAGAGTACTCTTATATCAGAGGTGGTGAGCCCACTTTTCAACACCGCGGCCACATCTTCCGCATCGCGGGTTGCACACGTTAGCGAAGTGAGGTGATGATAACGCCCGATTCCCACACAGATTGCGCGCATGTTTATGCTCATAACTTTCTCCTTGAATGTTAAAAGGTGGTGATGCGGACCACCGAAGCGGTCCGCATCTTCTTTGCCTACGCTGCAATTGTCTGCAACTGGAGTTCACTTCTCGCCGCAGGGTTGATCGTGCAAACTGCCGAGAGCAGCTCATTGTGTTGTCCGCCGCGCTCGACGTAATCGAGCAATGCCTGGATGCGCTCGAATTTGGCGGCGCCTTCCACCTCTCTGTAAACCGGGCGGAAGTAGTCGAACATGAGGCGGGTTAGCTCGCCATCGTTCAGCTTGTTGGTTAAGACTTCGCGTATGTGGCTGCTGGCCGCAGAGGCGGTGCTTTTCTGCTCATTTACTGCGCCTCCGCTGTCTTCTACGCCGGTGGCCTGACCTGACAATCGCCATGTCGTGATGAGCTTTGACGGTTGTTGGGGATGGAGCTGTTGGTGTGCAACAACCAGCCCGGCAGCCGCGGCAGCATACAGCCAGGCTTCAGCATCCGAGCGCGACTGCCCAACGTTCATTTCCGCCAACATGGTGTCGCGGGCCATGCCGGTTGCCAGGAAATTGCTGTCTACGTGCGGCATGCCTTTCTTGTTGATGCAGTAGTCCACGCGAGAGGGAATCCAGCGTGACAGATAGCATGCAGCTTTCGCGGCAATGTGGCCGGGGTTCGGCTCTATCTGTCCATTTGCTCCAGTTGCACTGGCCGACCTGGGAACCAGCCAGCCGTCGGCGATCAGTTTCCGCAGGAGTTCGGCATCACTTGCCTGGCCGCCGAATTGTCTTTCCAGTCGGTCGCGATAGATAAACCGCCACCGGTTATGCTGCATCCAGCCCGCAATTCTCATCATCAATGCCCGCTCCTCTTGGCCGGTTTGAGCCTGGTTTTGCGCAGCCGGGACGCCCGGCTTGGGGAATTTCAAGAACTTGTTGAGGAAGCGAACTTCACTAGCCGCTCCCTCTAGTTCACGGCTTATTCCTCCTTCCAATGCCAGGACCACGACCTTCTTGCCACGGCGTTGCGCGGTCTCCACAATGTGCCTAAAGTCGCGATCCATGGTGACAAGACCGATAATGTCGATCGCTGCGCTGCCTGCCGGGTCATTTTCAACCAGGGTGCGTATGTCGTCCGCGACTTTCATGTCGGCCGTGTTTTTTCCATGCTGGTTCACCACGTAGCGGCTTTCGCCTCCGGCCAGCGTAAAGGCGCGCTGCCAGTTCGCTGTCGGGCCGCCGTGGTGCCGGTCAAGTTCAGAGAAATCCGCGTAACCGGTCAGCGCGACAACTTCTCCAAGGTCGTCCAGGGCCAGGCGGATGGCTTCAATCAGTTCGGTCAGGTTAGGCTGCCATCCACGCTTTATCAGGCCGATGAAGACATTCTCTAGATCAATGCGGACATCGATCCGGGGAATCTTCAGGTTCGGCAACAGCTCTTCCAGCGGACGCCAACCGTAGTTCGGCTTTGCCAGTTCGCGTGGAGGGGTGGCGCCAGTGGTCCACACAGCCAGGTTGGTGACCCGGGTCACGGCGCTGCACAGGTGAACGAACTCCGGGTCATCGCTGACGAGCACCATGTGCTTCGGCGGAGCCTGCTCGATCTCCGACTTCATTTCAAGGATGAACTGCCTCAACTCTTCAGGCCGATTACCGTTCATGGTCTTCGTTTCATAGCCGGCCCGCTGGTAGGCAAGCAAGCGCCGCTCGTCGTCCCGCGCTATGATGGCGATTTTGCGATCTTTCCGGCCCAGGGGTTTGACCAGCATGCTCAGGCTCTGCGCCTCGCCGTCAGCGTCGGTTTTCATTGTTTGTTTCCCCCGCTCGTAATAGAGGGGGTACCTATCCACAATTTGCACTACATCATTCGCGTTCATGTTTTCTCCAGTTGGATTGAATTAGGCGTCTAATGCCTTCGGCGTTGGAAAAAGCAAAGCGAATGCCATTGGGTTGACAAGTGTAAGTATTTTATTTGCAGCTATTTATAGTTCATTGCCGCTCTGGAGAATGCTCTCTGGATGCATTTGGATATTTTTGGACGGAGTTGGAGGGCTTTGAGAGGATTTGGTGTTCAATCCCGGCGTCTCTATCTATATCTATGCGAATGGCTTTTGGTTATTGAGACTGTAAGCAGTTGAGATTAAGATTGAACTATCTTTGAAAGGTCAAAAATGTTTAAAGCCGGCTCGTCCGGTACCCACCGTAAGTCGGAGCACTTGCTATTGGGGGAGAGCAAGGCAATAGGATCGGTACGGGACGAAATAGAAAAAATTGCCAAGTCTGATGTCACAACTCTCATTACTGGTGAGAGCGGCACTGGTAAAGAGCTGGCAGCGCGTACTATCCATGAGATGAGCCGGCGCGGGAATAAGCCCTTTATCCCCATTAATTGCTCCGCTATTCCAGAAACTCTGATCGAAAGCGAAATCTTCGGACATGAGAAGGGCGCCTTTACCGGGGCAGGGGAACGGCGCCCAGGTTGTTTTGAACTGGCGGAACAAGGCACGCTGTTCCTGGACGAGATCGGAGAGATGCCTTTTGTCACGCAGGCCAAACTGCTGCGCGTATTGCAAGATCACAAGGTGCGCCGCCTGGGAAGCAAAGTCGAGATTTCGGTCGATGTCCGCGTGTTAGCTGCAACCAACAAAAACCCGGACGAGGCGGTAGCCAAGAACGAACTGCGGCCTGATCTCTATTACCGACTCAATGTGTGCAAGATTCACATGCCGCCACTGCGAGAACACCTGGAAGACATTCCACAACTGGTGGAACACTTCTTGGCGCAGTTTAACTTCGAAAAGTTTAAGGGCAATCAGGCGTGTTATCATCGATTCAGTCCGGCTGCGATGCAGCTTCTCCAGAAATATGACTGGCCCGGCAATGTCCGCCAACTTAGTAACGTAATCGAGAGCGCCTTGGTGCGTTCCGATGCCGAGGTGATCGAGCCTTCGCTCCTGCCGAACTTCACTCCGGGCGGCATCGGTCAGAGATTACTCACTACTACAAGCCAGATAATAACCTCGATTACAAATATTACAAAACAGGGGTCGTGGAAGAGGAAATGGGATGATCAGATTCCTGTCCTTCTCGGGTATCTATGTGTATATAGGGAATCCGGTGGTCCCTCCAATAAGAGATTGGATGCTGCCGCTCGGGCCACAGGCTATATGAAGCATTCGAGCTTCTGGAATAAGAGGAAAGGTATCGTTAAGGACATTTTAGCTGAGTGGAGTGCCGCGCCGGAGCGGAGATTTGAACCCTCATTCCTGCCCGGTGTTACACCGCTGAATGGAACCATAGGAAGACGAGTCTACAATTACTTTGAATTCATTTCCGAGTTCAGAAGCGAACTGCTCGAACTGGGATGCCTGATTCCAGATGAGATAGCGGTCATCACCCAGCTCAGCCATTTTTCGCCCAGGGGTGAAATTCGGCTTATCCGGGCTTTGCCTGGTGGGTTGAGGGATGCCATGGTAACGGACCTTGTTCAACGCGAAGAAGCAAGGGGTAAAAACGTGTTCACGGCGTACTACTTGGAGTCGGTGGATAAGAATTCCGGGAGCGACACAGACTTCTCACTTTGTACTTCGATAGCAGACAAAACCGGGAGGCCTGTTACCGTCAGCACGCTCCCTGGCCTGTTTTCCGATGGCCCGTCGTTGCTGGTCATAAATGGTTTTTGTCCTACTGGAGCGAACGCCGACTCCGAGTGGAACAATTTGCTTCGTTTACTAAAACGGCTCCAGAGCGTCACCTCAAGTGTGCTGTTTCAGGCCGCTAATCCCTGCCATGATCCTGTACTTTCAACGGGAAGCACGGCAGTGTGGTTCAATGCTTCTCCTCCCGTGCTCGTTTCCGGGGAAATACCCGCTCGAACGATCATGGAACTACGCCCGTGCTGTCAACGCTTGCTGGAACGAGGCGAGTTTGATTCATCG
>Ga0207667_10003089_pt1 | contig 20634 bp, 8 predicted proteins | sample KBSCornC52_FD_184301 | JGI IMG/M metagenome (GOLD analysis project Ga0207667, IMG submission 184301) | Corn rhizosphere microbial communities from Kellogg Biological Station, Michigan, USA - KBS Corn C5-2 (SPAdes) (version 2) | ecosystem: Host-associated > Plants > Roots > Rhizosphere > Soil ...
GACCCGTCGCCGCCATTCACGAACGCCGGCTGAGGCGGCACGAACGCCGAGTCCGGGGCGGCACTCTCGAACAGTCTCACGATGCTCTGATACTTTTCGATGTACCACCGGTTCTCGTTGTTGTATCTCGGGATCCTCACCGGACGGGCATCCGTGCCTTCCGCTTTCCAGACGCAGGGACAAGTCACCGAAGCTCCTGTGAGCTGCACTCCCGGCCGGCTCAGTACGTCGAGCTTGACGTTCATTCTCGTCAGGACACGATAGAGCTTCATGACGTTGCGGGATCCGCCGTTGTACGCGGCGACCGGAAAGATGCCCAGCACTTCCGGGTTGGCACGATACGCGCGACGAATATCCGCCCGCATTCCCGCCAGATTGAAATCCAGCAGGCAGGCCGCCGCTTTCATGGCGTTGAGCAGATTCGTCGCGCCGCTCTCGAAGACCGGATCGAGCTTTGCGCCGCGGCAGCGTCTGACCAGGTACGCGTACGTCCCCTTGCCCTTGCGGTTGGTGAATTGCATGGGCCCTAACGCGTTTGCGTCCGAGACGCTATACCGATAGGCCTCGCCCCGCTTCAACCCGTACTGGCTCAGCACCTCGTCGAAGGCGAGCGCGTGCTTCTGTATGTAGTCCTTGTCATCGGTTTGCTCTATGACCGCAAGTGTCGTAATGACCTGCGGAGGAATGGCATCGGCGAGCAACTCTCCGTGAAAGGCCGCACTCGGCACCTTCGCGAGACGCAGCTCCTCGATCGCCTGACCCGCCGTGGTGATCAGAAATTCCTTCCCGCTGCTGACAAAACCCGGGTCGAAGGTATCTTCGGTGAAGGGCAGATAGACGATTGGCTTCGCGGTCTGGACGACGGCGCTCCACTGCCTGCGCTTGATGAGGGTGTTGTCGAATACGGGGTACTTGCGGCCATAGACTTTCAACGGATCCCCGTCCCGGGAGAAGGCGAACATCAGCCGCTCGGCACCGGTGCCCTTCACGTGCCGCGCCTCGATACCCGGCGTGAGAGTGCGAAAGGCCAGGGGCTTCCCATTATTGGGGTTCCACTTGATCGGCGGACGCGGGAGTTCGATCTGCGCGACGGACCACTCCTGCTTCGTTTCGCTCCACAGCGCAAAGGCGACAGGGCGCCCGCGGAGCACCTGGTTCTTCCCTTCTCCAGTAAAGACGTATTGGAGCTCGACATCACTGAGAAGTGTCTGCGCTTCGGCGACGAGCTCGCGGATCACCTCACGACGGTTACGGCTCCCTCCGACGACGGTCTCCTTGGAAGCCTGATCGTGTTGCTCCGATCGGGCAACGGCAAGTGGCACCTCGCCTTCTTCTTGCTCCCAACCTCCGTCCGCGATGGGAGCTGTCTCCTCGATCGAAGCTGCCGCCTCATCGGTCAGCGTCGGCTGCAATTCATCAGTGGCGCGGCCTGTCATCGCACGTCCAGCAAAGAGCAGGGACGCCAGTAAGAGCAGAATCAACGCAGCCGAGTGTCTGGCAGTTCTGTTCATGCCACCGATAGTACTCACGACCGGGCGCGGCGCACGCGTACTCGTATCAAGGAATTCGATGCCGTTGAGGAGAATCCGCTAGCTATCGGTTCCGACATCCACTGTTGTAGCCATGTGGATACATGAGATTCTTCCACCGCTCAGCACTTGTCATAATCGGCGCCACGCGGAAGGTCGCGGCAGGGTGATGTCGAGCCCATTCGAAGCCAGACGTCAGCAAGCCCTTGGTCTCGCCTGCAAAATCTTCATCCTGCGCGCATGTGGAAGAAGGAAGCTCAATTTCTCAAGACTTAACAGATCGCTCGGGTTCTCCTTCGTCGTGGCCGCGCACACCTGCTTTGAGGCCTATAACGACCGCCCCACCCTCTCTCGATCGTCGCTGTTTGTTGATCAGCTCGATGCGATCAGACGCACTGACAATCCAGGAGACGTGTCGCGGCAAACTGCCGTGGACGCGAGGCGTAAAGTTGACGGCGACGCTCACCGCTTACTTTCAGTAGATAGTATCGATGGCGCCAACAGCGTCCGCGGTTGCTGCGTCCGCTAGGGCTGCAGGCTCTCGCCGACAATCAGTCCGCTCGCCTCCCCGCCGTGGTGAGCTGAGGGCGTCCAACCGAGCCGGAAATCACGGACTCATACACCACTCGCCGGGGCACGATCTGCAGGCAGGACAGCCTCAGCCGCCGGCGATCTTGCGAATCAGCTCGGGGGAATACGCTCCGCATGAGCATTCACCGGGCGCAAGCCCAGTCGTCCCGCAACTCTTTGCGCAGAAGCGCAACATAACGACCGTCGGCAGTGCGCATCCGGCCGACCTCGGCAAATCCATAGCTCACATGGAAAGCCAATGACACCGGATTCGGCGGATCGATATTGACCTCGCAGCTCAACGAGCGGCAGGCAAATCCGCTGGCCCATTGCTCAAGTGCTGCATACAGGGCACGGCCCACGCCTCTACGGCGGTATGGCTCTGCCAAGGCGAGCTGATCGATGTAGACGAAGCCCTGCATCTGTTTGCTGAACCAGATGAATTCTTCGCCGTCGTAGCTGGCTGAACTGAGAAATGCGATGAGGTAGCCTGCGACCGTCCGGTTCGCAACGGCAACCCATAACAAAGCCGACCTACCGGTCAAACTCGTGAGATCAGGCCCGGTAAGCCCGGTAACACCCGGCGAGGATTCCGCATTGATGCGCAAAATCTCCGGGAACTCGTCAAGGCGGGCATCGCGAATGACAATATCATTGTGCATATAGCAACCTAACCCCCCAAGGGCAGGCTGCCCTGCGTGGGAATTGCCCACTGCAGGGCACGCGGTGCGCTTTCAGCGGTGGAAAAGCTCTGACCGGCTGACTCAGCTTCCTGTAGTCACCCTTTCGTCGGGTTATACGCTCAATCAGGTGGAGCAAAGCATCTGGCCCAGCGAGGATCTTTAATTTACCTGTATAGCTAGCTGTCTTTCCTGATGGCATAGTCAATACTCCTTACGCTGGGCTCAATATACCCCGCTCGCGTGCGCGCCATTGCATTTGTGCCGGCAAGCGTTGGACGCTGGCCAACTCGTTCACGTGCCGTCCGATTGGCGAGGACACCGAGCGGGCTTCAGTGCTCTAGAAACGCGTTGATCGCGCCCGCATACAGGTTGAGGTAGACCGGAAGAGGGGCGCGCTCATAGACTTGGCGCCAGCAGGATCTCGCTCTGCTCATCATCTGTTTGCGTATAGAGGAGCCAGCGTCCGTCCGGGGAAACCGCGATTCCGGCTGAACCAAACAGCACCGGAGTTTGCTTCAGGTTCATCACCCGGCGCGTCGAATGACTTGCGAACTCGTAGAAGTTGAGGACCACCGGTATCGATGCGGAATCGCTGAAATAGATCCCGGTCGTGGTCGCCGCCCATGAATCGTCGTAGCGAAGTGTCGGCATCTTCTCGAGAGGCACCTCCGGCCCGCCGCTCACTGGGCTGCTCCAAAGAGAGATCCCACTCGCCGCGGCGACGCCGAAAATCAGCCGGTCTGAAACCACGCTCACGCTCGAATAGGGTGAAGGCCGGTTGGTTACGCGTTCAGCTCGTCCGCCGACCGAGGGAACCCGATACAAACTAAAATATCCGTCGTACGCAAACAGCCACCGACAGTCTTGCGACCAGACCGGTGAGGACAAGTTAACTCCCGACGTAACGAGTTTGCGGGGGACTCTCTCGCGGATGTCTTCAATATAAATAGCCGAGCTTCCGGACGCGCGGGAGTCGAAAGCAATGCGGCGGCCATCGGAACACCAGCTCGGCGAACCGGTGACCGGTCCGTTGAATGAAGTCAACTGATCCGGATCGGTGCCCTGCGAGTCCGCTGTCCATATTTCTGTGCTCCCCGAGCGATTGGATTGGAATGCGATGTGCGCGCCGTCAGGTGAGTAGCGGGCAACCATCTGGGACCGTGTGGAATCGATCAGCCTGACTGCGGATTCTTCCGGATGCGCCGCTGTGAGATCCACACGCCAGATATCAACAGTCTTTCGGTCGCGCACGTAAACCAGTCGTCCAGTGCGCGCTGCGACCGCAGGGGCAGAAACTTGTTCGCCGTATGGAAGCTGCGTCATCTGCCCATCCAAACTGAGCTCCCATAACTCACCGCCATCGCCCGGATCGCTCGAAAACACCAGTCGGGTGCCATCCGGGGCCCAGGCAAGCCCCTGTGGATAGCCGATGATGGCGCCCAGTTTCCGCACGGGTCCGTGGGGCAATCCCACCAGGTCAATGGAATAAACCGCCGAGCTCGAACTACAGGCCATTGCGAGCTGCTTGCCGTCCGGCGAGAAAGTGGCCTCGGCCGCATCCAGACAATCCGGCGCGGGCGAGAGAGGCTGCCTGCTCAACGAGTCCAGCGAGAGCAGATACACCTGGGGTACTCCACTGGTTCCGTAGCCCATATACGCAAGCCGCCGACCATCCGGCGACCAACTGATCTGTGGGTATGTACCAGAAGCAACCCCGGTGCTCACGAGCTGCCTTTCGGAACCGCCGAGGGCGGGTATGACGAAGATGCCCAGTCCAGTTCCGGCGGGGCTCTGTCTGAGAAACGCAATCATACTGCCGTCTGGCGACCACGCCGGACTGATCCAATCGGCAGGATGGTGGGTGAGCCGCAGCAGGCGCTCCGATCCCACGGACTTGACGTACAAATCAAACTGATGAAGCTCACCCGCTTCTCCGTTCCACGCGAAGGCGACTTGACTACCGTCGGGGGAAAACGTTGGTGCGATCACGCGACCGCGCAAGCTGGTGAACGGAACAGCCCGCTGCCCGGTTGGCCGTCGCAGGGTCGCAGGACGCGTGATCACCAACCAGGCGCCAGCGATGAGCAGCACGAGAACAGCGCCGAGTAGCATCGTTAGACGCATTGGGGTGATGCCGGAGCTCGGGGATGAGCCCACGACTACCGGGAGCTCCGCGGGTCTGCGCACCTGTTGCTCCACACCGGTATCTGCGAGAGGCAGCGGCGGCGCTCCTTCAACACCTGCCGAGGCGCTCGACGCATCGGGGACAGGTGGGACACTCGACTCATTACGTTCGATCGCCGCGATGAATCGGTAGCCTCGCTTGGGCAGAGTCTCGATGAAGCGCGGTGCCGCTGCCGAGTCTCTCAAGGCTTCCCTGAGGCGCTTGATCGCCGTATTCATCGCCTGGTCATACTCGACCAGTGCGCCCTTCGGCCACAATCGGGCACGCAGCTCTTCGCGGGTGACGAGCTCCCCTGCCCGCTCCACCAGCATTGCCAGGACGCGAAACGACTGCTGGGGTAAGCGAACCCGCCGGCCCGACCTGCACAACTCCTCCGTGCGCAGATCCGCTTCAAATCCCCCGAACCGGACGCGGCCCGAATCGGATTGCTGCGAAGTCATTCAAGTTCGTCGCTGCTGGGAGCGCGCTGAGTGCTCAGAAAATGCTCTATTTTCAATGAAGTGGGCGCTCAGATAAATGTAATTCACGTGCCGCCCCGAATCAATTGCAATGCGGGCGGCTCCGCCGTTCCATTGGCGAAACGGCGACTTCCCGTCAGAGGCTGCCCGAATCTCGCCACACATCCTAAAAAGCCAGTCTCCAGTTTTCTACTCCACCTGAGCCCTGCAGTTTTCAACATGCTGCAAAAAGTATCCCAGCAACGATCGGCATGTGGGCCGGCGTCAGCCCACCCATGTCTGCATACATGAACCCTCTTCAGCGGCGGGAGTTTCTCGGTTTGGGCGGCGCGCTGCTCGCGACAGGCGCGCTCGCTGTGGATGGACAACCGGGGCAAAAACCTTCCCGCCCAGCCCCGGCCGCCGCTCTCCCAGATATCTGGATCAACGCTCCAACGGTTCCGTTGTGGCCCGGCGAACCGCCGGGCGCTGCAGGTTTCTCGCCGCAGCCCCTGCCACCGGACTGGGCTTCCGTATTCGTGCGCAACGTCGCGAAACCCGAGCTGCGTGTGTTTCGGCCGGTCCGCGCAAATGGCCACGGATTGCTCGTGATACCGGGGGGCTCGTACTGGTTCGTATCCGTCGCCAACGAAGGGGCCGAGGTTGCGGCCCGGATGACTGCCCTCGGGATGACCGTGTTCGTGCTGACGTACCGACTTCCAGGTGAAGGTTGGCAGAAACGCTCAGACGTCCCCCTACAGGATGCCCAACGAGCGATGCGTCTGATCCGTTCCAACGCAGCGCGCTTTGCAATCAAGCCGGACAATGTCAGCGTTGTCGGCTTCTCCGCGGGCGGCCACCTCGCCGCCACTCTTGCAACGCAGCATGCAGAGCCCACCTATGCAGGAGTCGATGCAGCGGATGCAATGAGCGCTCGGCCTTTTGCTGCGGGCTTGGTGTATCCCGTGGTCACAATGGAAAGACCGTGGACACACCAAATATCACGGAACCTGCTGTTGGGTGAGCACCCCACTGACCTGGAAGTTGCGCGTCGGTCGGCCGAGCGGCACGTCAGCTCGACGACTCCGCCAATCTTTACTGTACACGCGATCGACGATGGGGCGGTCCCCGTGGAGAACAGTGTGAACCTGATGAACGCGATGCGTGCAGCGAAACGTCCCATAGAGGCGCATCTCCTGCAAGAAGGAGGTCACGCGTTCGGCGTTGGCCATCCAGGCACTCCGTCAGAGTACTGGATTTCCCTGTTCTCGAGCTGGCTCGGGCGGGTCGCCTCGCTGGGCTGAGATGTGCCTGAACGCCCGGGATCACCTTAACATCAACAACATACGTGGCCACATAAATGTCATTCAAGCGACACCGCGAATCAATTGCAATTGCCGGCGAGCTCGCTTTCTATCCTTGACCCAAGCGGGATTCTCGAGGGGGCATCACGATGCTGGAAGACTTGCTGACTGTGGCGACATCGCGGCTGAAGACGCGCCAGCTCGCTTTGCTCGTTCATCTCGATGAGGAGGGGACGTTGACGGCCGCCGCCGCCGCTGCCGGTCTGACGCAGTCGGCCGCCTGCAAGTTGCTTCATCAAGTCGAAAGCACCCTCGCTGTAAAACTGTTCGAGCGCAGGGCGCGCGAAATGGCGCCGACCTGCTATGGCGAAATCCTCGTGCGGCATGCTCGCATGGCGCTCTCGGGTCTCGGGCTCGCGCGCGAGGAAATCACGGCGCTCAAATCGGGGCTCACCGGCAGGGCCACAGTCGGCACCGTAATGAGTGCCGGTATGCACATCGTGCCGCTGGCGATCGCGCGAGTGAAGCAGCAGTATCCGGGTCTGCTTCTGGGCATGGAGATCGATCCCAGCACGCAGCTCGTGAAAAGACTCCTGCAAGGCCATTTCGACATCGTCGTTGGAAGGGTGCTGGAGCCTCGATGCGCGGATGAGCTCGTGTATGAGCCGCTCGCGACCGATGAGCCGCACGCGATCATTGCGAGCGCAGACCATCCGCTCGCCAGAGGCCGGGGCTTGGATCTGGAGGATCTGGTCGACCAGCCCTGGATCCTGCCTCCGGAAGGCAATCTGGTGCGCGACCGGTTGTTTTCCATGTTCATCCAGCGCGGCTTGGCGCCGCCGACCAACATCGTGGAAACGCTTTCGCTGCCCGCCATCACCAGCCTCTTGCAGCAGGGGAATTACGTCGTAGCCCTGCCGGAGCAAGCCGTGCAGCCGTGCTGTAAGGCGGGAATCCTCAAGGTGCTGCTGCGGAATCTGCCTTTGGCGATCGGCGGGTTCGGTCTCGTGACCCGCCGCCATGACAAGCTCTCGCCCGGGGGGCAACGACTGCTCAATACCCTGCGCGAGGTGGGCAAAGAGCTGAATCCTCGCGGGAATCGCGCTCGGCTCACCGCAGTATGAAATATGTTTGACGCGCCTCGCCGCGACCGGCCCGAGGGGAATTAGCCAGCACCGTGCACACGCTCGTGCGCGACAGTGCAGCGCACACGAGCGCGGCCCGGCTCGAAAGGCAAGCTCAGGTGTGGGCACGTACGGCCGTGGCGCCACGCGAGCGGATCATTCTGTTTTCTTCCAGGTGGAGTTTCTTCCATCATTACAGGTCGGCCAAGTTCGTTGGTTCGATTCCGCTGTCAGCGCAGAAATCCAATGATTTACACGGAATTTGTTAAGCCTCGATTTTTGTTGGATCGGATATGCCTCCGATCCGTCTTTTCAATTTAGCTCTACCTTTTCCGATGTTATCTTTCGCGGCAGCGTGGCATAGGGATTTACAACACGGAAGACACGGGCACGAGACAAGCCCATTCGCCTCGCACGGGTCAGGATCAGTAGTAAACAAAACAGACTGGCATGCAACCGCTGATGCCGTGTTGGTTCGAGAAGGTCTGTAACGTGAAGCTCGAGTAGCGGGTCGAGCCAGGGGGATTGGCGTGGTTGCAAAGAAGCAGGGCTCTTTGTCCGTGCGGGTGAGTCCGTTTTCGCAAATCGAGCTGGCCGTCCGACGCGCGGTGCGCGGTCCGGTTGTGGCACTTGGAGCGCTGAGTCTCCTCGGAGCGGCATACTCGTGGCCGGCCTTGGGCGCCGATGCGGCGGCGGCCGCGAACACCAACAGTCCCAGCTCGTCGTCGACTGACGACCAACTGAGCGAGGTCGTCGTATCGGGCCAGCGAATGGCGCTGGACTCGGCGCAGCACTTGAAGGAAGTCGCCCCCGAAATCGTCGACTCGATTGTCGCCGCCGACATCGGCAAACTGCCCGATCGCTCGGTCCTGGAAGTTCTGCAGCGCGTCCCCGGCATCAGCATCGATCACACGTATCGCGACATGGGCGGGCACCTGGACCCGGAGCATTTCGACCTCGAAGGAGCAGGACTTACGGTCCGGGGACTGTCTTATATCCGCTCTGAGATCAATGGCCGCGACAGCTTCACCGCCAATGGTGGGCGCTCGCTCAGCTTCGCAGACGTGCCGCCCGAGTTGCTGGCTGGCCTCGATGTATTCAAGAACCCTTCAGCCGAGCAGATCGAAGGCGGCGTCGGTGGACTGGTGAATCTGCGCACCGCGAAGCCGCTCGATTTCCCCGGCGCTCGAATGAGCGGTACCGTGGAAGGCGTATGGGGTGATCTCAGCCGCGGCAATGTCAAACCGGCGGCATCCCTGCTGCTCAGTGATCGCTGGCATACGGGGATTGGTGACATCGGAGTGCTCGCCGACATTGCCTATGCCGAAGTTTCGCAGCGTACCGATGCTATTGAGGAATATCCGTATTTCCCGCGTGTGTCGGCCCTGGAACCCAACAGTACGTGGATTCCGGCCGGCCAGACGGTCTGGGTCCCGGGCGGGCCGGTGTCCTATCGCTCCCAGCTCTTCCAGCGCACGCGCGAAGGCCTCTATACGGCAGTGCAGTGGAGCCCGAGCGATACCCTGGACACCACGCTCAGCTATTTCCGCTCCTCCTACAAGTTCCACTGGAATGAAAGCGGCATCTTCAGCACGTATAACTCCTCCGACATCCAGCCGGCGCCGGGGACTAACTTCAACTTCAACTCCGCCGGAGTGTTCACGCAGGGCACCCTCACGGATCCGGTCGCGAACGGTTTGGATTACGGGGATGACACCCGCTCGGCAGATCGGCGTTCCGTCACGTCCGATTTGTCGTTGAATGTGGTTTGGCACCCGACGGAAAAGCTGAGGCTCAAAACCGATCTGCAGCTCATTCGCAGTGATACCCACGCCGATGACTACACCATCGGGGTGTCGATGAATGTGCCCTGGGAGACGATCAACCTCACTGGAAAGCTCCCCCAGGTGACATTCCCGCAGTCGTTCTTCCTGGACCCCGCCAACTACTCCTGGGCGTTCACCCAGGATGGCCAGAGCATGTCCCACGGCAAGGAATGGGCTTGGCGTGAGGATGTGGATTACGATCTGGGCAGCGGCTTTTTCAAGAACATCGCCGCCGGTGTACGGGCGGCCGACCGCAATGCGCAGACGGACCTGACCGAGCCGGGCAACGCCTACAACTGGCAGGCGGTGAGCTACACCTGGATGGAGGGTTGGTACTTCCCGGCCGGCCAGCTCGCCTTCCTCGACAAGTATCCGGCACCGACCCGCGTGAGCTCTTTCCCGAATTTCCTCAACGGGCAATCCCACATCAATATCCCGGTGATCTTCCCGGCATTTCCGATGGCCAGCGTGCCTGGTTTTGCCCTGGCGGGGAGCTTCCGGACGGCACTATGCCAACAGCTCAACCCCAGTTGTAACTACGCCTGGACGCCTGCATCGTTCAACCCGCCGCCCGGATCCCCCCCGTTGGGTGGTCTCAACACGCAGGACGAGCACACCTACGCAGCGTACTTGAAGGTTTCCTTCGGTTCTGAAGTCGCAGGGCTGCCATATGACGGAAACCTCGGCGTACGCATCGTTCGCACCCTCGATACGGCGGACGGGTTCGTGACCATGTCCCCCTACGCGATTCCCCAGAACTTGCCAACCGGTCACTCGGCGGGGGAATACGTGTCCTTCCCCGGCTTCTCCACCGCGGTGAGCGCGAAGAACGATTACACGAACGTCTTGCCGAGCCTCAACCTGCGCTTGCATTGGGCTGAGCATCTGCAATCGCGCCTGGCTGTGTCCGAAGGGATAGCGCGTCCGGATTTCTCGCAGTTGCAGGCGTTCAGCAGCTTGGGCTCGAGCATCGACAACGGTACCGGCGTTCAGAATTTCACCGGTAGCGCGAACGGCAATCCGAACTTGAAGCCGACGCGGGCATTTCAGATGGACGGCACGCTCGAATGGTACTTCGCGCAAAGCGGCTCGGTGACTGGGGACGTGTTCTATAAGCACCTGACTGACATTGTGATCAACAAGGTGTTCCACACGCCCGTGACCGATTCCGCAGGCAACGTGCATGAGTTCACGACGACCGGTCCGATCAATGGCGCGCGCGGCGATTTGAAGGGCTTGGAGCTCGCTTACCAGCAGTACTTTGACTTCCTGCCCAAGGTGCTGCGGGGCTTCGGTACGCAACTCAACTTTACATACCTCCAGAGCCACCAGAGTGTGGATCAGACCCATACCGGAACCTATTGCGAGGCATACGATGATTTCAGCCGCAGCTTGAATGGCTGCGATACGGACGGGCGTGCGTTCGGCAACTTGCCCTTGGCCAACTTGTCGAAATACGCCTACAACGCTGCCCTGCTGTATGACCGCGGCCCGGTCTCCGCGCGCCTCGCCTACAGCTGGCGGAGCAAGTATTTGCTGGGCACCAACGTCTTCCCGCTGCAGGGGCAGAATGGACTCAATACCGATCCCGCCAGCCCCGACTACGGCAAGAAGAATGTGTCATGGGGGGTGCCCATCTATGGGGCCTCTTACGGCGAGCTCGACGCATCCCTGTTCTACAACATCACCTCGCACCTCACCCTCGGAGTGCAGGTGCTGAACCTGACGGACGCGCTCTACAAATCTCTGGCCCAGCAGCATATTGGTACGAGCGTCTTCGAATGGTACGGCAGCGGGAGGACCTTCTCGGTACAATTGCGCGCTACGTTGTAAGCCAAAAGGTTGCGTGATGGCTGGCTCGGCCATTCGCAAGATCGTGATCGTTGGCGGGGGCAGCGCCGGCTGGATGGCGGCGGCTGCCCTCGCCGCGGTCGTTGGCCGGCGCGTCGAGGAGATCGTACTCGTCGAGTCTTCCCAGATCGGCACGATCGGGGTGGGAGAGGCGACTCTGCCCACCTTGCGCGCGTTCAACGGCACGCTCGGACTCGACGAGATCGAGTTCATTCGCAACACTCAGGCCACCTTCAAGCTAGGGATCGAGTTTGTGGGATGGAACCCGGAGCGCACGTTCTTCCACGGTTTCAGTGATTTCGGTCCGGACATGCGCGGCGTTTCCCCGCATCAGGCCTGGTTGCGGATGCGCGCAGCCGAGGATGCGCGCTCGTATAGCGACTATTCGATAGCGACGGTGGCCGCAAGCCTCGGACGATTTGCGCCACCGGTGCCCAACCGGGAATCAGTTCTCGGATCCTACTCTTACGCGTTTCAGTTCGACGCGACCTGCTATGCCGCCTACCTGCGCGCCTTCGCTGAAAAGCGCGGCGTGAAGCGCATCGATGGGCGTATCGTGGACGTACGCCTGCGCCCGCACGACGGGTTCATCGAGGCCGTGCTCCTCGAGGGCGATCGCTCGGTGAGCGGAGACCTGTTCATCGATTGCAGTGGCTTCGCGGGGCTCCTGATCGAGCGCGCGCTGCAGGGGGGGTTCGAGGACTGGTCGAAGTGGCTGCCCTGCGATCGAGCGTTCGCTGTACCGTGCGCCCGTACCGGTGAGCCCACTCCCTTTACGCGCTCAACCGCGCGCGAGGCGGGCTGGCAATGGCGAATCCCTCTGCAGCATCGCACTGGCAACGGCTATGTGTTCTGCAGCCACTATCTCGGTGAGGACGAGGCTGCCGCGACACTGCTCGCCAACCTCGATGGGGAGGCGCTGGGGGCACCCAGGCTGCTCAAATTCACCGCCGGCCGCAGGCGCGAGTGTTGGAAACGAAACTGCGTGGCCCTGGGGCTCGCGAGCGGCTTCCTCGAGCCACTCGAATCCACCAGCATCCATCTCGTCGAGTCCGGTATCGGCAGGCTCGTCGAGCTCTTCCCGGATCGCGGCTTCGAGCCGAAGCTGGCCGAGGAATACAATCGGCTGATGGCGCGCAGCTATGAGTCGATCCGCGACTTCATCATCCTGCACTACTACGCGAGCCGTCGTGACGGGGAGCTCTGGCGCTACTGCCAGAACATGCCCATTCCCGAAGGCCTGCGTCACCAGATCGAGCTGTTCAAAGCCAGCGGCACGGTGGCGCTCTACGACAGTGGCGCCTTCGTCGAGCCAAGTTGGATCTCGATCTACTTCGGTCTCGGCGTGTTTCCTCGCCGTCACGACCCCATGGGAGACCTCATCGCAGAGACCGCCCTGAAGCGTGAATTGGCGCGCCGCGCGCTGATCGTCTCGGGGGCCGCGCAGTCCCTGCCAAAGCACGACGCCTTCATCGACAAATACTGCCGGGCGAATCGGCAGTTGGACCAGCCGCTGAGCAGCTTGCATTGAACGCGACGAGTCAACCCTCACCGCATCGGTTGCGGACGTTGGTGATCGTCGGCGGCGGAACGGCGGGATGGATGGCCGCCGCGGCACTGGCCAGAGTGCTCGAGCGCTCTTGCGAGATCACCCTCGTGGAATCCGAAGCCATCGGCACGGTGGGTGTCGGGGAAGCCACCATCCCCAGCCTGCCCGCCTTCCATGCGCTGCTCGGCCTCGATGAGCGGGAGTTTTTGCGCGCCACGCGTGGCACGTTCAAGTTGGGGATCCAATTTCGAGACTGGCGCGTGGTTGGTGAGAGTTTCCTGCATCCGTTCGGCCCTTACGGGCTCAACGTCAATCACGAGTTGTTTCAGGCGTATTGGCTCAAGCGCAGACAGGAAGGGCATGCTTCGCCGCTCGAGGAGTGGTCAGTGACGGGACTTGCGGCAAGTCAGGGTCGGTTTGGTGCGATCCCGTCGCAGAACCCCTCCTCCCCTCTTCGTCAACTCTCATACGCATACCACCTGGACGCGACGCTCTACGCGCCCTTCTTGCGGACCTATGCCGAGGGACGTGGGGTGCGCCGCATCGAGGGTGAGGTCGTCGATGTCAGGGTCGGACCGGCGGGTATTGTTGACTCGGTGGGCTTGCGGGATGGGCGCTCGATCGCGGCGGATTTCTTTATCGATTGTTCCGGGTTCCGGTCGCTTCTCATTGGGGAGGGGCTGAAGACCGGGTACGTCGATTGGTCACAGTGGCTGCCCTGCGACCGTGCTGTTGCGGTCCAGTGTGAGAGCGGCAGTGCTGACCTCGCGCCTTTCACACAATCGACGGCGCGGGAATGCGGGTGGCAGTGGCGCATTCCATTGCAACATCGCGTGGGGAATGGGTATGTCTACTCCAGCGCGCATCTTTCGGACGATGCGGCCACGGCGGGACTGTTGGAACGCCTGGAGGGAGCGCCGCTTTCAAATCCACGCTTGTTACGCTTCAAGGCGGGGCGGCGGGCGAGCGTATGGGTCGGCAATTGTCTCGCGCTCGGACTCGCGGCGGGTTTCCTCGAGCCGCTCGAGTCGACCAGCATTCACCTGGTGCAAACGGGGCTGGCGCGGCTCTTTGCCCTGTTTCCCGACCGGGACTACGACCCGGCGATCGGCGCCGAATACAATCGCTTGACGGCTCTGGAGTATGAGCGGGTGCGGGATTTTCTCATCCTGCATTACGCAGAATCACAGCGGAGAGAGACGGCGTTCTGGAGGCATTGCGGCACTATGGCGCTGCCTGAGACGTTGGCTTACAGGAGAGACCTGTTTGCGCGCACTGGCCGCATTGTCCAGATGGAGCATGAGACTTTTCTGCCGGCGAGTTGGCTTGCGATCTATGCAGGGCTGGGTGTCTGGCCCGGGCGGTATGAGCCGATGATCGACATCCTTGGCGGCGGTGACGTGCAAGCACGCTTCGAGGGCATGCGTGAAAGCATGCGGAAGTCTGTGGAGGCGCTGCCGGTACACGCACGCTTCCTCAACGAGTTCGTACCGCGCACTGTGCAGTGAGGCCGCATCGTATCGCTAGGGTCGGACGGCCCCGTCGCCTGAGGAGCTGATCAGTTGGTGCGGGCCGATTCCAATGCACGATCACGCGCATCGAACAGACTCACGATGCTCTGGTACTTTTCGATATACCACCGGTTCTCATTGTTGTATCTCGGGATGGCCAGCGGACGCGCATCTGTGCCGTCCGTTTTCCAGATACAGGGACAAGTCACGGACGCTCCTGCGAGCTGCACTCCCGGGCGATTCAGCTCGCCGAGCGAGACCTTCATTCGAGTCAGGACACGGTAGAGCTTCCCGACGTTGCGGGATCCCCCGTTGTACGCGGCGACCGGAAAGATGCCGAGGACTTCCGGATTCGCACGATAGGCAAAACGAATATCCTCCCGCATCCCCGCGAGGTCGAGATCCAGCAGGCAGGCCGCCGCTTTCATCGCGTTCAGCAGATTCGTCGCGCCGCTCTCGAATTTCGGGTCGAGCTTTGCGCTCGGGCAGCGTCTGACCACGAGCGCGTAGGTCCCGTTGCCCTTGCGATTCGTAAATTGCATCGGCCCTAACGCTTTTGCTCTCGACACACTGTACCTATACGCCTCCTCCTGCTTCAGCCCGTACTGACTCAGTACCTCGTCGAAGGCGAGCGCCTGTTTGTCGATGTAATCCTTGTCATCGGTCTGCTCGATGACCGCAAGTGTCGCGATGAGCTGAAGAGGAATGGCATCGGCGAGCAGCTCGCCGCGAAAGGCTGCACTTGGCACCTGCGCGACACGCAGGTCGTCGATCGCCTTACGCGCCGTGGCGATCAGAAATGCCTTCCCCTTGCTGACGAAAGCCGGGTCGAAGGTGTCTTCGGTGAAGGGCAGATAAACGATCGGCTTCGCGGTCTGGACGACGGCGCTCCACTGCTTGTGCTTGATGAGGTTGTTGTCGAACACGGGGAACTTGCGTCCGTAGACCTTCAAGGGCTCCCCGTCTTTGGAAAAGGCGAACATCAGCCGCTCGGCACCGGTGCCCTTCACGTGCCGCGCCTCAATACCCGGGGTGAGAGTGCGGAAGGCCAGGGGCTTCCCACCGGGTTTCCACTTGATCGGCGGACGCGGGAGCTCGATGTGGGCGATGGACCACTGCTGCTTCGTTTCGCTCCACAGCGCAAAAGCCACCGGGCGTCCGCGGAGCACCTGATTCTTCCCCTTTCCAGTGAAGACGTATTGGAGCTCGACGTCCCGGAGAAGTGTCTGCCCTTCGGCCACGAGGTCGTGGATCGCCTCATCACGGTTACGGCTCCCTTGGACGACGACCTCCTTGGGAGCCTGATCGGTGTGCTCCGATTCGGCAACGGCGAGTGGAACCTCGCCTTCCTCCTGCTTCGAACCTGCGTCCGCGGCTGGTTCCTCGACGGAAGCTGCCGCCCCCACTGGTGCGGCAGGCTCCGCAGCAATGACCGGCGGTTCAATTTCTTCAGTGGCACCGCTCGTCGTGGCACATCCTGGCAAGGACAGGGACGCCAGTATGAGGAGAGTCAGCGCAGCCAAGTGTCGGGCAAGTGCGTTCATGCCAGCGATAGTACTCAACGGCAGCGCGATGCACGCGTGCTCATATCAAAGAAAATCAATTTGGTGCACGCGTGCTCATATCACAGAAAATCAATTTGGTGCACGCGTGCTCATATCACAGAAAATCAAATTAGGGCACGCGTGCTCATATCAAAGAAATCAAATTAGTGCACGCGTGCTCATATCACAGAAAATCCAATGCCATTCGCGGGGGGCACCTACGGCTGGGAACGCCTGAAGAAGACCAGCTGCACACTATGCCCGCCAGGTGGGGCCCTCCCGTCCGGGTCCCCGCGCCGCCATGGCGAGGCGCCCTACGAGGTGCCCCGCGACGAAGGTGTCGACACCAGATCTGGATCGCCGACCAGTCAGCCGGATCGCGCCCCCCTCGAGATGGCCGGCGTCGGTTGTGGCGTGCCTTCGGGGCCGGGACTAGGGTCCGATCCATCCGAATCGGGGTCCCGCACGCACTATTCCGCCGCGAGAAGTCAAATGACAGCCACCGCGAGGCGCCCCCAAAAGAATGGCTACCAAGCATCTGTTCCAGAGCCAGGGAGCATGTGCACCGTTGTGACTCGTGTCGACAACACAACTGCTGGATGTTTGTTGAGTGATCTGAACGAACCAACTCCCGATGGGAATTGATTGCTGCGCGCGCGCAGCGTGTTATGCCGAGACCTGAAAATTGTGCGTGGCATCAGACCGCAGTGCGATGCCCGTGAGCACCTGACAGGTGTGTGGCGTACGTCCCTTTCCAGCAACTCTCTGGTACTCGACCCGCGAATAGTGTGAACCGTATGGTGTCGTATTAAGTAGCGTGGCGCGAAGCTTCGACCACATCAGACGCCACCGAAACAATAACTGGGGCCCGGGGATCGGACGAAAGCGTCCGGGGAGCGACCCAGTGCACGACACTTCGACAAGCAGGGTTGCATGAATCACGTTTATCGGCTGGTGTGGAGCCATCGACAGAACGGCTGGGTGGCGGCCTCGGAGGTTGCACGAGGAAGAAGGAAGGGAGGCGGCGGCAAGCTGGCAGCTGCAACGCTCTGCCTCGTAACGGTGGCGGCACAAGCCGCGCCAAGCGGCGGCCAGGTGGTAGCAGGAAACGGGCAGATCAGCAGTTCCGCTACTACCACCACCATCACCCAATCCAGCCAAAATCTGTCGCTGAACTGGCGCAGTTTCAACATCGCACCTCAGGAGACCGTTGATTTTGTGCAGCCATCGGCTTCCGCGGTGGCGGTGAACCACATCTTTGACACCAACGGGACCCAGATTCTGGGGCACCTCAATGCCAACGGCCAGGTATACCTGATCAACCCGAACGGAATTCTGTTCGGGCGCGGGTCGGTGGTGAATGTTGGTGGAATCGTGGCTTCCACACTCAACCCGACGGAAGCCACCTCGAGCAGCGCGACGCGCTCATTCAGCGGCTCAGGCAGCGGGAGCGTCAGCAATGAAGGAACCATCACCGCGAAGCCCGGGGGCTACGTCGTCCTCATGGGAAATCGGGTCAGCAACACTGGCACGATCGTCGCCGAGATGGGCACTGTTGCGCTGGGAGCCGGGAGCGCAATTACGCTGACGTTCGCCACTGACAAACTCGTCAGTGTCCAGGTCGACGCAAGCGTTTTGAACACCCTCGCGGCCAACGGTGGCCTCATCCGGGCCGACGGCGGCAAGGTTGTCATGACTGCAGGAGCACGTGATGCCCTCCTCGCCAGCGCCGTGAACAACACCGGTGTGGTCGAGGCGCGTACCGTGGAGGAGCATGACGGCACGATCACCCTTCTGGCGGGAATGGCAGCAGGGACCGCCCATGTCGGTGGAACCCTGGACGCGAGCGCACCAAACAGTGGCAATGGTGGCGTGATCGAAACCAGCGCAGCTCACGTGAGCATCGCTGATGACGCGCGCATCACGACTCGAGCAGCGGAAGGACTAACGGGCTCCTGGCTGGTCGACCCGAATGACCTCACGGTCGCGGCCAGTGGAAGTGACATCACCGGCGCCACCTTGTCCAGCGAGCTCGCTACTACAAATGTACAACTACAAAGCAGTCAGGGTGGAACAGCTGGCTCGGGTAACGTGAATGTCAATGACGCGGTGACCTGGTCCGCGAACACGAGACTGACTCTCACAGCGTCCAACAACGTCAATGTCAATGCGAATATCACAGGGACCGGAGCTACAGCCGGCCTCACGATCAGCCCCAACACGGCAAATGGCACGGAGGCAGCCAGCGGGACCGGAACGTTTGCCCTGAACAGCGGCGCCGTCGTAACACTCTCTGGCGCTACTCCCAGCCTGTCGATCGCAGGCCAAACTTACACTGTGATCAACAGCCTCGGTGCCCAGGGCAGCACGACCGGCACCGACCTGCAGGGAATCAACGGCAATACGTCGGGGCGTTATGCCCTGGGAAGCAACATCAATGCCACCGCGACCTCGGGTTGGAACAGCGGCGCTGGCTTTACGCCGATCGGATCCTTTTCCGGCAGCTTCGACGGACTGGGTCACTCGATCAGCAACCTGTTCATCAATACTTCCGCCAACGTGACCGGAATGTTTGCGCGGTCTTTCGGCACGATCAAAAATGTGGGCCTGCTGGGCGGGAGTGTGCGAGGCGGCACTTATCGGGTGGGCGGCCTGGCGGGAATCAACTATGGAACCATTACCAACAGCTACGTGACGGGGAGCGTCCTTGGGTGGAAATATGCCGGAGGACTGGCAGGGGCCAACCGGGGCACCATCAGCAACAGCTACTCGACCGCTGGAGTCAGTGCCAACCAAACCTCCGGCGGCCTCGTCGGCGCCAACTATGGAACGATCAACGGGAGTTACGCCAGCGGCGCGGTAACGGGAAGCTGGCGAATCGGCGGTCTGGTTGGCGGAAATTTCGGGACGATCAGCGGCAGCCGCGCCACTGGCACTGTCAACGGCGGTAGCGGATCCAATATAGGCGGGCTTGCTGGTGCCAGTTACGGTTCGGTCAGCAATAGTTACGCCACCGGTGCCATCAGCGGTAGCGCCTACATCGGCGGTTTGGTCGGCATGAATAGGGGTGGATACGGGGGCAGGGGTACGATCTCCAACAGTTACGCTACGGGTACCGTGACCGGCAGTCGGAGTTTGGGTGGACTGGTGGGGTACAACGATAGCCAAGGAGGCAGCGCCACCATCACTGACAGCTACGCCACCGGCGCGGTGACTGGAACAGCCTCGTCAACCAAGGTCGGTGGGTTGGTCGGCTTCAACTTCGCCTATGGCTATGGCTACGGCCGGAATGCGCAGGCCACGATCATCAGGAGCTATGCTGACGGCGCGGTGAGCGTCGGAGCCGGGTCGGGCAACGTCGGTGGTCTGGTTGGCGCAAACACCTCGGCCAGCTATTACGGCGCCCACGCGACCGCCTCTGTCAACCAAAGCTACTGGAACACCTCCACCTCCGGTCGGAGCACGTCCAGCGGAGGAACGGGTCTCAACACCGCCCAGATGCAGCAGCAAAGCAGCTTCAGCGGCTGGGATTTCACAGGCTCGTGGATCATCTACGCCGGCGAGACCAATCCGCTGTTGCGCTCTTTCATGACGCCATTGACGGTAACGGCTGCCAATGCCAGTCAGATGTACAACGGCACCGGCTATTCCGGCGGCAACGGAGTGACCTATTCGATCACGCCGAATGGCAATCTGCTCGGGTCGCCGTCCTACAGCGGGTCATCCCAGGGTGCTGTCTCTGTTGGAGTTTATTCTCTGACACCGCAGGGGCTCTATTCCAACCAGCAAGGGTACATCATCAGCTACGGTAGCGGCACGCTGACGGTGAATCCAGCACCCTTGACCGTCACGGGCACGAATGTCCCCAACAAGGTCTATGACGGCACCACCGCCACGAGTCTCTCCGGCGGCACACTCTCGGGGGTCTTTGGTTCCGATGTGGTGACCCTCACGCAGAGCGGCGCTTTCGCTTCTCCGTCTGCCGGGACCGGCGTTGCCGTGATCGCTTCGGATAGCATCGGCGGCGCCGGCGCTAGCAACTACACGCTCATACAGCCGACGGGGCTGACCGCCAACATCACGCGGGCGCCGTTGACTGTCACGGGTTCGAGTGCCGCCGACAAGGTCTACGACGGCACCGCCGCGGCCATTCTTTCCGGCGGGACACTCTCGGGCGTAATTGGTGCCGACGCGGTGAGCCTCACGCAGGCTGGCGCCTTCGTTTCGCCGAATGCCGGTACCGGGATTGCCGTGACGGCTTCGGATAGCCTCGGCGGTGCGGCGGCGAACAACTACACGCTTGTGCAGCCAACGGGGCTGTCTGCCAACATCACGCGGGCGCCATTGTCCGTCACAGGTACGGCTGTCTCCGACAAGGTCTACGACGGCACCACCGCCGCGAGTCTTTCGAGCGGCGCGCTCTCGGGGGTCTTTGGTTCCGATGTGGTGACCCTCACGCAGAGCGGCGCTTTCGCTTCTCCGTCTGCGGGGACCGGCATTGCCGTGACAGCTTCGGATAGC
>Ga0207667_10003090_pt1 | contig 20622 bp, 9 predicted proteins | sample KBSCornC52_FD_184301 | JGI IMG/M metagenome (GOLD analysis project Ga0207667, IMG submission 184301) | Corn rhizosphere microbial communities from Kellogg Biological Station, Michigan, USA - KBS Corn C5-2 (SPAdes) (version 2) | ecosystem: Host-associated > Plants > Roots > Rhizosphere > Soil ...
GCCGCGTAGGTCCCGCGAATCTCCTCCGGGATGTGCCGACAGACTTTGGAAAAGCCCTTCACGTGGACCTCGTAATACACGGACTCTGCCTGGGCGGTATCGAGCAGATGGTCGTCGCCCCAATCGAAGGCATTATCCACGACTACCGACTTGGGCATGCAGGCGGCGTTGTCATGCGCGTCACGGTGGAGATCGGCGTCCGCGCTACCATCCTGAACATAGCCAAACATCTCCGGCCCCCAATTCACCAAGCCGGTGATCGCTTTCGCATAAGGATCGAGCAGCAGTTTGGCCGGGTTGAACCGATGCCCCTGCGACGGCTCATAGGGACCATTCACCCGGTAGCCGTAGAGTTGCCCCGCTTTCAGGCCTGGAACGAGGCAATGCCACACGTGATTCGTGCACTCGAATAAGGGCAGGCGGACGGTTTCCGTGGGCGACGAAATGTCGTCGAACAGACAGAGCTCGACACCGGTCGCATTCTCCGAGAAGAGGGCAAAATTAACACCCAGCGGGGTCACAGTGGCCCCGAGGGGATTCGGTCGGCCTTTCCAGAGTTTGAATTGGTTCATCGCGTTGCTCAACAATCGTGGCGAACCGGATCGACGGATGCCGCGACCGAATGCCTCCCCTGCTTCCGGAGTTGGGCCTCATGGTTGGCTCCTCTTTCTTTTCGCTTTCTACTGGCCAAACGCGACGAGACCAATCACCCTCATCAGCGTTGGTTTAAACGTTTGTGAAGGCAGGTTTGTTCCAGATCGTTCGAGTGAGTGGTGGCCCGACGGAACGCCGGGACACGGATCGTCTTTTCTTTCATCGGTTTGGAACTCCTCCAGCCTGCATGCCGCCAAAAGTCGGCGCCCAATTTCCCCACCCATGAACACCCGCATCCACACCCTCCTCCTCGTTGGCGTCCTCGGCTTTACCGGCTGCCAGTTGCCCAACACGAAACAGGCTCCTAATACCGCCGTCGATGGCCCCGCCCGCTGTGGCCAGCGTGGCCTCCGGTGGACGGCGCCCGACGGCCTGCGTATCGCCTATCGTCATTGGCCGGCCCAGGGACGTGTGCGCGGGGTCATCGCGGCCATGCCCGGCTGGGACAGCGATGCCTGCGACTGGGCTCCCCTGGCCCGCGGTCTGGCAGCGCGCGGTTACGAGATTTACGTCACGGGCCGCCGGTCGCAATGGGGAGACCCTCGCGTCTACCGCGGCGATGACCTAAAAAAAGCGACTCGCGGTGATCTGCACGACTGGCAGGTGTGGCCAAAAGACTACGCGGCGTTTACTCGATGGGTCGCGGCCCGTCATCCGGGACGCCCCTTGATCTACGCGGGCCAGAGCATGGGCTCAGAGGAAGTGCTCAATGTGGCCGGCAATCCCGAATGGCAGGGAGCGCCGGCGCGCGGCGTCTTTGTCATCAGTCCTCCTCTCCCGTTTATGTATCCGAACGCCTCGGCCGGTTTCGTGACCGCCTTCGGCCCGCTGTTTCTCGATCAGGACTTTCGCGTGGCCGACGTCGACCAAATGCGCGCGGATCATGTCCAACTCATGAATAGTCCCACCGAGTGGCAACGCTGGAGTCACTCTTCCGACCGCGTGCGCGAAGGATTCACGACCCGGTGGCTCGGGGAGGCCGCGCACATGGGCAGTTCCGCGGGCAACGCCGCGAAGAATATCCATGGCCCGGTCTTCATCTATCTTGGCGGCAAGGATCAACTCCTGGCCGAAAACGCCTCGCGCACGGCCTCCGACGCCTGGAAGCAATGCCAGCGCGACCTGTCCCACGCCAGGGTGACGACCTGCGTTCTGCCCAATGGCAATCATCTTCCCTTCCCAGACTCTCCCGAAGGCACACAAGTTCAGGCCAGCGTCGCGCGCTGGCTGGATCGCGTCAGCGCTGCCAACCAAAAGAGCAATTGATCTGCCCCTCGGCATACGCGCTGCCCATCACTCCGGAACCGACGCCGCCTTACGGCTGGGCGCGAATGAATTTCTGCACCCGCTTCCCTTTGGCATCGCCGACATACACTGAGCCGTCCGGGGCCACGGCGATGTCGTGGCCGAGTTGAAACTGCCCGGGACCCTGGCCGTAGGAACCGAAGCTGGCGACGACGTTTCCCTCAGGATCGAGTTCGACGGCTTTCGCGTGCTCGGGTTGGTTCGGCAATTGGTCGCCACCGTCGATGATGAAGACGTGATCATTCGCAGCCACGCTCGCGCCGTAGGGGCGTCCAATCTGCGGGCCTTTCCATTCGGCGAGAAATTTACCCACCGGGTCGAAGACTTGCAGGCGCGAGTTGCTGCGATCACAGACGAAGACACGGCCGTGTGAATCCACGGTGATGCCATGCGGCAGACGGAATTTTCCCGGCTCGGTGCCCTTGCCGCCCCATTCAAATTGGTAATGGCCCGCGGGATCGAACTTCGCCACGCGCGTGTTGCGGTAGCCGTCGCTCACGTAAAACGAACCATCGGGCAGCACGGCCACGTCGGTCGGAAGATTGAAGTGCGTTTGATCCGAGCCAGCCACGCCACGTTCGCCGAGGGTGAGCAAGAGATGCCCATCATGAGTGTATTTGAAGACTTGCTGCCGGCCGACATCCGTCAGCCAGACATTGTCCTCACGATCGAGCGTCAACCCATGCGGCATGACGAACTCGCCCGCGCCCCACTCGGCGAGCAACTTGCCACTCTGGCCCTCGAAAACGCTGATTGTCGGTTCGGCGATGGGCTCCTCGGGAAACGTCGCCGTCCAATTCCGCTCATTGCGATGAAAGACGAAAACGTTGCCATGGGAATCGACACCCACGCCCGCGCAGACCCCGAGCGATCGGCCTTCCGGCAACACCGGCCAATGAGGGGCGACTTCATAGCGTGGTTCGGCGAAAGCGCGAACAGCCAGGACACCGACGAGAAGAAGGGCACGCCACATGATCTCAGCCCTCCCCGGCCAGCGCGCCCCATGGTTCGATCTGCTGGAGCTTTTTCGCAGTGAGCGCGCGATAGCAATCGGGCAGGTCGAATTTCGCCAGCACGCCCGGGACAAGAGACGACAGCGGCCAGTGATAGTCCTCCGATTCGGCGAGGTCGCTGTAGCTGGTCAGTGCATTCTTCAGCGTCACCTGCTTCACTCCATCGGCGAGCAGCGCGGCGAAGGTAGCTGGGATCGCTCCCCAGCCCTTGCCCACGAGATGCACCTCCTTGTGACCACAGGCCAGCAACCAATCGACCAGCCGCAAGACGTCGTGGGTCTTTTGACCCGGGTACGGCTGATCGAGCATAATGGAGTGAATCGCGTAAAAGTAATCGCTCCCGTAGGGAGTGAAGAAAGAATTGGCACCACAGGTATCCGGTTGGGATTCGCCGATGCCGCGCACGTCGCACGCGTAAATGGCCGAGTCCGGCTCCGCCGCGATGAGTTGGGCGATCAAGGGTTCGTTGCGCAACTCGGCATCGGCCGATTGATGCGAGACATAGAGAATCGCCCGCTTCAGTCCGCGCGGCGGGCGCGATACCAGCGACGCATCGTCGAGACGATAGACGAGCGCGAGGATTCCCGGTTCCGTCTCCACCGCGTAGGTTGCGGCAAATTTCTTCGGATAGTGGCGTCCGCTCGAGGGCCGGAGGATGCGATAGCCGGGCGCGCTTTCACGCGCGGGCAGGCGCAGCGTCTCGCGCACCGCGGCTTTCAAGGCCTCGCCTTCCACCGAACCGCGTTTCTGCTTCAGCACCCGCGCACGTTCCTGGGTAAAAGAAAAAACGGTGCGCGGTTTCGCTTCCGCAACCTGGCCGTGCGGTGTGCACCACAGGGTCTCGTCTTTCTCAATGGTCAGCGCCGGCTCCGCCCCGGCGTCGGAAATCTTCGTGACGTGATTGAACCAACGATACATCGCTTCGCGATTTTCCTGGCTGTAGCCGTGATAGGTGGGTCCGCGGAAGAGGCCGATGTTTTCCTCGCTGCCGAGCAAGCGATAGAGTTGTTGCAGGCGGGCGTAAGCTTCCTGGGTGCCACGCGTGTCGAAGAAATCCTTCTCCTGCGTGAGCAACTCCACGGGCTTAGGCGCCATGGCAGCGATGAAATCCGAGTGATCAAGCCCCAGCGCGAGCGCGCGTGGCGGGCATTGCTCGGTATCGGCGGGGAGTTCGTTTTCGAGGTTGTGGAGGAAGGAGGTGACGAAACAACTCGGCGCGGCCATTTTCCAGCGCGACTCCACGCCACACAGCCACGTGGTCATGGTGCCGCCGCCGGAATTGCCGGTGACACCCACCTGGCTCCCATCCACCTCGGGTCGCGTGAGCAGATAATCCAGCGCACGGATGCCGTCCCACGACCGCCAGGAGCCGAAGAATTCGCCGACAAGGAACTGCTGGTTGCCGGCGTAAAGATGTTCGCTCACACCACTGCCGTGACGCGGCTTCAGTTCGGCATTCGCATATTGCAATCGCTCACCCTGCCCGATGGGATCGTAGATAAGACACACATAACCGAGACGCGCGAGACCTTGGGCAAAGGATTGATACGCCTCCGCCGCCTTGCCGTTCGCGGAGTGGCCGCACGTTCCCACTACTCCGGGCCGGGGCGACGTGATGCCCTTGGGAATATAGAGGTTCGCCGTCACCGGGAAATCTGGACGGCTGTCGAAGATGACTTTCTCGATCTTGTAAGTATCGCGCTCGACGACGCCGGTCACACGCGGGTTGAGCGGTGTCTTTTCCGGCCACGGGCCGAAGGACTGCTGGATCTTCGCGCGGACGTCCGCCACGTATTTTTCTGCGTCGCCCTTCGAGCGCAGCGCCGCCCGGCGTTCATCGGCGTGGCGTTGGATTTCGCGCACGCGCCCGACGAAATACTCCTGAACCATGCGAGGAAAATGGTTCAGCGGAAGGAGGCTCGCGGACACTGGCGCGGCTTTTGCCTCTGCAGCGTGCGCGGAGATACCCGCACCGCCACGAAACGAAATACTCGCGGCAGCGAGGCTGGCGAGTTTGAGAACGTCACGACGCGAAAAGGCGTGGCCGGGGATGGGAGGATTCATGAGCAGAGGGATGAAGGGAGGAAAGCGCGCGATGCCGGCGTTTGAGTGCCGTTTCGGCGAACTACCGACATCTTCGACGATTATTTGACGCGACGTGGAGCGGAAGCGAAAAATGTCCGCTCAAAGAATCACCCGGCCTACCCGGCACGGGAGAGCCCGGACAGAGCATCCAACACCCAACGTCCAACATCCAACATCCAATTGCCCCCCACGGTACCACGGGTGTCTCTCCTGCAGAACGGGACCGGATTTTCGCGGCCCTGGGCGTTCCTTCTCGGTCTTAAGGTCTTGCGTGGGAACGGCGCGGGAACAGTTTCATCGAGGCCGTTTCGCGGGAAAGGAAATTGCGGCGAGGCCGTCGATTTCGTCGGAGGCACGCTGGCGGAGGGTTTCGTCAGGGAGGGACTGAGCCCAAAGCGCCGCGGCTCGCGCATCTTGAAGCGCCCATTGATGGATCACCGAGATGACCGCCTCATCGCGCGCGGGGCCGGCGGATATGTCGGTAGCGACGAGACGCGCGGCGGCTATGGGATCGGCTTGTTGTGCGCGCAGGTAGGCGAGGCGGGCGAGCATGTCGTCGCGCAAGGCTCCCGGCTCCTGCGCTTTGGTCCACTCGTAAGCGCGCTCGAAGTCTTGGCTGGCCCATTGCGCTATGAGGCTGGCGGACAGGCCGGAATCGACCTCCTGGAGCTGGTTGGCGACGGCCATTTTCATCGCGGCGAGAGGGTCGTGTTCGGAGATGGCAAGGCAACGGCGCTCGAGCAGGATGCGGGGATCAGCGCCCTTCTCAGATGATGACGAAGGAATTTCGCTCGAGAGCGCCGGCTCGATCGGGAGAGGCGGCTCAGACGGACGCGGCGCGTCGGACTCAATAAGATGTGCGCGGGCGTGGGTCGGAATGGAAGCGGCGGGCGACGTCAGCGCAAGAGGCGTGGCGACGTAGCGAACTGCGAGGCCCAGCATACAAACGCAAACAACTCCGACGGCGACTTCATAGGAAAGACGCATTTTCGAAAGCATGTTCAGAGAAAGGGCCCGCGCTCCGATTGAAGGAGCGCGGGCCTTGCTCGAGGGTTATGGAGCGACCGACATCTGCCACTGCTGATTGGTGCTGCCTTTGTAGGGCCACTGGATGATGTTCGCCCCATCGGCGGTCGAGCCCCCGGAGACGTCGACGGTCAGTCCGCTGTTCACGGAGACGAAGTGGAAGAAGCCGTCGCCGCAAGGGACGGCCAACCAGCGCTGGCTGTTGACGCCACTCGAGGGTTCGATGACCAATGTCGCGCCGGCGCCTGTGCTGCCCCCATTAACGTCGATCACCTTGCCGCTGGCCACACCCGTGGCCTGATACTGGCCATTGCCGATGGTGGCAACGTCCCACTTCTGGCTGTTTGCACCGCTGTAGCCCCACTGCACAATCTGCGCACCATTGGCCACGGAACCGCTGGACACATCCATGACCTTATTACTGCGGCGGCTCACGATGTGAAAGCGACCGTCCGGAATCGTACGCCCGGTGTCGGACCACAAACCGAGCTCGGCGACAGCCACGGCAGTTGCCCCGTTGTCGGCCGTAATGTTGAGTTGGTAGTATCGGTATGCCGTGGTGTTACCGATGTTATAGGTGTTTTGCTGCAGCCGATTGGCAAACGACTGGTTGGTCTCTGAGTCGAGGGTCGTCCAATTGGATCCATCTTGTGAGCCTAGGAAGGTCCAGCTTTTCGGGTCACGCGTCGCCACGTCGGCGCTGCTAACCGTGTAACGCTTAACGATCTGCTCGTTTCCCGCGCCAAAGTCATACTTTAGCCAGCCCGTCGGCGCTGTAGCGAACCACTTGCTGCCTGGATTGCTGTCGAAGGCCTTGCTGGGTGCTTCTATGCTCGTGGTATAGCTGGATGCCGTAGCGGTGCCGCTAAAGGCAACATTGACCATTGGCGCAGGAAGCAGGGCGTCACCAAAATCCGGCGAATTGCCGCTGGAGCCGACGGAGTTCTTCGCCTGAACCACGTAGTAGTAGGTTGTGCCTGAGGTCACGTTTGTATCCACATAGCTTGTCTGCGCCGTGGACAGATTGCTCGCGATGACAGTATAGCCGCTGCCGGACGTGGTGGAGCGGAGCAGGTCGTAGGCTGTGGCTCCAAAGGAAGGCAGCCAGCGCACGGTGATGGCCTGACTGGAGCCGCACGCGAATACCGACGCCGGCGCCGCCGGGGCCGTTACCAAGCCGCCGGTTCCTCCAGTGAACGCCACGTTGGCGAAGGTCGCGGTGGTGGTGGTCGTCGCCGATCCACTGACTATGAACAAGCCGATATAGACAGTGGATGGCAGATTGCCGTAATAGGAGCTGACAATGGGCGACCAACTGGTGCCATCTTGTGAACTATAGGTTGTAATCAGGTTGCCCCTGCGCTCGGCCTTGAGCCAGTAAGGCATACCCGGAGGAAGGTCGTTCGCACGCACTGCCCATCCACTTCCTCCCCATGTTTCAGTCCAGCCCTTTTGGCGGCATTGCACTTGGTTGGTGCCTGTGGTTGTGGGTACAATCGCGATCCAGGCACGCTGCGAAACCGTCGCAGAGAGATTGTCGCGAATCATCAATCCCGCCTTGGTGGAACCGTTCACAATTTGGGCCGACGTAACCTTGGCAACTATCGCACAGTCGCCGGTCATCGCTTGATAAACAAACTGGCAGTCATCATTGACATCATTCCAGACATCGGTTCCAGCTCCGGCTACCGTCCACACACCGTTCGCGTAAGAAGAGCTACGGCCTCCGGAATTGCTGCCAAGGGTTGTCAGCGTCAACCCGCTTGACGCCAGCGAAACCGCCGGGCGGACAATTGCTGCCAGCGGAGTAGCGGTGGTGAAGTCAGCAGTCCTGGCATACATGAAGTTGTCCATGTCCACCGGTTGTTGTTCGAGTTTGCGGTCGATCCAGGGTGTGGGAAAGCTGCGACGATTTTTGTAGGCGTTCCGGATGAGGTAAAATTCCGAGCGGGTGGCGCCGTAATAATAGGCGTTATTGGCATAGTAAGTGTAATCAACGGTGCCGTATGGAACGAAAGGATTATCGAGGAGAAGAGTGTTGCGGGCGTAGTATTCGCCGGCGGCGAGCAGCCGGTTGTCCAATTCGGAAAAGAGGTCCACGCCTTGTTTCCAAGCGACTTCGGAAATGAAGGCGGCGCCCAAAAGTCCAGCTTGAACGTGGCCCTCGTCGCGGCCCGTCTCGCCCGTCTCGCCCGTGGGCAGGAGATTCGAGAGTCCCGCGCCGGGATAGGTGCGATAGAGGTCAACAACGTGGTCGAACTTGGTGGTGTCGTCCAAGAAAACGGCGATGGCGATCCCGGCCTCCGTATTGAGCAAGCCTTTGTTGAATTCGCCTGGTGTATTGCCGCCGGCACTGACTGCGGGCCAAAAGACATTCAGGAAATAGTTTTGAACGGTGGTAGTATCCGCGGCTGTCCATCCGGGCCAAGTACCACGCAGGATGCTGGCGCCGCCGGCGTAACGGAAGGCGTAGTCGCCAAGTTCGAGACCGGACTCCTGGCCACCGAAGCTCGTCTGCGTGGTCGCCCAGGCGATGAGGATATCGTGTGCTTTCTGGGCGTAGGCGGTATTGCCGGTGAAATACCACATCCGTGCGAGATTGAACACGGCAATCATGTCATTGTCCCACTGCCCGAGATTTGAATTGGGGTTGCGCGTGACGGTCGCGAACGGCCCCTGCATGGTGTAGGTGAGCTGAGAATGCCCATCGGCCGCGAGTATGGCGTATCCAGATTTCCAAGGCTCCTGATTGAGGCTGGCCTTGATGGTGGCCAGGTCATCGAGGGTCTCCGGAATGCAGGGATGGGTATAAGCGTGTGCCCGGGACAATCCGAGCATTAGCAGAAGCAGGAATGCTACGGCTGTTAGAGTCGAGTTTTTTTGTTTCATGTTCTGGTTTGGGGTTTTGGGTTATCGTGAAAAGTCTAGTCTTGTCCGCTGGCTCTCAGCGGGTGATGAGGATCCGGCGGAAACGGCGAGTCACAGGGACTTTCAAATACGATCGCGGAACCGTCGCCGAAGACGGGGCGGCCTCGATGCAGGTCTGTTGCGCTCATGCCGGATAAGCTCAGCCGCTCAGCGGAGTCGCCAGCCCTCCGGTTTGGCGTTGTCCTCGGGCGAATTGGCGCTCTCGCCGTCGGAATTCACAGCGGTGACAACATAGTAATAGCTATCCCCGCCGGTAACCGAAAAGTCCACATAGGAGGAGCCCGTCACCCTGGCTATGGCCTTGTATGGTCCGCCTTTGGTCATGGCGCGCTTGACCCAATAGTACTTTGCCCAAAGTGAAGGTTGCCAGCGCAGGGGAACGGACTTTTCACCGGGCGACGCCAGCAGGGCGGCAGGAGCTTCCGGAATGGGAAGCGGAGCCTCGCCGTCGCCCCCGGTGATCTGAACATTGGTAAAGGTCGTCGAGTTCAGCTTCCCGCTACTTCCCGCGCACACCATCAAGCCGATATAAACCGTCGCCGGCATATCGTTGTATTGGCCTACATCGGTAGCCGCCCAATTGGTTCCGTCCTGGGAAATGTAGCCCGCGAGTATCTTGCCCACCCGCTCCAGCTTTACCCAGTAGGAGGTTTGATTGATGCCGAGAGCCTTGGTGCCGTAGTTGGACCCACCATAGATGCTGAATCCCTGAAAGTTCTGTTCGGCCTGCCCTTTTTTATTGATTACCATCAAGCCTCGCGAGGCGTTCGGATCCAGACTCGCACGAAGCATCACGCCCGATCTGGCGTTCCCGCTGCCATCTTCGATGGACTCGACCCTGGCAATAATCGCGCAATCTCCAGTGACCGCTTTATAGGTGAAATGGCAACTCTGGTCGGGATGACGTGGATCGCCCGATCCCCTGACCTTCCAGTCCCCTCCGGAGTAAGAGCTGCTCCCAGCCGGACTCGTGCCTCCAATCTCCACATCATGCATGCCCCGAGTGACAGAATCAGTACTGGGAAAGGAAAGGGCCGGGAGAGGCAGCGCCGTGGAACGATCGGCCACCCTCTCGAACATGAAACTTTCGCCATCGATAGGCAGTTGTTGACGCCGCATCTCGACATAGGGAGCCTGGAGTCCTTTGCGAACGGCGTAGGCCCCATGGATCAGGTTGAGGGCCAGTCTGCCATGATCCCAACCGTGGTTGGTGTTATCTGCCGTATAATATGCATCCGTGGTACCGAAGGGGAGAAACGGCGTTGAGACCTGCAAGTTGACCCTTCCAAAATATTCGCCCACGGCCAGCAGGCGATTGTCCTGTTCCGCATAGAGATCGATCCCTTGGTTCCAGAGCGCCTCGGCCAACATGGCAAGAGAGAGGAATTGGCCGTGAAAGTGGCCCTGATCGCGAAGGGAGTCCCCGAGCTCGCCGATGGGATTAGAATTACGAATCCCGATGTGTGGAAGCGCACGGTACTGCCATAAGGTGGCCTCCAACTTGACGGGATCGTCATTGAAAATCTCCATTAGGGCGGCAGCTACCATGGAGAGCGCACCCTTATTACCGGCCCCATACATGTTTTCGCCGAACTTGTTTGTGGCGGGCAAGAGGACCTTGGCGAAATAGCTTTTTACCGTCGCCGTATCCGCCTCAGTCCAGCCGGGCCAGGTACCACGCAGAATTTCCGCGGCGCCCACAAACTTGTAGGCGTAATCGCCAAGATCGAGGGTGGCCTCCCGTCCGCTGAAGACCTTATGGGTCGTAGCCCAGGCAATCAGAATATCGTGCGCCTTTTGAGCGTAAGCCTTGTTGCCAGTAAAGTACCACATCCGGGCGAGACACCAGACGGAGGTCATGTCATTCCGCCATGGCCAGAGATTCACGTTGGGGGCCCGGCCCACTTCCGCGAAAGGTCTGGCTATCCGCCCTCCCAACCGCGAGTGAGGATCCGCCGCGAGTGCTGCGTAACCGCTCTTCCATGGCTCCTTATCCAAATTGGCCTTGAGCGCTTTGAGTTGCTCCAGATTGAGCGGAGCGCTGGGATGAGCGAATCGCCGGGGAAGGACGGCCATGCGAGAGCTTCCGTGAACAGGTTGCACCTCTGCGGAAGCCACAGCGGCGGGCTCTCGAGCTTCCATCGCCGCCTGCGCGAGCGTCCGCAGGTTGGTGATGTCGACCGGGATTCGGACCGTCGCATTGACGACGGTCAAGTCCACTGTCTTTAGAGTGAAGTCTACCATCTGAACAGTCGCCCCCGCAGGGACTTCCACTTTGCCGCTTTCCTTATGGTTCGCGGTGACTGCGAAGACCACAGGTGCGTTTATAATGAGTTGCTTTGGCGCGCGGTCCCGGTGATCGCAGAGCCAGGCGATCGGATCCATAGGGGGTGGCGTTGGCGTAAGGTCCGGCACCGGCGTGGAGAGCCTTGCGGAATTCTCGACCGGAACCGGAGTAGAGGCAGGGACCGAAGCAATGGCGATTTTAGGCTCCGGAGTTGCAGTCGAGCGCGGCTCGATGGAACTCGCTATTCGCTTCTGAATCTGCCGCTGCGTCTCATCGTATTTCGACGTCAAAAAGCAAACCGCCGCAACTCCGAGCAAGATGAGCAAGAGCAGAAATCGCCGGCTCCCGCCGCCTGTCTTTTGAGGTGTATTCGGTTTGTAAACACCCGGCCCACGATGCCCAGTCACCGCCGAACGCGGTGGCACAGAGCGAGGCTGTTTGAGAGCGCCTCCAGCGGGCCTCTCCACGCGTTGGGCGGCCGGCCGCGGTTGTGGAATGTTTGCAAACGTCGGCGCTTTCAGCGGCCGCAGACAGTTCGGGCAATCAAAATCCATTCCCGAGTGTTCTTGGGACAGTTCGATATCCTGGCCGCAAGCGGGGCAATTCGATATAACGGTCATGTTTTGGGTCCTGTCGCTTTGTAGGTTCGCGCAGGCGGATGCGCCGAATGTCGGTTGAATGCCGATTTCCTAAACCGGCCGACTGGGCTTCCGCGGGCGTTCGCTCATTAAGGTGTAACTTCGATCGAGTTCGCTATGACTAGGAGATTGCGGCGAGTCACTTGAGCGTTTGGAGGAACGCCTGAATGTCTTCGAGTTCCTGCGGCTTGAGGATCAAGCCCATCGGTGGCATAGGCGAAGTGCCGAGGTATTCATAACCTTTGGCCAACACCTTGTTGGGCTCGAGCAGCGATTCCTTGATGTAAGCGGAGGTGGCACGCTTCGCGATGCCGTCGAGTGGCGGGCCAACCGTGCTACCCTGGCCGTGAAGTGAGTGACAAAGCACGCAGGCGACCTGATGTTTGTAGAAGATTTGCTCGCCACGTTTCGGATCCCCCGCCACGACCTTCTCCTCGCCGCTGTCACCTGTGATCACCTGGTGCTTTTGCGCAAGCACGCGAGCCGCTTCCTTGAGCCATTCATCGCCCTGAATGGCCGGTTCAGCCGCGAGTTTGGCGACGAGGTTCTTGATTTCCGGGGTGGTCGGCATCTCGCCGAGCTTCACCATTGCGGCGAGCCGTGTGGCCGGATCGGGATCGGAAACAACGCCCACGCTGATGAGCGATTTATAACCCCTATCGTCAGCGCTGAGCGCGCGAATGGCGTTGCGCCGCAGCGCGGAGTCTTTGGCAGAAAGTGCCGCCTTGATCGTGGCATCGTCGAGCTGGCGGAGGCCTTGCAGCGTCCACAGCGCATGAATCGCAGCGACGTTGCCGTCATTTGCGGCGACGATCCTTTTTAACGGGACCACGGCATCCATTTTCTTTCCATCGACAAGCAAACGCTGCGCGGTGAACCGCCACTGCTGCGTGTCGCTACCGAGCGCTCTGACCAAGTCGGCCGTGCCCGCGCCTCGAAGTGAAGGGATCTTCGCCGGTTGCGGCGCCTTGTCCCAGACCACACGATAGATGCGACCTCGCGAATGGTCGCGCAGCGGATTCTCGTGCGCGCCGCCGGCGCCCGTCTTCGCGTCAAAACCGCCCCGCGCCACGCTTGGCGTCGGATTGTGCTGAACAATGAAATTTTCCCAATCAACAAACCAGACCGCTCCATCCGGACCGACTTCCGCGAAGACCGGGGACATCCACTCATCGCTGCTCGCCACGAGATTAAAGCTGTCTTTCGCGACATAGCCTGCGCCGCTCGGTTGCACATCCATGAGCGAGATCAACTTCATGGTGGGTTCGCAGACCATGGCCTTGCCTTGCAGCCGTGGGGGGAGCTTCGAGGAGTAAATGAACGAGCTGCCCGTGGCCGCCGTGTAGCCGCCAAAGACATCGACCTGCCGGTAGTTCGGGGTGATCGGGTGCGCCTTGTCTTCGAGGTTGATCTTCTTCGCCGTCATGGCGCGCATCCCTTCCGGTACGATCGTCGCCGGAATGCCCCCGAAAAAGATCGGCGCGTTATTTGCCGTGCCGCCGAAGTCATCGCCTGCGGCGTTGAAGCTCTGCCCCCATGAGTTGTTCGAGAACTGATGCAGAAACTCCAGGGCCGATCCGTCTGCTTTGAGGCGATAAGTGCCTTGGGCAAAGCTTAGCGGCTTCTTCCCCACGATTCCTTTGAATCCTGAATAGCCTACGCATCCATAAATCCAGTTATCCAGACCGTAATGGAGGTTATTGGCCTGGGCGTGCGTGTCCCGGATGCCCCATCCGTCCATCAGCACCTGACGGATGTCGGCATGGTCATCCCCCTTGCTGGATTTAAGAAACAGCAGCTTCGGCGATTGGGAAACAATCACTCCGCCATTGGCGAAAACGAGGCTGGTCGGGAGATTGAGATGATCGGCGAAAACCGTGAACTTATCCGCTCTGCCATCGCCATCGGTGTCCTCGCAAATCACGATACGGTCATTTCCCTGACCATCGGGTCTGACACCATGCGGATAATCGGCCGTCTCAGCCACCCAACAGCGCCCGCGCTCATCCCAAGCCATTGCAATCGGCTTCATAATATTCGGCTCGGCGGCGAAAAGCTCAAGGTGCATGCCGGCGGGCACCTGCGTGCGGTCCATCGAACCCTTGACGCTGAAGGGATGTTGAAACGTGATCGGCTGAGGGCGCTTCTCGTAATTGGCGACAAACGGGTTCGGCTCGCGCTTCTCCGGCTCGCGCTGGGCCAGGAAGCGCTCCCAATCCGCCCGGCGCGCATCACCTACGCTCCAGATAATGGCGTTGCGAAGCATCTTTTGAAAATCGGCATTTTCCCATGTGCGCTTGTCATGTCCGCTGGCGGTGTAGAAGACACGCCCTTTGCCCTGCTCCCGCACCCAGCTCCACGGTTCACGGACACCATTTTCCACACGTTCGGCGAGAACCCGCCGGGCCAGTGTGTTATGCTGGTCGTGGACGTAGGTTTCATCCCACGTCTCGTATTCGTTGACGCCCTGCATAATGGGATGAGCTTTGTCCACGATCGCCGCTTTGAAGACACCGGTGGCGTGTCTTTTGAAGCGCGCGCCCACCAGCGCGATAAAGCGCGGTTCGTTACCGAAGCATGCACTGGCGCTATGGATCGGCAAAAAGCCGTGCCCGCTCTCAACGAACTCACTAAGAGCCGCGAACTGTTCAGGGGTTATCTTGGGATAGTTCGCGTAAAGCATCAGCGCATCGTAGTGGCCAAGCGTTTCGCGGTTCAGACACTCGGGGGTGGTAACGTAATCGAAGTAGATCGCGTCGCGTCCGAGTTTCTCCATCAGCACCGCCGCAGCTACACTACTGTTGTGGACTCTCAAATCCTCATGCCCCAGAAAGAGCACGCGAATCGGCCCTGACGCGGCATAAGTAGAAAAGTTTAGAAGGAAGAATAGCAGGAGGACAGGCCAATTAGTCATGGTGAACATTCGTTGCAAAATGCTAGTCCGCCTCGTCATCGGACGACTCTATCTCGACGGGAACCAGAGAGACGGACTGAAGGTGCATCACGAGAGTACCCAGCGGTTCGGGCGAGCTGAAAATGACTTCGAAATTGCCTTCCTTGGAAACCGTGACCGTTCCGAGCTTCTCGGTCTTAAAGTCATCCCACCCGTCGCCCGCTTTCAAGGTGGTGGCGAACGTCTGTCCGGCAAGCGTGACGCCGACCTTACTGCTATCGCTGACCGTTGGCGGCAATGCGACGGTAGTCCTCCGTCCTTCTCCATCGACCTGGACTTGACGCATCGAGGTACTGATTGCCAGGGAATAGGTTGCCCGGATGCTGAAGGTGCCGGGCTTGTCGACCCTAACAGGCCATTTGATGAAGCCTTCCGGGCTGTTCCGCCAGATGACGTATTTTTCCTCGCCACCCTCGAGCCTGCAGGCCTGACCGTCGATCTCCGCGTCAGTGGCTGTGAGATTCAGAGAACCATCGGCTGCCTGCGTAATAGGCTTGTCGTAGATTACCATTGCTTCGGCGGGTGTCTCAGCCGGCTGCAGAGTCACCGAGCGGAGATTCATGACCCATCCCAACGGATTGGATATGGGTTTGACGACGACTGGAATATCGCCGGGCTTACTGATCGCGATCTCACCGGCGTTGCCGATTTGGTAATCGGTCCACCCTTTCGTGGGTTGCGGTTTCGCTTTAACCGTCTGGTCGCCGACGCTGATGGCGACCTTGCTGCCATCGTAACTCTTCATGAGGGAATAGTCCAACTCCACGCGGTAATTGCCCGGCTTCTCGCAACGAATCAACCAGATGAGAGACGTGCTCACACCCTGCCAGAAACCGATGTTCCTTTCGCCCTTTGTCTCCAGTTGAGCATTCATTCCATTGATGTCCGCCTCGCTCGCGGTGAGCTTGAATGAGCCATCGGCGGCTTGTTTGATCGCGCTGCCACCAATATCAACAGCCTCGGTTGGCGAGTCAGAAGGAAGCAGGTTAATGCTGCGGATCGTGATGACAAACTCGCGGGACTTCGAAAGAGGCTTCACGACGACCGGAACATCGCCGGACTCGCCGATCGTGACTTCACCGGCTGTACCGGTCTTGTAATCGTTAAAACCATTACCTGCCTTCGGTACCGCTTTGACGATCTGATCCCCGATCATGATGGTCAAAGGACTGCCGTTATTGTTTCCGATGATCGCATAAGTCATCTCGACGCGATAATGGCCGGGCTTCCGCACACCTGCCGTCCAGCGAAGGGACGTGTCCGCGCTGGTCCACCACATAACGTCCTTGACCTCACGGCCTTCCAACTGGGCGTTTGGGCCCTGAATTTTCACCTCCGCCGCGCCTAGCTTGATTGATCCGTCATCAGCCTGCTTGATCGAACGTCCCGCATTATCCGCGGCACGAAGCGTGGGATTGTTCAAGACAGGAAGGGCGATTAGCCCGGTTAAACCGACCCTGAGCATATTCACCGTGAACCGCTTCATAGTATTCATTGGAGTCATCAGCTCGACTCGCCCGAAAACCCGGCGAGCCGTTCATGCCAGTGCTAGTAAGCCCTTGCGGGTCCGCTCGAGAGCCTCTTCATCTGCTTCTCGCGTTCTTTTACGGCGTTTGCCAGCTCCGGAGGTAAAGTAAGCTCGGTCGCGGGAGGCGTGCCGTATTGATAGATGCGCTTTTCCTTCCCGAACATAACGACCAGGGGAAGTCGCGTTTCGAGGTCAATGTAGGCGACCGCGGGGACTTTTAATTCGTGCGGCACGGGCTGTCCAAAAGCGATTGCCTGACCAATGGCGATGGCTTCCTCCTCGCGTGCCTTGGGATTCAAGGGGCTGACTTCTCCTGTAAACTGAATACAATCTCTTCCCTGATACTTTGCCATCCCCGAATAGGTGGTCGCTGAAACCCAGTCGAGTCCCGCAAAGTCAGCAGTCGCAAAGTCGACCGAGTAAATGTCGGCTTGCACGGAATCGGGCCACACGATGGGCTCCGCGGTATCCGGCTGCTTCATCACCATCAGGCCGCCGACGTGCCAGATCTCCTTCCGTTTCCCGCCTGTATCCGTGCTCAGTTCCAGAATCGTCGAGCCGGTCTTGACTACGGTGGCCGCAATGGTCACAGGGTTTTTGTCCTTCGGTTTCTCTTCACCAGCACTCGCTGGTTTCACGGATTCCTTACCCTCGACGGGTTGTCCCTGGCAGGTGACTGTCCATGTCGAGTATTCCGGCGCGCGCTTGAGCAATGGCCCGGGCGGCAGTGGCGGAAGATTGGGCGACGGCGTCGCCTGCTGCGCGTGCAAGGTGACGGTGACGACCAGGGCCAGGCAAAAAGTGAGAAACGTTTTCATTCTTTGACGACTTCGATTTGTTTGTCCAGGACCTGCCCCGTGTATCGATCGATGGCCACGTGGACCCAGTAGCGCTGTTCGCCCTCGACAACGAACGTGTCCAAGGCGTTTGCCGACTGGGGGTAACGGCCGGTCTGCGCTACGACATCGATCAACAAATTCCACACCCTTGTCTGACCGACATTGGCGAGGGCCCGAATCGGCGCCTCCCGAAAGCGTTTGATGTAAGCGAGGCTCTCGGTAACTGACCCGGCACCGGCCGGCGTGAAGGCGGAGCTCAAATCCTTCCCGGAAGTGCTGACCGTATTGCCGCTAAATCCGGTATAAGACAGTTTTCCGTCCTTATAATTTGGCAACGCCAGATCGACACCCCCGTTGGCACCGGCTACGACCGGCTTATAAGGGGTTCCCGATGGTGGCGCACAGGCGGCCGCCGCATTCCACTTGCCGACGAGTTCTGAAACATTCTCCAGAGGGCCATAACTCGCGTTTGTATCGGCGGTGCGCGCCGTAAGGTTAGTCGCGATCGTGTTCGCCACGGTACTCGAAAGCGAACCAATCGTGGTGTTGGCGACCTTGGGATCGTCGACACAGGCTCCGGCAACGATCGCCGCCAGCACGGGCACCTGGCGGGTATTCAGATCGATCTTGCCGGCAACGAGTCCAGTCGGATCACTGGTCTCGTTGATGCAGAAAAGGTCCAGCAAAGCGGCATCGCCACTTTCCGGCGTAAAGAAATCGAGGTTCTTCCATGGGACATCCCGAAACACATACCCCAACTCGGCGACAGTGCGGAACGGCCGATGAAGCAATAACGGACGGCTTTGGGCCTGGGCGAACGATGAAGGATCCGTCGCTGCCCCCTTGCTCGCCGGGGTGATCAAGGAAGCCGGCTTATTGAGATAACCTTGAATACCCGTCGGAGGCAATCCCACTGGTGAGGAGGCGCTGGTATTATTACCGACGGGTACATAAGCCCCGGCGGCACGGCGAACCACTCCGTCGGCGTCAGCATAATAGGCGGGGCTGACAGGGCCGTAGGTTGCGTCATTGTAAGGGGCGTCAGCGTTATTGCGCCCAACATAGAAGGGAACAGCCGGATTGTTCTGCGCATACATCCCCGGAGCGAACATATAGGCATAGCATGGCCCATGCGTCCCCCTGGTATTAATCAAAGGACGGGTCCACCCGGCAGAAAAGGAAGGGTAAGGCACATCCTCTGCCCAGACCCCGTCCAGAAAATCGGTCCCACTCCCGTTAGTTGGCCCTCCCGGCGGCAAATCGCCGCGATCCACATCGGCAAAATAATAGCCCGCGGAGTAATCCGGCCGAATTGGATAGGTGATACCTTGAGGGATTGCGGCACTACCGCTGGAATCATAAACCCATCCATTTGCTCCGCCGTTATCGGGTGGCGTCGCGGCGGTATACATGACGGATCGCCCATAGTTCATAATGCCCATCATCATTCCGAAGCGAGCCGTGCGCGGGTCGAGAGCGGACGCCCAGCTAAAGGGACTAAAATTATCCGGGCCTTTTATCACACATGGCGAAAATCCGCCCCTTGATTGGTAAGCGAATACCCCCTGAGTGGTTCGAGCATACTTGGTATCATAGGTGATCCAATTACTGCTCGCGTCCTGATACTGGAGGCGATAAGTGAAATAGGCCCGGTTATTACCCGCGTCGGTTGTAAGTCCATGTCCGATAACCGCCGTTCCCGCATACAAGACGTTGGCCCCCGACTGAAAGGCCAGGGGGAAACTTCCCAACACGAGCGGAGCGAAAGCGGTTCCCGCTGGGTCCAATGTGGCATTCCCAGTGGGAAGAGGATTATTGTCGATTGAAGTGATGTTTCCTGCGGGGCGTGAAGCGCCCCCCCCAGTATATGATGTTCTAAAAATCAGCGTCGGCTCCCGAAAGAGCGAACCACTGCTGGTGGTGTCGGTAAAGATGACCGAATCGCTGATCGGCGATCCCGTTTTCGAAGTGGGATTCGTGGTCGCATTAAAGGAAAAATCGCCCGGTGACGTTCCCAGCCCCTGACCGGCAGATGTGCCCGCTGTCCTCGTGCTCGCCTGCGTAGCGCACCAGATCCTTTCGTTTGCAGTTCCGTTGGCGAGGCTGACCGGATCATTGCTGTCGATGACTACCCTGAACTTACTGGGTCGCAACACGCTTTGCGTCCCATTTGGATCATAAGGATTCCACACGGCAGGGACCTGAATCGCGTAGGCGTTCCCGGGATCAGTAATGGTTGCCGCGGTGGCTGGCGGAGTGGGAACGCCTGGCCTCGGATATTGAAACGGATTTGCATCCGCATAAACGCCATAATTGACCGGTGGAGTTGAAATTGGCGCCCTCGTTCGGAGCACGCCGTTAAAGACATAGCTCAGATAGGGCAGATCAGTGACGCCTTGAAACTCCCATGCGCCGCGGGCACCCCCGTCGTCAAAGGTAATGCGAATGGGATAACTCGTCGGATTCACCGCGCTGAGGATGTTCGCCCCGATCTGAATGACATGATAATCGACCGAAGTATCGAAGTTATAACGGAGGTTCGCGGGGACTTGCGGACCAAAATAACCGGATGGGATAATGAATGGGGCAGAACTATTATTCACCGTGCTGGCGGACGATACTGCGGCCTTCCCCAACGAGCCGACAGTGATGCCCGCTTTCAGTAGCTCGAAGAAATCGGGTTCACGACTGGCATCCTGGACGTATTTGGCAGCGTTCGCAGCCGTGCCGTCGGGCCGACCGACGAGCATGATGATACCCGCGCCCGCATTCCCCCCGTTGTGAATATTGTATTGCCATCGATTGTTTGGACCATCCCATGTGAGGCCAAAATACTTCTGGATCGCGGCGGCGGTGCCCAACTGAAGATAGGACCAGGGGATGCCGGTGTTGATGAGAACCTGGATATCGGGGTCGCCCTGCGCTCGCGTCGCGCTTGGTCCCTTGTAGGTGATCCAAGCGAGGCGCTGTAGGGCGAATCGCTTGTTAACAAGAGGATCACCTACACTCGCCGTGGAGTTGTCGTTCCGGGTGAAGGAGGTGGGGACCCGTACGGTCGGAAAGCTCGGATTGATGAATTTATCGCCACCAAAAGCGCTGTTGCCCCCCAGGTTCGCAGCGAGGACGACGGGGGCTGCGGGATCCGTTTGCGCCGCTGGGATATAAGATGGCTGGTTGAGGTCGCGACTGAAGGTACCGAGATACTGAAGGGCATTCTGGAGGTGAGCGCGTTCCTTCCTGGCGGCGGGGTCCTGGCTGGCGATACCCGAGAGGAGCAGTTTCATCAACTGCTGGCGACCAGCCAGCATGCGATCGGACTGATTGTTGTAGAGGTCGGTGTTGCTCGTCGTGAGGAAACCTTTGGAA
>Ga0207667_10003095_pt1 | contig 20587 bp, 21 predicted proteins | sample KBSCornC52_FD_184301 | JGI IMG/M metagenome (GOLD analysis project Ga0207667, IMG submission 184301) | Corn rhizosphere microbial communities from Kellogg Biological Station, Michigan, USA - KBS Corn C5-2 (SPAdes) (version 2) | ecosystem: Host-associated > Plants > Roots > Rhizosphere > Soil ...
TCAGTTCCGCCATGCCTGCCAGCAGATGGCCATCAAGCACAAGCGCACCAGGCCCTACACACCGAGAACCAATGGGAAAGCCGAACGCTTTATCCAGACCGCCCTGCGCGAATGGGCCTATGCCAAACACTGGACCGACTCCGAGCAAAGAGACGCCCACCTCCAGCCATGGATCGATTACTACAACCGCCATCGACCCCATGGTAGCCTCAACTACAAGCCGCCCATCAGCCGCTCCGATCCCGGAACAACCTCTTGATCATCTACAGGCACCCGCGATCTTCGTTGGTCGGCTGCCGAACAGCCCTGATATTTGGGCATCCAGCCATCCCAGATCCCAGAATCTAGATGTGGGGCATGCAGACTACTTCGCAAGAGAGCCGATGGGGAGATCGATCACGCGGAGATCGGTGTCGCGGTCGCGGGCGGTGAGGAGGATCTTGCCGTTGGCGTCGGCGACGAAGCTGGATCCGCCGTAGGTCCAGCCTGTCCACGGGCCATGGGTCATTTCGCCGACGAGGTCGACGCCGGCCATGGGGCAGCGAACCTGTGAGGCACGCCGGCTGACGAGGTCTTCGAGTTCCTTGGAGTGATCGGGCCACTTGTCGTTGGCGGCGGCCCATCCATAGGGGACGAGCATGAGGTTGGGCTTGAGGGTCTTCATGCGATTGACGAAGGAGTCGCTGAAGGTGTCGGCGCAGATGAGGACGGCGATGCGGCCGTATTCGGTTTCGACGACACCGATGTCTTCGGGGCGGCCCTGAGAGTAGGGCGGAGTCATGAGCTCGGGAAGGACGTTGATCTTGCGATGCTTCCAGAGGAGCTTGCCGGATTTATCGACGAGGATTGCGGAGTCGTAGAGGCGGTCGCCGTCTTTTTCGTCGAGACCGATGGCGATCATTATCTCGTATTTGCGTGCGAGGGAGGCAATGCGGTCGCTGTCGGCTCCCGGGATGGGAGTGGCCATCTTGTGTGCGTCAGGGTTCTCCCAGCCGAGAATGGAGGACTCGGGGAAGACGGCGATCTGAGCGTGCTGAGCGGCAGCTTGCTCGAGAGCGTACTCGATGCGGCGGAAATTGCCTTCACGGTCGCTGTCGATGACGAGTATCTGGCAGATGGCGAGGCGGAGGTGTCTGGAAGGTTCCTTCTGCGCTGTGACGAGCGGAGAGGTGAGAAGACCCGAAAACGCGATGAAAATGGCAAGAGCTGACTTGAGCACTTTGAGGCTCCTTCTGCCGGGATTCCCTGTTCAGGAGAATTGTAAAGATTTCGGCTGAGATTGAGGTGCCCTCATCCCCGCCCGGCTTCTGCTGGTCACCATTTCGAAGCCTGGGTGATAACGACGGCTATGATCTTCGATCATGCGACGACTGATTGAAGTTGTGCTGCTGATGGCCTGTTTCCCGATTGCAGGGCACGCGCAGGACAGCGCAGCGGAGAAGCTGGTCCGGCAGTATTTGCAGGCGCGCTCCCAAACGATGCAGGAGAAAGCGAGTATGCGTGAAATCGAGAAGGCGCTGTCGTTCTGTGCAGATGCATTCGTGTATGAGCACCCATCGGCAGTGGCGAGGATTGAAGGCAAGGAGAAGGTCCGATCGGGCATGAGCGGATATCTCGGGGAAACGAAGAACGCTGCGTACACGGTTCGGATTCTCGCGAGCAATCCTCATGTGGTGATGGCGCGTGTGGATCAGCGATTCCTGGCGAAGCAGGAGAATGGGAGCTGGGCGGCGGGGAAGCGATCGAACATAACTGTGTTCGAGATTGAAAGCGGAAAGATCAAGCGGATCCTTGACTACTGATGGGCAGCTGACCGGCTTGTATTCCAGGTCTCCGAATGAGGGAGACTTGGGGCACCAGGCACACAGCGTCATGAATTGATTTCCCGCAAGACCCACTCATCGCGGAAAGCCGCGATGAATGGGGCACAGACCTTCCTTTTAATGAGTCACTCGTCGAATAACGAGAGTTGAGGCTTCGTGCGGGTTTTCACTTTTCGAGGTTTGTCGTATACGGTACGTCCGCCCAGCGATGGGGAGATTTCGCGTTCGTGAGCGAGAGCTGCGGTGAAGTCGGCCACGGGGTCAAGGTTGGCTTCGACGTTGCGGGTGAGTTTGTCGAGGCGGCGGAAGCCTTCGAGTTTTTCGGTGTGGCCCACTTTGGCGGCGTTGAGGGCGCGACGGAGAATGCCGAGGGATTCGTCGTAGGTTTTGAGGGGGACGGGGAAGGGGTGGCCGTCTTTACCGCCGTGGGCGAAGGAGAAGCGGGCGGGGTCGGCGAAGCGGCTGGGTGCGCCGTGGACCACTTCGGCGACAAGGGCGAGCGACTGCAGTGTGCGGGGGCCGAGACCTTCTACCAATAAGAGAGATGCGAACTCGCGGAGGCCCTGCTCGTGGGCTATGGCGAGAACGGCCCCGAGGCGTTTGAGGTCGACGTCCGCAGGGCGGACATCGTGGCGCGCCGGCATGACGAGCCTGCGGATCTCGTCGAGGGAGGACTGAACCGGTTCGCGGGTGATGTCGAGCAGGGCATTCTGGGCTTTATTGGAGCGGGCGTCAACGAGGTTGAGGATGGTGCCCTGAGGCTTGCCGACGATGGCGGTGTGCGGCTCGGAGACGAAGTCGCGAACTGCGGCGGAGTGCCAATGATAGCGGCGGGCGAGGCGGTTGCCTTCGTTCATGCCCTGCTGGACTACTGCCCACTCGCCAGATTTGTGGATCACGAATGAATGCAGGTAGAGCTGGAAACCGTCGGCAATTGCGTTGTTGTCGATGCGAGCGGTGAGGCGGCTGGTGCGGGCGAGCTGGTCACCGTCGAGGCCGGTTTGTGAGGCGAAGTTGATGAGTTCGTCTGGGGTGCGGCGGGAGTGGCGGCCACGGCCTCCGCAGATAGTGAAGCCGAGTTCGGAGAAGCGCGGGTTGAGGCCTCGCTTGAGCGCACCAAGGACGGAGGTGGTGATGCCGGAGGAGTGCCAGTCCATGCCCATGACGGCGCCAAGTGCCTGGAACCAGAAAGGATCGCTTAGACGGGTCAGGAATTCGGAGGGGCCGTAGGAGTGGATGACGCACTCGGAGATCGCGGTGCCGAGGAGGGTCATGCGCTCGGCGAGCCAGGCGGGAACACGTCCGCCGTGAAGGGGGAGATCGGCGGTTCCGGAGCGCTTCACTCTCCTATTTTCTCGCAAACGGCGATAGCCAGGTAAATCCGGGATCGTGATTTCCCACCCGACCCAACGAAGAAGCTGTTGGGTAGGATGGGCACCCAAAATTTCAGACGGAGCTAGCTGGCTTCGGACAGGGCGAGGTCGCTTTCAATCTCCGTTGTGCCCTGGGCCTCAGTGGGAGCGGCGACGACTTTCGCAGAGACCGGTGGTTTGGCCTTTTCGACAGGGATGTGGACGTTAATCGTGCCCTGGAGGACGGCGCCTTCTTCGACGGAGAGGCGCGTTGTGGAGAGATCGCCAAGCAGTGAACCTTCATTGCGTATCTCGACGCGCTCGTCGGCCTGGAGTTTGCCGCAGACATCGCCCATGATGACGACTTCGCGGGCGGTGATATCCGCCTTGACGGTTCCTTCTTTGCCGATGGTGACGCGGTGTGCCGGTGCGCTGATGACGCCTTCAACGGATCCATAGATATAGATAGGGTCGGAGGCGGCGATCTCGCCCTTGATCCGAATGGACTTGCCGATCATCGTGTACTGGTTCTGGGTGGTGGAGGCTACTGGCTGATTGGCGCTCGGGCTATCGTTCGACATGGTTGATCCTTTCCTCTGGTGAGAGCGTGTGGTGTATGTACCGAGGCTGGGTCAATCGCAGTCGTGTTCTGAAGAAATGCGGGCCGGTCGCGCCGGTCTTTGAGCCAAGCCGAAATGCCAGACAAATCCAAGGGATTCCCGATTGTAGCCATAGATGGAGGGAAGTGGAGGATTACGGGAGTGCCGAAGGTAATGGGGCTGCTGCGGTTTTCCGGCTTGCGGAGCCGGGACGGGCTGTTTTTTGATCTCGTAGCGACTCAGATTGCAGGGAACCTGGATCATCGTCAAAGCGTCCAAGTTGGTGCTACTATGAGTGGCACGGTGCGCCTTGCCAAGTGGTCTTTCTTCCGGGGCGCGTGTCCTTCAACAAGTTCGCCCAACCAAACGAGGGTGCGGACATGAAAAGCGATCAATTCTCCAAGGCATTGACCTTCAGGGCAACGGCCTCCAAGGCAGTGACCTTCGCATCAATGCTGCTTCTGGCCATTGCAGCCCATGGGCAATCTGCTGACGCAACTCCAGGTACATCAGCACCTGGCACGACGAAGGTGCGCATCGTAAGGCTCAGTCAGGTCAGGGGAATTGTTCAGATAGACCGGAATATTGGACGCGGTTTCGAGAATGCAATCGCCAACCTGCCTGTTGTTGAGCAGAGCCAAATTAAGACTGGGGTCGGCGTTGCCGAAGTCGAGTTTGAAGATAACAGCTCCCTTCGGATCGCGCCCAACTCGCTTGTCGAGTTTCCGCGGCTGGAGCGGCAAGCTTCCGGCGCAACGGCCTCGACTGTTCATCTGGTGAAGGGGACGGCGTACGTCAGCCTTGTGAAGCAGCAGGACAAGAAGACTCCGCCAAACCAGTTTGAGGTCAAGTTCGGAGCGCGCTCGCTGGATCTGGATCCGGCGACCCATGTTCGGTTGGACGTGGTTGACTCGCAAGCCAAACTCGCCGTGTTTGACGGTACAGTTCGCACGGATGGGGAGAATGGCGGCGTCAGCATTCCCAAGAAGAAGACGGCGGTCTTCTCGATTTTCGACAGCACTGAGCCGACGGTTGCCAAAGAAATCGCCTCCAACGAGTTCGATTCCTGGGACGAACAGGAAGCCAAGTATCACGCGAACGTAGCCTCGTTCAGCCGGTTCAATTCGCCGTATTCGTACGGACTGAGTGACATGGCATATTACGGATCGTTTACGCAAATGCCGGGCTGCGGCATGGCATGGAGGCCGTATTTTGCAACAGCTTCCTGGAATCCCTACGGAAACGGGACTTGGGCATGGTATGGCGGAGCGGGTTATTCGTGGGTGTCGCCTTATCCATGGGCTTGGACTCCATATCACTCTGGTACGTGGATGAGCTGTGGCGATGCCGGGTGGGGCTGGATGCCAGGCGGGAACTGGTATGGCGTGAACAATTTGGGCACCAGTATAGCCACCGGGGGCGGTGGTACAGCGGCAGGTGGCCCGCACGGACCGATTCGCGCTCCGCATGTGCCGGCTCGGCCGCCACTGAGGAACGAGCCGACCCTGATTCCTGCGAACTCAAGGCCGGTTCCATCGTCTGGGATTTCCGTAGCTTCGAGGTCGTTCGTCTTCCAGAAAGACTCGGCCGGACTTGGCGTGCCGCGAGCAACTCTGGGCAGACTTGATAAGTTTTCGCACCAAGCAGTTACTCATGGTTTTGCGCGAACGGAGATCTATGCCACGGTTCCTCAGAACGAGAGTATGAGAGCGACAGGGCGCGGCTCCAGTACTCCGACGTCGGGACAGATGCTGGGAGGATCGATCCATCGCGGCTCGCCGCCTCCACCAGCGTATTCGTCGGGCTCGATGGGTGCGGGGTCGCGAGGGGCCGGAAACCCGGGCTGGACCGGCGGTTCCCGTTCGGCTCCAAGTATGGGATCCGGGCCGAACATGGGCGGAGGCATGAGTCCGGGTGCCGGAAGATCCGGCGGCGCACCGATCAGCGCTCCAGTGGCATCCGCTCCCGTGGCAGTGCACAAATAACGGACGCCTGATTAAAAGCAAGCTGTGCGCATCCTTCGGGGTGCGCACAGTTGTTTAGCGCGCATTGCCGCAGGTGCCTGTGGCGTCGCTGCCCGGAGAGCGGCGAGCGTGATCATCGCTGTTCATTAGCGCTTATCTACAAATTGAATCCGAGCACTGAGGCAGGGCGATCGGCGAAAATATTGGACGATGATCAAACAGCAATTGGGCCTGATCGGAAAAGCTTTTCTGCGGCGCGGATTTCCGATGGTTGCGCTGGCCACGATGCTCATCGCAGGTTCCGGGGCCGGTGCTCAGATCTTCAAGCATCATTCGAAGCAAGGGCAGGATCGGAAGGATGGAGAGGCCCGGAAGACTGACTTCCCCGCATCGCAGGCTCCCGCATTCAGCATTCCGGTTGAGCCTCTTGGCTTTTTTGCTCCGGGCGCGATCTATCAGGGTCAGCGGGAGAGTATGGTTTCGCTGGATTTTCTGGATGAAGATCATCTGCTCTTCACCTTTCATGCGCCGGGATTAATTCGCAGGCAGGGGAATCCAGCCGCAAGCAACGAACGGCAAATACGCGCTGTCGTGCTGACCCTGCCCGGAGGCGCGGCGAGTTCAGAGGCACTCTGGTCGGTGCATGATCGTGATCGCTATCTATGGATGTTGAACGACGGACACTTTCTTCTGCGCGATCGCGGCGATCTGAAGGTCGGCGATGCTTCGCTGGAGATTTCATCCCTGTTTCACTTCCGCGGTGCGCTTCTGTGGGTGGAGGTTGATCCGACTCAGGACTTGCTGATTACGGAATCGCGGGAAAGTGCGGACTTGAAGCCGAGGCCAGGAGACGTGCAGAGCCCACCGACGGCGTCAGCACAGATCACTGTAGATGGGGATTCGGCAAACACAATGCAGGATGTAGTGTTGCGGGTTCTGCGGCGCGCCACGGGGCAAGTGATGCTGATGAGCCGAACACGGAAAACGGTACATGTGCCCATCAACTCAGAGGGTTGGATTGAGACTCTGCGAGGAAAGGGGCACGAGTGGATTCTGAATATGAATTTTTTCCGGGGCGGTAGCCGGATTGTGGGAAAGCTGGATTCGATGTGTGCGCCCTCAGTGGAATTTATTTCTAATCCTGAAGTACTTGTGACGGCATGCAATCCGGAGGGGAGCAGGTGGATGGTTGCGATGTCGACTGACGGGAAACGACTTTGGAATGTATCGAGGCCCGCGACGCAGATATGGCCGAGGCTGATTATGGCTCCCAACGGACTGCGCTTTGCGCGAGAGACTTTGCTGGCAACGCATGAGGTGAATGCGATGGCGCCGATCAGCTTTGACGATGTGAAAGCACAATGGGTGGAGATATATGACGCGTCGACGGGGAAGATGGAAATGACGGCGCCGGCAAGCCCGATTCTGGACGGCGGCGGGAATGTGGCGATCTCGCCATCGGCGCGGCGGGTCGCCATCCTCGATGCGGGCGCGATCCAGGTATACGAACTGACGTCGCCGGCAGCGAGTCCTCTCTCAACTCACTGACCGCGAGTATTCAGGGTTTAGCAGTGGCGTGTAAACTTGGCTGCGGAGGTAATTCTTTGGCCACAGCTGTTGTGCGATATACGGCTGCGGCGGTCACGGACCGCGGGCGCAAACGTCCGTCGAATGAGGATGCTTTCGGTTTTTCCGTCGAGGCTGGTGTGTATGTGGTTTGCGATGGGATGGGCGGCGCGGCAGCGGGGGAAATCGCCAGCAGTTTAGCTGTGGATGAAGTACTCCGGCTGTTGAAGGAGCGCAAGCAGGAAAGCGAACCGAATCTTCCGGGCGCTGCAGAAAGCGCTGTCACGGCTGCGAATGAGGCGATCTTCTCGCGAGCGCAACGCAACCACCGGCTCAGCGGCATGGGTACAACGCTGGTGGTGATGACGACGCAGGAACAGCATGTCTGGATTCTGAATATCGGTGACAGCCGCTGTTATCTCATGCGCAGAGGGAAACTGCAGCAACTGACGCGCGACCACTCATTGGTGGAAGAGCAGGTACGGCTTGGGCGTATGACTCCGCGGGAGGCGTTGCAATCGCCGCTGAAAAATGTGATCACGCGCGCACTCGGTACGCAGTCGCAGGTGACTCCCGACATTTTTGAACTGGATGCGGAGGGCGGAGACATTTTTCTGCTGTGCTCAGATGGGCTCACCCGCGAACTGCCTGACAGCAGCATTGAGAACCTGCTGAATTGCGATCTGCCGCTGGAGGGAATGGCCGGCCAACTAGTGGAAGCAGCAAAAAAGGCGGGCGGTCACGACAACATTACTTGCATGCTCGTGCGAGCGGAAGCCTGAAACCTCAGACGAGTGCGCGGGCGTTTGTCAAGCCTGAGGACACCTGCCCCTCTCAGCACAGAGCAAAGTGGAAATGGTGTCAAGCATGACGCTGGGATGCACGGGCTTGGCCATTATTTCGAACTCGTGACCTTCGTTTTTTGCCTTTTGCATCAGACCTTCGACCGAAGGCTGACCCGAAAAGAGCAGCACGTGGCATCGAGAAAAGTTTTCCTTAAGGATGACGGCGAGTTCAATTCCATTCATCCTTGGAAGCATTACATCAAGGATGGCGAGATCAGGCGGCCAAGTGGCGATGAGCGTGACCGCATCTTCAGCGGAATAAACGACACGAATCTCGTAGCCGTCGGCGCCAAGTATCTGTCCCAGCGTATCGGCGACGACCTTCTCGTCCTCGACAATTAGAATCTTTCTTCCTCCCATGCGCCCACACACCTTCGGCCTTTCTCATGGGGAGAATTGCAAACCGCCACCACTTGTGCAGAGAGATGCCGGGTGGCGAAAGCAAGTTGGTTGAAATTCACTCAGAAAATTGGTTTTTAAAACCATCAGCTGTACATACATTGAGGCTGCGCAGATTCGGCGACCGAAAAGATAGATCAACGCATTTATTCCCATCGCGGTGAAGTTCTTTGAGGAGGAATTATGCGGAATTCAGAGAACCACGAGTCTCACGCGCGCAATGTACTTCAGGCCGCCGATTTATACCTTCTGGGCCCCGCATGAGTAGTAGCAAACTTCTTTTCCTCAAGAAATTCTCGCTTAAACCTTGGTGTGAAACCTGCATCAGGTCGCGTTTCAGAACCCGGTAAAACTCCTAGCCGTAGCGAACGGAGTTCGTGCATCAGTGCAACCTAAAAACATCTATGTACCTCTAAGAGACCGAGTCTGAAAGCCTTCTCGAACGAGACAACCCATTGTTGGAGTGAATGTTCACCGCCCTCCAGCAAGTTTTTTGGAAGAGTAAGTCTCAAAAACGAACGACAAAATCTGGGCGGTATCCGGGAAAACGACATCATGGTCGAAGCGCTCGTGCTTTGGAATGAACCGAACAATTTATCGCACTGGAATTTTCACCTCGATCCGGATTGGAAGCGCTTCAGTGAGATGGTGAAGCTGGCGTCCACGGCAATTCGCAAAGTCAATCCCGATGTTCCGATCGTTCTCGGCGGAGTTTCAGCATGCGATTGTGATTTTCTGCGGCTGATGGCCTCGTATGGGGTGATGGAGTTCGTCGATGCCGTCGGGGTACACGGATTCCCGCTGGATTGGAATCACTGGCAGATCGATGCGTGGCCTGATCGCATTGCCGAAGCCGCGATGGTTTGCGGAAAGCCGGTGTGGGTAACCGAGGTTGGTGTCTCTTCGTTTGGCGCGGAAGAAGTGCAGGTGTTCGGGCTGGAGCGCACGCTGCAGTTGATTCGGGGATTGACTGAGCGAGTTCACTGGTACAGCCTCTACGATCTTCCCCCAACATGGCCGGCAGAAACGCGACACAAAGAAGCTGAAGGTTCTTCTTACTACCGCCACTACTATCTGGGGCTGATCAAGGCGGATGGAAATCCAAAACTCGCGATGAGCCATTTTCCGAACGATGGCTCCGTCGGATTCTGCCAATGGTTCCACTTCGAGGATCACCGGCTGGAAGATTCTGTCGCGTGGATGAAGGAGCATGGGGTTCAGTACCTGCGGACAGGACTGAGCTGGGCTGACTCTTACAGGCCAAATGCTACGGAGTGGTTCGACCGGCAAATGGCGGCGCTGGAGCCATTCAAGGTGGCGTTGACACTCTGCTTTACGCCGGCTCACCTGGGAGTGGAGGAGCATCATACGAGCCCGCCGCGCGATCTGAACCAGTTTGCGGAGTTTGCCGCGTGGGCGACAGAGCGCTATACGAGCAGGATGGAAAGTGGAAATCAACCAACCGCGAAGGAAGTGGCGATTCAATGAGCAAGCAGATTTTGATTACCGGTGGCGCTGGCTTTGTTGGCTCGCACCTTGCCGATGGTCTGCTGAAAGCCGGCCATTCGGTGCGTGTTCTTGACTGTCTGACACCACAGGTTCATGGCGAAAGTATTCCGGATTATTTGTCGCGAGATGTGGAACTGGTGATTGGCGACGTCCGCGATCCGGACACCGTGCGGAAGGCACTGAGCGATGTGGATGTGATCTACCACTTTGCAGCTGCGGTAGGCGTAGGTCAGTCGATGTATGAGATCAGCCGGTACATGAGTATCAACACGCAGGGTACTGCGGAGTTGCTGCAGGCGATGCTTGATCTGCGGCTAACGCCCCAGAAGCTGGTTGTTGCATCGTCGATGTCGATCTATGGCGAGGGTAGTTATGTCTGCGGGAATTGCGGAGCGAACGCAAATCCGCCTGTGCGCACGAATGCTCAGCTGAGGTCGGGGCGCTGGGAGATGCATTGCGACGTTTGCGGCGGAACCCTGAAGCCAATACCGACGAATGAAAAGAAGCCGGGTGCTCTGAATTCAGTGTATGCGCTTTCGAAACGTGACCAGGAAGAGCTTTGCCTCATCTATGGCCGCACATATGGGATCCCAGTGACGGCGCTTCGTTTCTTCAACATCTACGGAACGCGCCAGGCACTTTCGAACCCATACACAGGAGTGGCTGCGATCTTCGCCGCGCGGCTGATGAATGGGCAGCCGCCGATGGTGTTTGAAGACGGGCAACAGATGCGCGATTTCGTGAGTGTGTACGACATTGTGCGGGCGAACATGCTGGCGATGGAGAGCAGAGAATCAGACGGCGAAGTGATCAACATCGGATGCGGGAAGCCGATCTCGATTCTGCAGGTCGCGCAGATCCTGGCGAAGTCGCTGGGCAAGGAGATCGCGCCAGTGATCTCGCAAAAGTACAGGGCTGGCGACATTCGGCATTGTTATGCAGATTTGACCAAAGCGCGAACCATGCTGGGGTACGAACCGCAGGTAAGCCACGATGAGGGATTCAAGGAGCTGGCAGGCTGGCTGGCAGAACAAGAGGCTGAGGACAAAGCCGAGACCATGATTCGCGAATTGACCGCATATGGATTGACAGCATGAAAGGACATGAGTTGCGGAGGGGCGCAATACAGATACCTAAAGGAGAGGGTGCCTAATGAAGGGAAACAGAGCTCGCACGGTACTCATTACAGGCGGGGCGGGGTTCATAGGATCGAATCTGGCTGAGCGGCTTCTGGGGACACCCGAAACACATGTCAGGATTTTCGACAATCTATCCCGCGCCGGAGTAGCACGGAACATCGATTGGTTACAGAGCAATGCGCACGGAAAGCTTGAGGTTATCGAGGGAGACGTCCGGAATCCGGAAGCGGTTCGGAAAGCGGTGGATGGCGCGACCGAGATCTATCATTTTGCCGCACAGGTGGCGGTGACCACGTCAGTGGATGATCCGGGGCTGGATTTCCAAGTGAATGCCGTGGGAACGTTCAACGTTCTGGAGGCAGCACGCAAATCGGATCTCAGGCCCTTCATGCTTTATACGTCGACCAACAAAGTGTATGGGGCACTGGAATCAGTACCGGTGGTTGCGGATGGAACGCGCTACCGGGCGAAGGAGCCCCTCTTCTGCGGCGTGAATGAATTTCAGTCTCTCGATTTTCATTCGCCGTATGGATGCTCAAAGGGAACGGCAGATCAGTACGTGCGTGACTATGCGCGAATTTACGACCTTCCCACCGTAGTGTTCCGCATGTCGTGTATCGCAGGGCCGCGGCAGTTTGGCAACGAGGACCAGGGATGGGTTGCGCACTTTCTATATTCGGCTCTGAGGGGCAAGCGCATCACGATCTATGGCGACGGCCTGCAGGTTCGAGACGTACTGCATGTGCACGATCTGGTTGATGCGATGGTGAAGGTCCGCGAGCAGAGCGAGACGACAGCCGGGCAGGTCTTCAATGTTGGTGGCGGCCCGCAGCACGCTTTCTCTGTTATGGAGATGCTGCAGGCGATCGAAGAGGTGACGGGGAAGTCCATACGTCTGGACCACCGAGATGTAAGGCCGGGGGATCAGCCTCTATACATCTCGGATACTTCGAAGCTGGAGCGGCTCACAGGTTGGCGACCACGGAGGGACATTTCAACCGTGCTCGGCGACATACGCGAGTTCTGGCGTCAGGGACAGGCGAGGGAAGAGTCGCCGCAACTGGTGGGCGCACGAAATACCGCGCTGGGAGAAGTGGCATGAAGTATGCACTAATCAATCCGCGCTGGAGCTTTGAAGGGTCCACTTACTTTGGCTGCCCGGAGCCTCATTTCCCTCTCGAACTGCTGTATGCACAACAGGCGCTGCGCAAGGCGGGGCACGAAGTTGTACTGATCGATGCGTTCATGGAGTCGCTGAATTCAGATCAGGTTCGGCAACGTCTTTCGGGATTCGATGAGGATTTCCTGGTTGTGCCGACTGCACCTTCCTACTTGTTCTGGAGGTGCCCGCAGCCAGAACTTCGTGTACCGCGGCAGTGGTTTTCGGCGCTGGAGCGGAGATCGACGAAGGTGGCGATTGGGCCGCATGGATCGGCAACTCCGAAGGCGACGCTGGCGAAGACTGGCGCAGATGTTGTGCTGCGCGGCGAGCCCGATCAGACGCTACCAATGCTGGCTCATGCGCCCTGGGAGACGATTGACGGCTGCTGCTGGCGGGATGCGAGTGGAACGATCCACATGGGTCAGGGACTCGGCGTCGTCGATATGCATGCCATGGGTGCGCTGGACTATTCGGAGTATCCGGTGGAACGGCACAGTCATAAGCACCACATCTTTCCCGGAAACGGAGCGGATCATTTGCGACGCGGGGCAGAGATGGAGTTTGCACGAGGTTGCCCGTATTCGTGCACGTTCTGCAACAAGACGCTATTCCGGAACAAGTTCCGCGAGAGGGAACTCAGCGCGGTGATCGAAGAGATGGATCAGCTGATTGCGCGCGGGGTGGACTACATCTACTTCATCGACGAGATTTTCGGGGTTGGCAAGAACGTGCGCATGCTGCTCGAGGAGATTGCGAAGCGGCCGGTGTCGATTGGCTTCCAGTCGCGCATTGATTTGTGGAATGAGGAGACGCTGGATCTGCTCGGGCGAGCGCATTGCGTGTCGTTTGAGTGCGGCGTGGAATCGGTGACTGAAGAGGGCCGCGACGAACTGAACAAAAACTGCAAGCTGACCACAGATCGAATTGGCGACCTGCTGATTTACGCGCGCACGCGGATTCCGTGGGTGCAGGCGAATCTGATCAAAACTGACAAGGATGATGCAGAACTCGTGCGGCAATGGCAGACGAAGCTGAAGTCGCATGGTGTATGGGTGAGCGAGCCGGTGCCGATGTTTCCGTTTCCGGGAAGTCCACTTTATGTAGAGACGTTCGGAATGGCTCCGGACGACTCGGCATGGGAGCGCGCGCACTCGTTCTACCTGCAGCTTTTTGCGGATAAGGGATACAGCGATATTCAGGATCAATCGCCTGTGCCGCTGGAGGAATTGGAGAACGAGGCAAGACCATGCGCGTCCTGATGACGACCGACACCGTGGGGGGCGTTTGGACGTTTACGAAAGAGCTGGCAAGCGCACTTCTCAAGGACGGCTGCGCGGTGGCGCTGGTGAGCCTGGGGCGGAAACCCTGCGGCGAGCAGCAGATGTGGGTTGATGAGCAGCGCGCTCAATGGCGAGCACAGTTTCGCTATGACGCCCTGGAGACGCCGCTGGAGTGGATGACCGAGAATGCCCGGGCATTTGCGGAGGCGGCACCATCGTTGACGAAGATCGCGGAAGAGTTTGACGCTGACCTGTTTTTGAGCAGCCAGTATTGTTTTGGGGCGCTTGAGATCAACATCCCGCGACTAGTCGTTGCGCACAGCGACGTGCTGAGTTGGGCGGAAGCGTGCCGGCCGAATGGGCTGGAGCGATCGAGATGGCTCGCTACATACTGCGACCTGGTGCAGACAGGGCTAGACGGCGCCGATGCACTGGTTGCTCCTACACAGTGGATGCTGGATGCGCTCGGCAAGAATTTCAAGCTGCCAGACGATAAGCAAGTGATTGCGAATGGGCTTGCGATGCAGAAGGTGGATTCCGCTGGAACGCGGAAGATGCAGGCTGTCGCGGCCGGACGGCTGTGGGATGAGGCTAAAAACTTGAAGTTGCTGGAGACGGTGGACTCGCCGATTCCGCTGCTGATTGCGGGCGAAACACAGTATGAATCCAAAAGCTTCGGCATCGACGGCGCGGATGCCAAGGTGGTGGGCGCACTTGAGCACGATGACTTACTGAAACTGTTCGCGGAGAGTGCGATTTACATCTGCACGTCTCGCTACGAGCCGTTTGGGCTGGCTCCGCTGGAAGCGGCGATGTGCGGCTGCGCGGTGCTGGCCAACGATATTCCTTCTCTGCGAGAGGTATGGGAGGAATCGGCTCTCTATTTCAAGGGAGTGGAATCGCTATCGAGCTGGCTGTGGCGGCTCAGTGATCATCCGTGGCTGCTGAACGAAGCGCGCGAGATTGCAGGAAGCCGCGCCAGGGAGTTCACCGCGGAGCGCATGACTGAGGGCTATCTGAAGTTGTTCCGATCGATGTTGAAGCCATCTCTGGTCGCCAGTCATGTCGCGTAGATTTCGAATCGCCTACTTCGCTCACGCCGTTCGTTCCGATTGGAACAACGGCAATGCGCATTTTCTGCGCGGGGTGCTAAGAAGCCTAGGGCAGTGCGGGCACGAGGTGGAGATCTTCGAGCCGGATGATGGCTGGTCCATTGAGAACTTGCGGCAGGAGAAGAAAGGAGAGCAATCACTGCGGCAGTTCGCAGATGTTTATCCAGACCTGCGCATCAACACGTATCGCGGAGAAGACCTGGCCGGCGTCGGCGCGACGACGCGGTGGCGCAATGCATTGCGCGAGATAGATATCGTGATTGTGCACGAATGGAATCCGCCGGAGCTTGGGCATTGCCTGCTGGAACTGCGCGAAACACTTGGATTTCGGCTGCTGTTTCACGACACGCATCATCGCGCGTCGTCCTCGCCGGAGCAGATTCGGCTACTTCGAACTGATCAGTATGATGGCGTGCTGGCATTCGGGGAGGCGCTCAGAACCATCTACCGCGATGGCTTCAATATTCAGCGCGTGTGGACGCTGCACGAGGCCGCGGATACGACGGTGTTCAGGCCAATGACGCACATGCAGAAGCAGCGCGATGTGGTGTGGATCGGTAACTGGGGAGATGATGAGCGGTCGATGGAGATCTGCCAGTTTTTGCTGAGGCCGGCGGGCGAGCTCCGGCAATATCGATTTGCGATTTATGGCGTGCGGTTCCCAGCAGATGCTCTGAGAGCGCTCGAGAGTGCCGATGTGAAGTACGGGGGCTATCTGCCGAATCTCGAAGGGCCCGCGACGTACGCGGCTTCGCGGATCACGATGCATATTCCCCGGCAGCAATACGTGGGCGCTATGGCGGGAATTCCGACAATTCGGGTTTTTGAGGCACTAGCTTGTGGAGTTCCATTGATATCCGCTCCGTGGCCCGATACAGAGCGCCTATTTCGAGAAGGGGATTTCCGATTTGTGAGAAGCACGAAGGAGTCGATTGAGGCGATGGATTCTCTGCTGGCGGATGAGAAGGCCGCGAAGCAGCAGGCGGCGAGGGGACTCGAGACGGTGCTTGCGAGGCATACGTGCATGCACCGCGCACAGGAATTGACAGCAATTTGCGAGGAATTGATTCGATGAAGATATTCGTCTTTGGCTCGAGCATCGTGTCGTCGTACTGGAATGGCGCTGCGACGTACTACCGCGGAGTTTACAAGTATCTGGCGCGGCTGGGCCACGAGATTACCTTTGCCGAGCCGGATGCGTACGGAAGGCAGGAGCATCGGGATGCAGAGGATGTTTCATATGTCGGCTCGTTGGTTTACCGGCCGAACGCGGATGTGGAGAAGATGCTGGAGAGAGCGCGGCATGCTGATGTTGTGATCAAGCATAGCGGCATGGGTGCGGATGACGAACTACTTGAAGGGCGTGTGCTGGAGTGTTCACCGCATTCGGTTGTTTGCTTCTGGGACGTGGATGCTCCGGCAACGATCGCAAGGATGCATGGGGATGCAGATGACCCCATGCGACGAGCCATTTCCCAGTACGACGCGGTGTTTACGTACGGCGGCGGGCCGAAGATTCGCAATGCATATCTCGAACTGGGAGCACGCACGTACTACAGCATCTACAACGGTCTGGATGTCGATACGCACCATCCTGTACCGGCGGAAGCTGAGTTGAGATGCGATGTTGCATTCGTTGGAAATCGATTGCCGGATCGCGAGAGGCGTGTGGAGGATCTGTTCCTGAAGGCCGCAGAGCTTGCGCCGGATAAGCAGTTCCTGCTGGGAGGCGAAGGCTGGGGCGATAAGCCGATGCCTGGAAATGTGCGCTGGATCGGGCATGTCCCGACGCACAAACATAATGCGATCAACTGCTCGGCAGCGATGGTGATGAATATCAATCGTTCGTCGATGGCGGCCTACGGATATGCTCCACCCACACGGGTGTTTGAGGTGGCGGGTGCGGGCGCATGCATGCTTTGTGACGAGTGGCCGGGGATCGAGGAGTTCTTCGAACCGGGGAAGGAGATCCTGGTGATCGACAGCGCGGAAGAAGTGGTTGCGGCGATGGCGTTGCACGATGAAGCTTCGCGCAAGCAGATCGGAGAGGCGTTCCAGGCGCGCGCTCTTCGAGACCATACGTACGCACAACGGGCAGCCGATGCAGAGCAGGCATTTCGGGAGTGCTTGCAACGAAAAAAGACGGCGATGGTGCAGAGCGCAGCGGGCGTGACGGCAATGACGGGAGAAGTGGCATGAAGATTGTGATCTATGGGCTCGCGATTACGTCTTCGTGGGGCAACGGACATGCCACGACGTATCGCTCGCTATGCAAGGCGCTGGCGCGTCGGGGCCATCAGATCCATTTCGTGGAGAAAAACCTGGAGTGGTTCCGCGACAATCGTGACATGCCGCATCCCGAGTTCTGCAAGGTCCACCTCTATACGGATTGGGGGGAGAGCGAGCGCAGCCTGATCAGATTAAGTAAGGACGCGGATGCGATCCTGGTGGGATCTTACTTCCAGGATGCGATTGCTGCGGCGGAGGCCCTGCTCGAAACAGGCTACGGTCCGATGATCTTCTACGACATTGATACGCCGATCACGATCGCGAAGCTGCGAAGCGAAGGGCGATCGGAATACATTAATGCGGCACAGATTCCGCAGTTTGCGGCGTATCTTAGCTTCACTGGCGGTCCAGTGCTGCGAGAAATCGAAGAGCGGTTTGGTTCGCCGTGCGCGGTGCCGTTCTATTGCTCTGTGGATCCGGAGTTGTATAGGCCCAAACCGGTGGAGCGCGCGTTTGAATGTGCCCTGAGCTATCTGGGTACGCACGCGAAGGATCGACAGCCGAAGCTGATGAAGTTCTTAAATGAGACGGCGGAGATGATGCCTGAGACACGATTCATCGTTGCGGGCGCGCAGTATCCCAAGGACACGACCTGGGCCGAGAACGTGGAGCGGATCACTCACCTTTCTCCTCCGGATCACCCGTCATTTTACTGCTCTTCGAAATTCACGCTGAACCTTACGCGCGATGAGATGGTGGCGGCAGGCTATTCGCCTTCGGTGCGACTGTTTGAGGCGTCGGCATGCGGCGCGGCGATCATTTCGGATTATTGGAAAGGACTGGAGCACTTTCTCGCGCCGAATGAAGAAGTGTTGCTACCCAAAGACGCATATGAGGTTGCGCAGATCCTGCGCATGATGCCGGATGGGGAAAGGACGCGCATGGGTTTGAATGCGCGGGAGAGGGTATTGTCAGAGCATACGGCGGCGCATCGAGCTGAGCAATTCGAGCAGATCGTGAGCCGGTGCAGCGGAGGATCGTCGCAGGTTAAGGAAGAAGTTCGGAAAGCGACGAAAGGCACAAATCCGGCTGTTCCGCAGAAAGCTCTTCGCGCGAGTGTATGCCCGTAGCGACTGCGATCATGCTGATGCCGTGATGGCGTGCGGCCCGGATGTCAGCAGGCGTGTCGCCGACTGCGCAGATGACTGCGTCAGCACCGGCGAGGTCACGAGCGCGAGTGAGTGCGTGATTGTAGACGTCGGCACGGGTCTCAAGGCCATCGCTGAAGGCCTGAAAGTCGAAGTGCTGCAGTAGGTCGCATGATTCGAGTTTGATTTTGCCGATCGAGGCCAGGTTCCCGGTTGCGATGCCGAGAACAGCTTTGCGATCGCGGAGGTGCTGCAGAACTTCGCGGGTGGCGGGAAGGGCTTCCGTGTCGATCTGCTCTCGCTTTGTTTGGACGAAAGCGCACATCGAACTGCAGGCTTCGGGGATGCGCGGGCGCCACTTGGATTCAGGGATTCCGGCGAGAACCAGAGCGTCCCGAAGGATTCCGATGTCGGTGTTGCCGTGGGCTGTGACGCCATCGAGATTCAGGTCGCGGCCCGAGAGCGCTTTCAGCGCTTCGCAAAAAGCGAAGTAGTGCACGGCATCCTTGCAGTTGAGCAGAGTGCCGTCGACATCGAAAAGATACGCGTCGAAGTTATCCCACTGGCAAGGCAAGCTGCCGCGGGGAATCAAGCGATCATCTGCGGACGACTGCAGAGTTGTGTCCATATGTGCAGTTCCTGTCGTACTTCCTGGATCAGTCCAGACCAATCATCGCTGGTGTTCTGGCGGAAGAGGCGCAGCGAGGGGTACCACGGAGTGGTGGTTCCGTGAGCCATCCAACGCCAGTCGGCGGTTTGCTGCAGCAGCACCCATGCGGGGATATCCATAGCTCCTGCGAGATGCGCCGCGAGCGTATCGACGGTAATGACGAGGTCCATTTGCGAGATCACACACGCGAGATTCATGATGCCGTCGCCGAGGTCGGCGGAGTCGCGCAGACGCGGTGTGGGCGGCAACTGGCGCCAGTCGGATTGCGCAGTGCCGCCCTGGAGGCTCCAGAACTCACAGCCCTGTTCGGAGAGCAATTCTGAGAACTCCGCGAAGGGAATTGAGCGGTCAGGGTTCCACTCACCGGAGGCCCAGACTACGCCGACCCTGGGATGATTACGGCCTAATTTGCGATTGATGCAGTTACAGCGGCTCTGCGGTGGGTGGACGTAGTGCTGAGCGATAGGCAGATCGCTGATCTCCGTACGGAAGATGTACGGGAGTTCCATGACTTCGATTTGGGTATCCCACGAAACCGGATCTACAGGAGCAAGTTTGCCCCAGGTTACGACGTTGTCGACCCCCTCTATGTGACGAGCGAACTCATACAGAGCGGGCGGAACCTCGTATGTAACCTCAGCGGCGAGGCTGCGCAGGCGCGGCGCATAGCTGAGGAACTGTATCGCGTCGCCATAGCCGTGCAGGCAACGGACGATGATATGACGGCCTTTGAGGTCCTCGCCGGTCCACATGCGATGCGGGTCGGTATTCCCGCGACGGCGGATTGCATCGGATTCGAGCCATGCTGAGGCGAAATCCCCGGCGAACATATGTGCCATCCAGCGCCCAGCGGCGCATCGATCGGGATCAGCGCCGCAGGCTTGGGCGAGTTGAAAGAAGTGGTTTGCGACGGGATCGCGCCGACTTAGAAAGTCCTCGGCTTGATTAAGGTGTTGCGTAGCTGGGACCGACTTGCTCATTGGTTAACTCCGTCCGCGTTCGGGGTAGACGCAGTGGGGGCCGTCGGGCGGTACCTCGATGGGTTGCCAACCGCAAATGTAGACTTCATCTTCCGGCTGCGACTCGATTGTGAAACCTGAAGAGCGCAGCAATGCTTCGACGCAGGCGCGGTTTGGTACCCACCAGTTGGTTTCGTCGTGCGAATAGCGGTGCTCGACAAAATGCATCTTGGGGTAGCCTGGATCGTCGAAGTGAATTTCGGCGTGGAAGTCGTAGTCTGGATCGACGTGCGCAATTGCACGGCTGCCCCGCTGCATGCTCTGAAAGAGCAGTAGCTCGCGCGCGACATGCTCGTGGATCAGGTCGAGGGCGAGCAGCGGGTGACGCAAGTGGTAGAGGACGCCCATGAAGATCACGAGATCAAATTTTTCGTTGAGGGCTCCGACCTCCCACACGGACATGCGGCGGAACTCGATGTCCAAGTCGGATACCTCCGCGGCGAAGCGAGCTTGCGCGAGGTAGTGTTCATCGGTATCGATGCCGAGTACGCGCTCGGCGCCACGGCCCTTCATTTCGAGCGAATAGAACCCGCCATTGCAGCCGATGTCGAGGACGGTCTTTCCGGAAAGGTCCTGCGGCAGCGCATCGGAGAAGCGTTGGTATTTGATCTGCGGGTAGTCACCGAGGAAGTGATCAGGCGCGGTCTGCACTCCGCAGAGGCGCATGTTATGAAACCAGGGGCCCAGAGCAGCGATGCGTTCCTTCAGGCTGCTGATCTCTTCTTCAGCGCGAAGCGATGTCGATGGCATGGGTTTGTTGTTCCTCCTGGG
>Ga0207667_10003098_pt1 | contig 20580 bp, 5 predicted proteins | sample KBSCornC52_FD_184301 | JGI IMG/M metagenome (GOLD analysis project Ga0207667, IMG submission 184301) | Corn rhizosphere microbial communities from Kellogg Biological Station, Michigan, USA - KBS Corn C5-2 (SPAdes) (version 2) | ecosystem: Host-associated > Plants > Roots > Rhizosphere > Soil ...
TTTTGTCCTGGCAGGCCGGCGATCGCAAAGCGGCGGTCGAGTCGTTCAGCGGTTCGAGCGGGCATGCGCGCGCTGCCAACGCCCTGCTCGGCTGGGCGCTGTCCGCGGCCGAACCCAACGATCTCCACGCGCGGCGCCGCGCGCTCGAAGCCGCCGCAGAAAACGCGCCCGATTTGGCGGCGCTCGATCGCTTCGCGCTCGAAGTCGCGCGCGGCGGAGATGCGAACGCCGCACGTGAAGCGCTGAGCGCCGCGCTCGAGCACACCGGCACCGAGCTGCACAGCGCCGCTCTGCTCGCCCGTTCACTCTGGAGCCCGAGTGGCAGCGAGGAGGCGGAACGCGCCCGCGCGCTCGACCAGCTCGCCGAGAACAGCGGCAGCGCAGCACTCGCCCGTGGCGCTGCCTACGCGATCGAGCTCGCGCGCACGCCGAACGGCGCCGATCGCGCGCTGACCGAGGCTGCTCGCAACTGGGCCAGCGCCGATCCTGGGCTTGCGCCGGCCCTGGAATGGCTCGGCGCGGCCACGCATTCCGGTGACGTACAAAGCGAGATCGAAGCGCGCTTGGCGCTCGCCCGACGTCTGCCGGCTCCGCTCGGCGCCACCTTCGACGCCTCCGCGGCGCTGGTTTCGCTGCTCGCCGGAGAAGGCACGCGTAGGCCCCTCGATTCCGAGGAGCCCGCCGCCAAGCTCGCCAACCTCGAGCTCGCAGCGCCGGGCAATGATCCGCGCCGGCGCGCGCACGCGCTCTTGGACGTGGGCTTGAACTTGGGCGAAGAAAACCTGGGCGTGGTCAAGGCTTTGGCGGGGTACAACCAGCTCGCCTACGGCGACACGAGTGCCGCTCTGGAGTCGTTTCGGCAGGTGGTCGAGGCGCACCCGGAAGAGCTGATGGGTTGGGAAGGCCTGCGCGCGGCCGCCGAGGCCGTCGGCGATCGCGGCACACTCGCCGAAGCTTACGCTGCGCTCGGCGACGCCGTGAGCGACGCGGCAGCAGGCAGCGAGTTCTGGGAACGAGCTGCGCTGATCTTGCTCGACGAGTTCAAAGACCGCACCCGCGGCGAGTTCGCGCTCTCGCGCGCGGTGGAACGCGACGTGCGGCGCTTCGCGGCCTTCGATCGCCTATTTCGCATGGTGCGCGAGCGCAAGGACGGCCCGCGCTTGCTCGAGCTCATCGCGCGTCGCTTGGACGTGGCCGAAGAGCCGGACGAAATCGTCAAGCTGTTTTGGGAGCGCGCGCGCGTGCTGCGCAGCGCGGGCGATCGCGAGGCTGCACTCAACGCGCTCGAAAACGTGCGCATGCTCGAGCCGGATCACATCGGCGCACTGGCGCTTTCTGGTGAGATTTACATCACGCTCGGGCGGTTCGCGGAGGCAGCCGAGAACCTGGCGCGCCTCGGCGCGCTCGACGAAGCCCCCGCGCAACAGCGGCTGATGAGCGGCATCGCCGCGGTCGATCTGTACGAAAATAAGCTCGACGATGCCTACGCGGCGCTCGACGTGCTCGCCAATTTGCATCGCTCTGGGCTCAGCACGCTGCCCGTTCGCGAGCGGCTCGCGCGCGCCGCGGCGCGCGCCGAAGCCTGGGATCAGGCGACCGAAGCGCTCGAGCTGTTGATGAACGAGCGCGAGACCTCGGCGGGTCGCGTCGAGGCTGCTCGGCTGGCGATGGTCATCTACCGCGATCGCCTGAAGCAAAAAGGCCGCGCGCTGGCTGCGGTGACGCGCTTGCTGACCGAGCTGCCCGGCGATGGCGAGGCGCTCGACTTGGTGCTGAACGACGCCTTCCCGCGCAACGTGTCGCCTCCGCTGCTCGAACGCGGACTTGCCCAGTTGACCAAGGGCTTGGCCCAAAACCCGATGGATACCGAGCAGGTCGAGCGCGCGGCGCGCATCGCCTCGTATCTCGGCAAGGCGCCGGTACGCCAAGCCGCGCTCGGGGCGCTGATCGCGCTCGGCGTTTCGTCCGAAGCCGTGGAGCAGGAGCTCGTGCGCATCGACCAACGCGTGGCGCACGTGCCGCGCATTGCGATCGATGACAGCGCGCTGCCCAATCTGGCCGATCCCGAAGACCGCGGGCCAATCGGTGATCTGATGCGAGCCCTCGCGACCACGATTTGCGAAGAGCTCGGACCAAGTCTTGCGGCCTTCGGCGTGGGCAAGAAAGAGCGCGTCGATCCGCGGCTCGGTTTGCCGCTCCGGAACGAGATCGCGGCCTGGGCCGGCGCACTCGGTGTGGGCGAGTTCGAGCTGTACATCGGCGGTCGCGATCCGGACGCCGTGGTCGCGATCGCCAGCGAAGTGCCCGCGTTGCTGCTCGGCTCGGCGGTGATGGCGCCACTCGCGCCACGCCACCGGCAAGCCGTAGCTCGCGAACTGTTCGCGTTGCGCCGCGGCACGACGGTGCTTCGCCATCGCGAATCCGCCGAGATCGGCGCGCTCGTGGTCGCCGCGTGCCGCCTGGGAGACGTAGCGCTGCCCTCACCCGCCTACGCCATGATCGGCGAGTTCCAACGCTTGCTCGGGAAAGCCCCGCGCAAAGTCAGAAAGATATTGCCGGAGCTCGCCCGCGCAGTCCTAAGCTCCGGGCAAGATCCGATCGCCTGGTCGCGGGCCGCAATCTCGAGCCTGGACCGCATGGCCGCGATTGCCACGGGCGACGTGTCCTGGGTGCTGGCGAGCGACGGCCACGAGCGGGGCAGCGTCGATCAATCGGAGGAAGGCCAGGCGCGAGCAAGGCGGTTGCTCGCGTTCGTGCTGTCACCGACTTATCTCGAGCTTCGGGAACAACTCGGGATGGGAGTCAAATGAGCGATACGAACGAGCCCAAGCGCCCGGCTCCCGGCCGCGCCGGCAGTCCCGGCAGCATCGGCAAAGAGCTCGGCAAGGATCTCGAGTTCGAGCCCGACGCACTGCTCGACTCGCTGCTCTTCGATGAGGCACCCGTTTCGGCCGTGCCCACGCCCCGAAAAATCAAGCTTCACGAGCCCGCGCAGCGGGATTATCCGGAAGACGAAGTCACGGTCGTCGGCCGCACCGAAGATTTATTTGCGCGCGTCCAAGCCGACGACGGAACGAGTGGGCTCGAGGATTTGGCCGGCTCCGACATCGACGAGCTTTTGTCGAGCACGCCCGCGAGCAACGTGGCGGAGACCCCGGCCAGCCTGCCTCGCCCCGAGCAGCCCAAGCTGGTCGCGCCACCGGAGTTGCCGGCGCTGCCGCGTTTCGGTTCGGCAGCCCCACGCCCTTCACGTGCGACGCTGCGCATGCCATCTGCGATTCCGCGGAGCACGGAGAGCACGGCCAAGCCTCCAGCGATCAACCCCGCCGGGCCGCCACCGCGGCAGCCCTTTCCACCCGCGGTGAGCCCGCAAGCGCCGAAGGTCGTGCCCAGACCGGCCGAAGCGGCTGGCAAGTTCCCGCCGCCCCGTCCAGGTCGCGAAAGTCATCCCATTTTACCGCCGGTCGCGCCGCCGCCCGCGCCGAGTGACGCCGCGGACGAAGACGAGCGCACGCGCATCTATTCGCAGCCAACGTCGCCGAGCCTCGACGAAGAGGACAAGGACGAGTTGGTAGAGGCCGATCCTTTTGCGGAGCCGCCGCCTGCGTCGGTCGACCCGCGCAGCAGCATGCCGACTCTGCATCAGCTCGAGCCCGCCAGTAGCATGCCGACCTGGGCGGCACCGAGTCCCGCGAACCCGGTCTCCACGCCCCTGATTCCGAGGCCGCACAACCTGCCCTCGACGAGCACGCACGGCGACGAGTTCGAAGCCAGCGCAGAGCTTTCCGACCCCTTCGCAGGCGCAGAAGCCGACGAGCTGACCACCGCGGCCGAGATGTCGATTCCGCCCGACGCACGCCGCGGCAGCTCCGCGCCGCCGAGCGCGGGGCCGAGCTCAATTCCCGCGCGCCCGTCGATTCCGCCTTCGATCTGGCCGGACGAGCGCCCCGCGGTGGAGCATTTGGGGGCAGAGCTCGAGGCTTGGGTCGCGCGCGCCGAGTGGCTCGAAAACGAAGCGCAAAACGCGAGCGATCCGCAAGCCAAAGCGCGGGCGCTGATCGTGGCGAGTGAGCTCTGGGCGTTGGTCGGAGAAATCGCGCGCGCGAGAGAGGTCGCCAGCGAAGCTTCGGCCATACCGCGTGCGCAGGCCATGGCTGCGCGCCAAATGCGGGCGCTCGCTGCGGCCGACGGCGATTTCAAGGCCGTCGCGCCCGCACTCGAAATGGAGATCCGGGGAGCGGCCACCGTCGACGCGCGTGTCCACGCCGCCTACCTCAGCGCCGAAGTGCATCGCCTCGCGCTGCACGACGACGCCACGGCCAAGAAGAAGCTCGATATCGCGGTGCGTGCGCAGCAAGACGATCCGCGCGCCCACATCGCAAAATTGGCGGATTTGCTGGGCAAGAGCAACGCGCCCGCGCGGGTGCGATTTCCAGAATCGCCCGCGCTCGCTGAGTTGAGTCGCGCTAGCGACGAGCTCTTGCGGCTGCGCGGAGCCCCCGCACCCGCAGGCAGTCCGCCAGCACAAGGACCGCGCGTCGTGTTCGAGGAAGCCCGCCGCGCGCTCTCCGCCGGCGAGCGCGAAAAAGCCGCTGAAGCGCTGGACAAGCTGGCCAGCGTCGAAGGGTTGGCCGGCGCCTGTGCTTGGCTCTCGGCAACGCTGTTGGGCGCGGATCCGAAAACGCGCGGCCGCGCAATCATGGCCTTGAACGCGCTCGCGTCGCGCGGCAGCCGGCTCGCACGACGCGCATTGGCCACGCGCGCGCTCGAGCAGGGTGATGCGGAAGCGGTGCGCGACGCGGTGAGCGGCGAGCAAGGCCGAGAGACCTTCAGCGCCACTGATCGCGTGGCGTTGGCGGCGCTCACCGGGCTCTCCGCGCAGAGCCTCGAGTCGACGGTGTGGGAGCTCGCAGGCACGACCGATTTGCGGCCACTCGCGGCGGCCTGGGTGGCGGCCACGCAGGCCGCAGTGCTCGATGTGCGCTCGGGCAACGAAGCCAGCCGTGCCGAGCTCCGCTTGGGTCAGAGCTTGGTCTTACCCGCGACGGGTGAGCCCGGCCTTGCTCACTTGCGGGCGGATGCGGAGGGCTACGAGCAGACCCACCCCGATCAGCCGCTCGCCCGGCTCTTGTCGCTGGAATTCGCCAAGGCGTCCGAAGCGCGGGGGCCGATTGCGCGTGCGCTCGGAGACTGGCCGCGCACGCCCCGCACGCCCGAGGCCGAGCACGACCAGCGACTCGCCGCAGGCCTGCTTTACGAGCTCGCGGGCGATCATGCCGCCGCCGCCGGCGAGTACCGGCGCGCGCTGGGGCTCGCGCCGACTTCGGAAGCTGCGCTGCGTGCGCTGGCGTCGAGCACGCCGTCCGAAACCGCAACCTTGCTGCTCGAGTTCGCCGACCACTTGGAGGCCTCACCGCGCGCCGCGCTCTCGCTGATCGAAGCGGCGCTGCGCACGGGCAGCGACGACGCGAGCGCATTCGAGTCCTTGCTCGAGCGCGCCAAAGCGGCCGAGCCTGGGCTATCGCTCACTTATCGTCTGGCAGAGGTGGCGGCGCGTCAGCGTGGCGATCGCGAGGGCCTCTTGTCCGCGCTCCGTGCGCGCCGTGAAGCCTCCGATGATCCGGTCGAGCGCGCGCTCGACTTGGTGCGTGAGGCGCTGCTCGTAGCCGACTCCGATCTCGGCCTGGCCGAGAATTTACTCGACGAAGCACTGCGCGCACGGCCGACGGGTCTGGCGCTTTTGGAGCTGAAAGAGCGGCTCGTGCCCACGGACGATCAGGGCCGCGCCGCCTGGCGCGAGCAACTCGCCGAATTGAGTCAAGGCGCTCTCCGCGGGCGCATGTTCGCGGAAGCCGCGCTCGAGCGCGGCCGCGCTGGCGATCGCGAAGCCGCCGCGCGCGACGCATACCGAGCCGCGGACGCAGGTGCAGGGGAGCTTCCGGCGGTGGCAGCCGAACGCTTCGCGGCTCGTGGTCCCGCCGCCGCTCGCATCTCCGAGTCGCTGCTCGAGCGCGCACGCGCCACCGAAGTACCGGGCGAGCAGCGCGAGCTGTATGAGCGGCTGAGCCTGATCGATCAGGCGCGCGGCGACATCTCGAGCGCGCTCTTGTGGCAAACCGCCATCCTCGAGCAGTCGCCCGAGTACTTGCCCGCGCTGCGCCGCCTCGAGCACGCCTACATCAGCGGCGACCGCTTGGACGAGCTCGAGCCGATCGCCGTCAGCCTTGCGCGCTTGCTCGACCCAGTGGAAGCCAATGCCCACGCGCGACTCGGCGCGCGGCTGCGCATCAAGCGCGGCGCTTGGACGGCCTCGCGCGAGCTGGCGGAAATTAGCCTCGAACGCTGCGACGGGCCGCTCTGGGCTCTGCGCGCGCTCAGCGCGCACGCGCGCGCGGCCGAAGACAGCGAGCTTGGCCTACGCGTCGACGAGCGGCTGTTCGAGCTCGCCGACCGCGCGCTGGACAAGGCGACGTTGGCGCTGCGCACGGCCGAAGCGGCCGCGCGGCTCGATCGCGGCGCGGACACCAAACGCTTTTTGCTCGCGGCATTGGCGCAGGTCCCCGACCATCTCGTGGCACTTACCACGCTGGCAGAGGTACTCGAAGCGGGTGAAGAGTATGCTGCCGCCGCGCAGGCCTTGGAAACGGCGGCCCAAACCAGCAACGTGCCAGGACACCGCATCAGCGCGTGGCATCAAGCGGCCGTGCTCTGGCTCGACAAGGCGAGCGATCCCGAACGCGGCCGTCAAGCGCTCGAGCGTGCGGTCGAGCTCGACGTAAGCCACGAAGACGCGGTCGTGCGCCTGCAATCCTTGTACGTCGCGGCAGGAGATCGCCAGAAGCTCGCCGCGCTGCTCGAGCGTCGTCTCGAGCACACGACCGATCCCGAAGAGCGCGTGGCGATCGAGGTCACCCGCGGGCGAGCCCTCGCCGAAGTGGGCGAAAAGGATGCCGCCAAAGCCGCGCTCGCAGCCGCGCTGGACGCCAATCCGGACCACGTCGAGGCGCTCGAGGCCTTCGCCGAGCTATGCCTGGACGAGGGGGATTGGTCAGCCGGTGAGCAAGCCTTGATCCGGCTAGCTCGGCACATGATCGAACCGCAACGCCAGGCGCAAATCTACCGACGCCTCGGCGAGTTGTACGACACCGCCCTGCCGAACCCCGAGCGCGCCGAGCTCGCCTACAAAGAGGTGCTCAAGCGCGATCCCGAAGACGCAGCAACCGTCTCGCGGCTCGTCTCGGTGTATGGGCGGATGGGCGACAAGGCGACCGCCCTCTCACTTCAATCCGATTTGCTAAATCGCGCCAAGACGCCCGAAGAAAAGCGCGACCGCACGCTTTCGCTGGCCCTGGTCGAAGAGCAAATTTTGGGCGAGCGCCGACGCGCCGAAGCCACCTTCGAGAAGGCTCGCAAGGAATGGCCACACGATAGCGCGGTGCTCCGCGCGGTGGCCGAGTTCCAGCAGCGCGGAGGCGAGGCGCGCGCGACGCAGGTGCTGCTCGACCGGGCCGCGATGGACGCCCGGCGGGCGCTCGGCACGGGTCGCTTCGAGCCGGGTTTCTTCGAGGTCCTGGCGACGGTTGCCGAGCTCAAGAATGCGGGCGACGCGGCGCTCGTTGCGCGCTCCACACTCGCCGCGCTGCACGGCGAAGAGCTGGCCGTGCCCGCGGCGGGACCAGTCGCCGGCGACCCGCGACTCGACGATCTACTGGCGCCCGAGCTCGTGAGCCCGGCGCTGCGCGCGCTGCTACGAAAGAGTGGGGATCTGCTGGACGCTGCGTACCCGGTCGATCTGCGCGCGCTGCGCGCCGCCCCGATCCAGGTCAGCTCGGCTGCCTTCACGAGTTACGTGCAGCAGGTCGCGGCAGCATTCGGCATCCGAGGGCTGGAGGTCTTTGCTTCTTCGTCGCTCGGACCGGTGTGTATGCCCGTCAGCGCCAACCCGCCGCAGATCGTGTTCGGACAAAGCTTGCTCGACAGCGAGGACGATGCAGCGCGCTATTTCTTGCTCATTCGCAGTCTGAAGGTGCTGCAAGCCAATGCGGCGACCCTCTCGCGCACGGCGCCGATCGAGCTCTGGCCCGTGGTTGCCGCTTACCTCGGGATGTTCGCTTCCAATTGGCAGCCGCAAGGAGTCGACGCGAAGAAGCTGGGCGATGCTCAGAAGCGCCTACAAGGCGTCGCCGGCCGGCGCTTCGACGACGACGTGCCGGTTTTGGCGCTCGAGGTGATCGGCTCCATCGGCAACCGCGCGAGCCTGATCGGCACCGCGCTTCACCAATGGGGCAATCGCACGGCGCTCTTGTCCGCGGGCTCGCTGGTCGCATCTTTGCGCGGCGTGGCGCTCGCCGGGGGCCAGACCGCGGGCCCGCCTGCCGAGGGCCCCGAGCGGGTAAAATGGATCGTCCGCAACCCGGAAGCTCGCGATCTTGCGACGTTCAGCGTCGGCGAGCAATACATCGAGGCGCGCACGCGGCTCGGACTCGGTCGCTGAGCAATCGGGGCTCGCGCGAGACGAGCGACGAGCACGCTCGCTCAGCGCACATCGAAGGCCACGAGCCTGCTTTCGAGCCCGCTCGGCGTCGTCACACGCACGCGATGGCTGCCTGGTCGCAACCGCCAGGGCACGCGAAAGGGCGCGCGTAGCGTGGTCAGCCGCCGCTCATCGACGTAAAACGTGAGCTCGTCGCTCGGGGCGCGCGCTTCGAGCACGATTTCTTGCTCCGAACGCAAGCCCGGGTCGATCACGAACTCGGCGTGCGCGGTCGGAAACACGAGCTCGGGCGGACGGTCTTCGGCAATGGCGCTCGAGTTTCGGCAACGTGGAGAGCGCTCGCGCGGGGCCAGCGGTCGCCCCGCTTGGCGCGCGAAGTTTTCGTACTCGGTCGGGTAGCGTTCGAACACGCGGAGCACCCGGTTCCGACAAGCCGGCCCTGCGCGCAATCCGTCGTCGCTATCGATCCAGACGCGCTCGTGCATGTCGCAGCTAACGCGCGGCTCGCGGCCAGGCAAAAACCACTCGCGACGATGATGCGGGCACGCCTCGCCGACCAAGGCACCGCTCAGCTCACAGATCTCCGCGGCCACGAGCCCGGTGCGGTCGACGAGCGGAGCCGCTGTGCGACCCCGCATGGCGGCCAACATGACTTCGTGGAACAGCGGCCCTGCGCCGGTAACGCCGGTCGAGCCCGTCATGGGCGTGCCGTCGAAATTGCCGGCCCAGACCGCGACCGTGATCTCGTGACTGAAGCCGACCGTCCAATTGTCGCGAAAGCCCTTGGAAGTCCCGGTTTTTGCCGCAACCGGGAAGGGAAACGCGAGCGGCCCGCCCACGCCGAACTCCGCCGAACGCGCCAGGTCATCCGCCAAGATGTCGCTCAACGAGGCGGCGATTCGCGACTCGATCACGACCTCGGGCTTGGTCGGCGCACGCGAAATTCGGGCGCCGTTCACGAGCACCGCCGAACGATAGAAGCGAAGCGGCAGAAAACGCCCCCCGCGCGCGAGCAGCGAGTACGCTTGCGCGAGCTCACTGAGCTTCACCTCACCGTCGCCGAGCGCCAGCGCAACCCCGTAGTGCTCTGCGCTGTCTTCGAGCGAGGCGAAGCCGGCTTGGTGGAGCAGCTCGAGCACGCGCTCGGGCCCGAGCAGCGACGCCGTGTACACGGCCGGGACATTCAGCGAGTTTTGCAAGGCGTCGCGTAAACGCACGGGCCCGTGAAAACGACCATCGTAGTTTCTGGGAGAATAGCTGCCCTCGCTCGTGGGCAGACCGAGCTCGAGATCGGGCAAGAGCGTGGCCGGGGTCATGCCCAAGCGGCTCATCGCGGCCGCGTAAACGAACGGTTTGAGCGCAGATCCAGGCTGCCGCAGCGCGCGCGCGCCGTCGTTTTGGCCGAGCGCGCGTTGCCCGAAGTAGTCGGGTGAGCCCACGTATGCCAGCACCTCAGCGGTTGCGTTGTCGACGACCATGACCGACACCGCGCTCGCGCCGTAGCTCGCGATATCGCGGGCAGCCCGTCGGGCCAGCTCCGCCACCTCCCGCTGCAAGCTCGAATCGACAGTCGTCACGACACGCTGCACGCGTTCGCCGCGCAGCTCCGGCGCGAGCGCACCGCTGACCATGCCCTGGACCAAATGCTCGGTGCCACCGACGGCCAGGCCGCGCGCCAGGCGCAGCGGCTCGGCACGCGCAGTGCGCACCATTTCCGCGCTCGCGAGCTCGCGTTCGCGCATGCGCTCGAGCACGCGGTCGCGGCGCAAGAGCACGCGCTTCGTGCCTCGCGTGGGATCGTACAAAGTCGGGCCGCGCGGGATCGAGACCAGCGTGGCTGCCTCTGCGAGGTCCAGCTGCGCCGCCGGCTTATCGAAATAATAGCGACTCGCAGCCTCGATCCCGCGCAAATTAGGGCCAAATTCTACGCGATTTAGGTACTCTTCCAGGATCTGCCGCTTGCTCAGGCTGACCTCGATTCGAAGCGCGAGCGCAAGCTCACGCCATTTACCCCGTGCGGTCTTCGGTCGCGGCACGACGGATCGCGCCAGTTGCTGGGTCAGCGTGCTCGCACCCGAAACGAGCTTGCGCTGGAGCAACGCTTGGCCCGCCGCGCGCAGCATGGAAAGAGGATCGATCCCCGGATGACGATAGAAGCGCGCGTCTTCCGCGGCCAAGAGCGCCGGCACGACCGCGGGTGACAGCTCAGCGAGCGATACCCGCGACGACAGTTTTCCGTCGCGCGAGCGCACTTCGCGAATCAGCTGACCGTCGCGGTCCAGCACTTGCGTGCTCTGCTCGGCCCCCGGCTCCCGTAGGGCAGCCGGCAACGGCTCGCTCGCCGCACACGCGAGCAGCAGCAGCCAAGGCGCGGCCAGTGCACCCGCCAGCGCGCACAGCACGCGCCGCACGCGCAAACGGCGAAAAAAGTCCACGATCTGCGGGTTCATTCGATATTCACCAAGGTCGCCCCGTTGCGACCAAAGGTTTCGGGTGTGTACATTTCCTCGACGCGCGTCGAGGGCAACACGAATTTCCCGATCGTGGTAGCGCGTGCCAGGTACCTGTAGTGGTACATCCCCGCCTGCATGTGATCGATGAAGAACAGCACGCGATCGTCGCGCAGCTCGCGCTGGCTGTAATCTTCGAAGAAGGTGTGACCTGCGGCCAGCTCATCCCGTGCTTCCTCGTCGTCACATTGCGCACACGGCACGGCACCGGGCTGCCCGACGTCGAGGTGACTCGAAGTGGTTGCGAGATGACTATCGACCGCTTCCAAGCCAGCCGGCAACGGATCATCGACGACCACGAAGTCACGCGGGCTCGGGGTCACGATCACCAGATCGGCTAGGACCAAATCGCCGCCACGAAAGCGCCGAGAGGACGTGTCGGCGACGCTCTCGAGCGCTCGCGGCAACTCCTCGGCGCTCAGAGAGCGCAGCGCCTTTTGCACGAAAAAACCCTGATCGAGGCTATCGGTCGGGAGTGTGCGGCGCGCGTAGCGCAAGCGAGCCTGGTAAAAGAGCGTGCCCGGGCCACGCTTCTCGAACACCAGCGAAGCTCCGGTCAGCCCAGCCAATTTGGCGATGCCGACTTCACTCCGCTGGGCGCTCAGGTTGCGCCCGCGCAGCTGAGCTTCGAGCACCGGCGTTTGCCCGAGTAGCGCCTTCACCTCGAAATCGGGGACTGCTTTTTCTTGTGCCTTGCGGTAGGCATCGAGCGCGAGCAGCGAGTACGTGGTTTCTTGAGTCGTGCGCCAGGATCCGTTCGTGCGCTGCGCCAGGATGCCGCGCGCGAGCTCCGCCGCGAGCGGATGATCGGGGCGCACGGCAAGCAACGCGCGCAGCACGAGCGCCGCCGTGCGGGCCTGTGAATCCATCAACACGGCGTACTCGTCACCGGTATTTTCGCCGACGAACGCCGCGTCATTCGCGATGCGCAGGCTATTTTCGAGGTCAGGAGTCAAACCCACGACCGACGGTTTCTGAGCCTTGCTGGCCGCCAGGGCGTGGAGCAGCAACGCTTTGGCGAACAGCGGCAGCTCCTTCTTTCGCTCGTACAACTTCTGCATGTAGCCGAAATCGGGCGTCCCCATGTCCGCGAGCACGTCCACCACGAACGCCATCGTGGGCAGGCGGTACTCGTCTTCGCGAGTCTCGGCGAGGTAGCGACGCAAATAGTCGCGACCGCGCTCGAATACGGATTTTGGCACACTAACGCCATGCTGGCTCGCCTGGCTGAGCACGAACAGCGCGTAGGCGCCCACCCAGGGATAGCTCTCCCTCGAGTCCGGCCACAGGCCGAAGCCGCCGTCGCTCCGTTGCCTGGAAACGATCTCCGCAACCGTGCGCGGAATGACTTTGTCCACATCGAGTGGGAGCGGGATTCGAAAATCTTTCGCCAGATCTCGCAACGGTACGAGCGGGATCAAACGGCTCGAGAGTTGCTCCGTGCAACCGTACGGATATTCGACGAGCTGATCGATACCTGCCTCGAGCCCGACCAGGGCGGTCGACGCCACGCTCACCTCCAACTTGCCGATGTCCGGCCGAATCGTGCTTAGATCGCCCAAGGCTTCCGCCACGGAATCCGACGATTTGCCGTACAAAGCCACAGCCTCCAGCGTCGCGGGCGAGTCCACCCGGCGGTCGACCAGCACGGCATCCTTTTCCGACCCGGCACTGACGTCGAAGCGCAAGCTCGCTTTTCCGGCAGCATCGGCACGCATGGGAAAACGCACTTCGAGCGATTCGCCACGCCCGAGGCGCAGCGAGCGCGTCGCTTCACCGAGCAACTCGAGGCCCGTGACCTGTGCTCGCACCGTGACTTGCCCGGGATCGAAATTCTTGACAGAGACGACGACCCCCGCCTCGAGGCTGTCTCCCGCGCGCAAAAATCGCGGCAACGCCGGACGCGCCATCAGTCGCTTGCTGGTCGTGACCGAGTCGGCGCCGAAGCCGTAATGGTCGGCGTCGCTGACGGCCACCGCCATGATGCGGTACGTAGTGAGGCTCTCGGGCAACTTGAAGTGCACGCGCGCTTTGCCGGCTGCGTCGGTCTGCACGCTCGGGTTGAAGTAGGCCGTTTGACGGAAATCCCGGCGCGCAGGACTTGCGCCACCGCCGCCGCCAGCGCGCCCTTTTTCGGCGCCGAGCGCACCGTCGAGCGCCTCGAGACCGATGTGCGCAAGCCCTTCGCGCGATTCGAGCGTGGCAACGCCGAGCGGGCGCGGCGCCGTGAAGACGGGGATTGGATCGGGCGTCTTGTAGCCGATCAGGGAAAGTACGCCTTCATCGACGGCGTACAGCGTGACCTCTGTCGATCGCGGCTTGCCGCTGCGATCCTTCACCTCGACGTCGACGTCGATCTCGCTGCCAGGCGTATAGTCGCGTTTGTCGGCGTGCACGTTTACCGCGAGCCGGCGAGCCTCCGGATCGATCCTGAGTTCGGCATACCCCACGCGATAGGGCGCGCCGAGCATCGCCTTGCCGTTCGAGTCGCGACCGCGCACGACGTGGACCGCGACGAAGGCATTGGGCCCGAGCTGCTCCGTGATGGGTACGTCGATCGTCGGCGTGGGGCCGTGCAATTTGATGTGCTGGGAGCGGTACACCCCTGCGCGCTCGACCGTGACCAGCGCTTCCGCCTCCGGGAATGGCGATTTGACGAGCACGCGGGCGGTGTCGCCGATTCGATAAGTTTGCTTGTTGGTCTTGAGCTCGACCGTGAGCTGATCGCTATCGCCAAAGCCGGTTCCAACTTGGCCGATCGCGTATACGCCGAACGCGGCTTCGGCGCCGTTGCCGCGGCTGTCTTTGGCGGTGGCATGCAGCACGTGGAAGCCTGCTTCGGGCACGTCCAGCGCGCAGGACACGGGCGCGGCGCCGGTCGTAACGGTGCAAGAGCCCACCACGCGATCGACGACTTTGCTCACTAAGCGCGAATCCGCGCCGCTCTGTGCCTGACGAGCGTACGTCCAACGTCGAGAGATGAGTTCGACCTTTACGACCTTGCCCGGCACGCGCTCACCTTTCGGCGTGAGCGCGAGCAAGGTCGCCGATATTTTGCCCGGCGCGGCCACGAACAAATCCTCGGGCTCCTTCAAACCCAAGTAGAATTCGGCCGGATGCACGATCGCGGACGTGCTACCGGACAAGCTCTGCCGCGAAACGTCGCTGACCTCTGCCTCGGCGGTCACCAATTCCGGGCCACGCTGCCCGGGCAGGTCGAGCCTCTTCGAAAAAGCGAAGCTCCCCCGTGCGTCGAGCTTGTCGTTTTGCGTAAAGAGCTCGCCGGAAGCGAGCGCGGCTTCCTCCAGATCGGCGTGAAACGCCGCAGCGCTCGTGGAAAAACCTTCTGAATTCGGGACCTCGAAGTAGGTCGGCACGTGTGAGACCGAGACGCGCACGCCCGCTTTTGCCATGGGCGCGCCGAACAGATAGTCGCCCTGGCTCGCCCAGCGCGCGGTGTCGCCCCGCACGTAACTCGGCCGTTCGCTCTCCACCGCGACCTTGAACTCGGACGGGCGATATTCGGAGACATCGAACGAGTCGTAGACGGCATCGTCCGTCGAGCTCGTGGCGCGAATCTGCCAAGAACCGAGATGGCCGGTCTCGGGCACCTTCAGGTGCGCCGCGAAGGTGCCAAAGCGGCTGAGCTTGACGTGCTGCTTTTGCGACTCTTCCGCGTCCGGCGAATAGAGCGCAAGCTCCAGCTCTTCGCCAGCAGGGTTCTCGTTCCCGCTCGGCAACTCACGACGCACGATGCCTTTTACCTGCACGTCGTCACCGGGCCGGTAGATGCCGCGTTCGGTGAAAATCAAACCATAGGTCCGCTTCTTCCCCGAGAAGTCGAACGGCACCGAGAAGCGCCAGGGTGACAAGTAATCGCGCACTCGCTCATAGGTCCAATCGTCGCCGCTCTTCGCCACGATCAGCGCGTCCGCATCCCCTTCCGGCTCCTCGAGCCGAGGCCGAAAATCGCTGGCTGGAATCGCGGCGATGCCCTGCGCGTCCGTTTCATAATGGTGATCGCCCGCGAGCCCGATCAGGCGCAGCTCCGCTTTCGCGACCGGCTCACCCGTCGAGACTCGCGTCAGCCAAACCAGCGAGCCGTCGGCCGACAATTTCGCGGTGATCGCCAAATCCGTCACTTTGACGATCTTCAGTGACTCGGGCGAGCGATAATCTTTGGGGTGGCGGTCATAGCTCACGGCGATCGCTACCGGTCCCCGCTTGGCGCTGCCGAGCGTGGCCGCCAGATCGAGCGGCTCCTTGCGAACCTGGTTGGTAATGCCCCCGGCAATGACTTTGCGCGTGCGTGCGCCCTTGAGCTCTCGGACGAAACTTCGGCGTGAATCCGGATCGGGTCGAGCATCCAGCGCGAGCAAGTCTTCCGCAGACAGCGCCGCGCTGCTGAGCGAATAGCTCGTCACGTTGACGGAACCGATGGGCACGCTGCTGACACGCGGGTCGAGCAGCGTGCCATTGACGCCGATTTCGACGGCCGGAAAATAGTCATCCACCGCCAGGTTCTCGGCGTGCGTCTTGCCGAGTCTCTGACCGTGCACGTCGCGCAGATCGCCACTCACGCGCAGCGTGTACGTCGTACCGGCGCGAAACGGAGCCGCGATGCTCAGGTAGGTCACCGGGGTCGACTCGTCCGTCCAATTCTCGAAGCGCAACGGCACCGCCGGCGTGATCGACAGCGCACGCTTCAAATCCTTCAACGGCACGGCGTTGCTCAGCTCGAGCGACCAGGCAGCGCCGGGTGCACACTTTTCGTGCGGCGTGTCGCGATCGCAGTTCACGCTCACGACCGCCAGCGGGCCATAGGTTTCCACCGGAAGCGCGAGCGGCGCGGCGAGTGGCAGCGGGCCTTCGAGGCCGGTCAATGTTTCGGCCGTAGCGAGCTCGATTTGCGCGTTGGTCGGCAGCGGGCGCGAGGGTCGCACCTCGAGCCGCTTGGGCTCGCTCGGGTCGGGATGAACGACCGAGAATCCCAGCGGCTCCCGCTTGCCGCCTCGGGTGGCGCTGAGCGTGCTCCGCGCATGGAATTGCTCGGGGTCGATGGCTTGATTGAAGTGCAGCGTGAACACGGTGCTCGGCTCGAGGCCGCGTGCGCCGGCGCTGGGCTCGCTATCCACGAGCTTGGGACGAGGTGTGCTGAATTGGAACGAATAGGGAGCCCCGAGCGTCGAGCCGTCGAGCGCGCGCAGCTCGGCGGGCACCGTGACGGTGAACTCGGTTGCACCGCGCAAGTGCGGTGTTTCAGGGACGAAATGCAACGCGTGGGTTCCCACCCACAACCACCGACCTGGGATATTTGGCGCGATCGCGAGCGGTGGCGGCGGCGCGCCCGCAAGCTCGAGCTTGCGGAGCGGACGGCTGAACACCAAACTGAGCTCACTGACCTCGCTCGCCTCACCCTGCGGGCCGGCGAAAACCACGCGAAAAGCAGCCGGCTGTTTCTTGCCCGCGCCTGCCGACGCACCCGGTGCCAGCGCACCGTTCGGAGATTTGGAGGGAGCCTTCGTGCCCTCCATACAAGCTGCACCAAGAATGAAGAGCCCGCCGAGAACGAGCGACATACTCCGGAAGAGTCGGGAAGGCGTGTTTGGCCGCGTTTGGGTCATGGTATTCGACGGCGAGTCAGCAACGGGCGTGCCGCGGGCGCAACGCCCCAATTTCGGCTCTGTTTACCGATATCCGTCAGCCCGCACGTGGGCCCGAGGACGCGCGCTTCGCGGCTTTGTAACCACAGTCGCCTGTGTGCTCGGCGCACTGTTCGAACCGCAATCCGCGCGCGCCCAAGCAGTAGCGCGCTTCGCGGATCTGCCCAGCAGCGGCACGCCGGCGGCCACGAGCGTGCCAGCCGCTGCGAGCCCCCCGCCGGCCCCTCCGCCGCCGAGCCCGGCGGCGTCGACCACGCCCTCGCCGGTGCCGGTCGGTCCGCCTCCCCGTCCGCCGGTCACGCAAATCTCGCCGACTCTCGTCCCGTCTTCGAGCGCGCCGACGGAGGCAGGCTTTACCCGACGCTTGGCGCAAAGCCACTTCGAGCGAGCGGAGATGCTCGAGAGCCGCGGCGACATCGCGCAGGCGTTGCACGAGTACACCGAAACCATCGGTATCGACTCGACGATGGGCGATGCATACCTAAGGCTTGCGGCGCTCCGCGAGCGTATCGGCGATGTACGCGAAGCGGACCTCCTGTACAGCGCCGCAGCAGAGCTCAGCGACACGCGTCCGCGCGCGCTCTTGCTGCGTTCGCGCTTACGCCGCAGCGCCGGCCTCAGCGCGCAAGCCCTGAAGGATCTCGAATCCGCCATCGAACTCGACCCGAGTCGTTCCGCGTTGGAAGAGCTCGCGCGCGGCTACGTCGAGTCACATGCCTGGCCCGCGGCGCTCGCCGTGTTTCGGCGCATCGCCGCGAACGCCGCCGAGAGTGGCGATGCCCCAGCGCTCGAAACGGCGCACCTCGAAGTGCGCGCGCTCCGTGTGCTCGCCGCCGAGACCGACCCGAGCCAAGCGTCGCCCGCAAAGCATGATTGGGTCGGGCGCGCGTTGCGCAGCATCGCGCGGCGTTAGCTCGTTTTCGGAAAAACCAGGGCAACGGCTCCAGTTAAGAGGGCTTCCGAAGGGGTATGGGACTAGTTCCAGCTCAACGACAATCATGTGCCGGAGCAGGATCGCGCGAGAAAATCGAGCCTCAACGGCCAAGCGAGCGTTAAGCGGGTGCATCGGCATCAGAAATCGCTAACCTCGCCCATTATGAAGAGTCTATCGGAGCGAGTGCTCCTGGCTGGCGTGTTGAGTGGGGTTTTGGCGTTGACCGCGAGCTGCTCGTCGAGCTCATCGAGCCCTCCCGGAGGCAGTGGCAACGGCACGAGCAGCGGCGGCTCGTCGTCGATGAACCATGGCGGCTCGAGTAACTCGACTGGCGGCTCAGCCGTTGGTGTCGGCGGGAACGGCACGCCTCAAGGTGGAACCGGTACCGGCACTGGCGGCACCGGAACCGTCGCGGGCTCCGGCGGACTCGGCACGGCGGGCAGCGGTGGCGGTGCGACCGAGACCTGCTCGACCGATACGAACCTGGTGAACTCGACCGGTTGTTTCGTCGGTTGCGATCCGACGGTCAGCACGGACAACCCGCAAGGTCTTCAAGGGGCATTTTATACCTTCGGTGATGGCTCGTCCTGCACGCCGATGAATCCCCCCTGCTCGACCATGGGGATCTGCCTGAGCGGCACGACCGCGGTCGACCCCACTTATGCCAAGTGGGGTTGCGGCATGGGCATGGAGCTGAACGCGACCGGCGGCACACCGAGCGTCAAGCAAGCGTACGCCGGCCCGGCTGGCTGCTTCAACTACACGCTCATGGGCAACTCCGGCGGGAACGAGGTTCGCATTGCGTTCACTCAGACCGCGGATACCACCGGCAAGATCTCTCCCTACGTGAGCATTCCGGCCTTCAACGGCACGAAAATGGGCACTATCTGCACGAAGGACGTGACGTGCCAGGGCGCCGATCCGACCAAATGCGCGCTCTCCGGCATGGTCTACGATCTGCAGATCAACGTCGTCGGTGGCAATACGGCCGGCGCCTACAACCTGTGCCTGACGAGCCTTACTCCGGTGACCAACGGCACCTCGACCTTGAGCCAGATTTGCGGCGCGCAAGGCGCTACGGACGGCAGCGAGGACGTGGGCAAGTACTTCGCGCAGAACAACGTCAACACTGCCGGCGACAAGCTGTGCATCACACCGGCACTCAACGGCGCTGCGGCATCGTTCAAGGTCGATTCGGCGACCTTTGCGACGGGCGCCACGCTCAACGCCTATCCCTCATTCGTCGATGGCTGGCACTATGGTCGCGTCTCGACCGATCCGGCGTTGCCGAAGGCGATCAGCGCCCTACAGAGCGCGAATTCCAGCGTCATGTTCACGGGCAGCGACAGCAAGTACGACGCTGCTTACGATATCTGGGTACTACCAACGCTGCCGAGCTCGTCCGTCAAGACTCCCGCGGGCGGACTCGAGATCATGATCTGGCTAAATCACTCGAACCCGCCTCAGCCTGCCGGTGGCCAAAGCGGCACCTTCATGGGGTACAACGTTTGGACGGGCACGGTTCAGAGCTGGAACTACGTCGCCTATGAAGCCACCGGAAAGACCAGCTTCAGTGGCGATCTCAAGGCGTTCATCACCGATGCCATCTCGCGCAAGGGCACGCAGACCACTGCCGCAGCCGGCGGCCCGTGGCTTGCTGGTATCGAGTTCGGCTTCGAGCTCTACGACTACCCGGGGACCGGCTTTGCCGTTACCTCGTTCACCTCTGACGTGAAGTAGTCCTCGAGAGCAGCCACGCAAACGCCCGGCGCGCACGCAGTGCGCTCCGGGCGTTTCGGTTTTGTGCGGCTCAGCCGGTCCCTGACGCACACGATCGAAGAGCACGCCGGTCGAACGACTCGAAGCTCACGGCGATCGAAAGCTTGCCCCGTGGTCGTCCGAGATCAGCACGCTGTACGACTGCGTGGCGCGACTGGCAGCGCCGTACAAGAATAGGCGACCGTCGATGGTGAGCAGCCGCGAGGGCACGCGCACGTCGACGCGCACCTCGGGATGCTCGCTCACGTCGTACGCCACGTAGAACGGGGTCCAGGTGCGCCCCTCGTCGCGGCTCGAGCTCACGCGAACCGTGTCCCGCGTAGTCACGGCGAGCACCGTCGTTCCGTGCACACGCGCGATGTCGAGAGTTTGCTCCAAGAGGCCGGGCAGCGCGTCGCTGCGCGGTCCGGGGAGCACGGCGCAACGTCCGCCAAACGGGCAGGCGAAGATCTGAGTCGCTTTTTCGTTTTGCGCGTGGACGAGCGCGACGAGCGCGCGTTCGTCGCAGGCGAGCGCGTACGCGACGCTGGTTTGCGGAGCGAGCTGCGTCGCGTGCGCGGTGCCATCGAGCTCGGTGGACGTGACTTCGAGCACGTCATGGTCCGCGCTCAATCCGACCTCGAACGAGCGGCCATCGCCGGGCAGGCAGCGCTCGGCAAAATCCGAGCTCGGCATGGCGTTCGCTGCCGGACGCCATGTGAGCCCGTTGTCCGTGCTCTTGTGCAGCGACAAATGCGCGCCCTTGCCGAAGGCCAGCCAGAGCGCATCGGCACCCTTCTTCACCGCGCGATACGGCGCGCGCCAGCCGGGGATGCCACGCCCAACACCAGGCTTTGGCAGACCCACGGGGTGAATTGCTTCGTACGCGCCGAGCGACGGTTTGACGAGCGCCTTATAGCCGCGCACGAATGGCCACGCCGAATGCGCCGCGCTCACGAGCGGCTCGATCGTCACCGCCAGCGCCGACGCTGACTCGAGCCCGGACAAACCATACTCGGCGAAGCTGCCCGCGCTGAGCTCGTGCTTGTGCGCAATCTCGGGCGAGCCCGTGATTTGAAGCGCATGCTTGGCGCAGCGCTCGAACGGTCGTTCTGCGGGTGCAGCCGCCACGATGCGACGGTGAACGAGCCGAGAAAACTCCGCCGGGTTATCGCGGAAGAGCGCTGGCCCCGTCGGACCCGCCATGCACACGGCATAGTC
>Ga0207667_10003099_pt1 | contig 20577 bp, 14 predicted proteins | sample KBSCornC52_FD_184301 | JGI IMG/M metagenome (GOLD analysis project Ga0207667, IMG submission 184301) | Corn rhizosphere microbial communities from Kellogg Biological Station, Michigan, USA - KBS Corn C5-2 (SPAdes) (version 2) | ecosystem: Host-associated > Plants > Roots > Rhizosphere > Soil ...
GCCAGCCAGATTGACATGGCAGCTGCGGGCACGACGGATTCCGACCCATTTGCGGCGCAACACATTCCGCAGATAACAATCCATTCGTTGACGCAGCAAAACGTTACAACTGGGGCGACGACGCAATTCCGCCCTAACAATTATTACGATACGTATCGCCTGCTGTGTGGCTACCTGGCTTACCTGGACCAGACGCTGAAGCCAAGGCACTCCGAATGAAGGCCGTGGCGCGGTTCTTTAAGTTTGATCAGCACGGCACCACGATCTCACGCGAGGTCATCGCCGGCCTTACGACTTTTACCACCATGTCATACATCGTGGTGGTAAACCCAGCCATCCTGGGCAACGCCGGCATTCCCGCCGGACCAAGCTTTGTGGCCACCGTGCTGGCGGCGGTGTTCGGTTGCGTGCTGATGGGCCTGTATGCCAATCGTCCATTTGCCATTGCGCCATATATGGGTGAAAACGCATTTATCGCGTTCACGGTATGCGGGCAGCTGGGTTATAAATGGCAAACCGCGCTCGCGGCAATCTTTATTGCCGGCGTGCTTTTCGTGCTCCTTACTGTGTTCCGGCTTCGGCAATGGGTGGTGGAAGCAGTGCCGTTGTCCCTACGATACAGTTTTGCCGTAGGCATTGGCTTGTTTCTAACATTCATTGGCTTAAACCAAACTGGGATTGTTGCACTCGGAGCCACCGGTGCGCCTGTCCGCGCCGGACATCTCACCAGCGCTCCGGTGCTGGTGGCGATCAGTGGCTTTCTGTTGCTTTCAATCCTGGTGATCCGCAAAGTGCGCGGCGCAATCCTGCTGGGCATTATTGCGACGGCGGCGATTGCCTTTGCAGCGAGGATTATTGCTTTGCCAGCTCATCTCGTCAGCCTGCCTCCGGGGCTTGGACCGATCCTGTGGCAGCTTGATTTTCGTGGCGCTTTTTCATGGAGTGCTTTTCCCGTGGTGCTTACCATCTTCATCATGGCGTTTGTGGACACCATGGGGACGTTGATCGGGCTTTCCGCTCGCGCCGGCTTTCTGGATAAGGCCGGTAACCTGCCGCAGATTGAGCGCCCCATGCTGGTGGACGCGCTTTCTACCTGCCTGGCCCCTGCCGTGGGCACCACAACGGCCGGAGCTTATGTGGAATCCGCCACCGGAATTGAGGCCGGCGGGCGCACCGGCTTAACGGCGCTGGTGGTTGCGGGCTGTTTTGCCTTGACTCTGTTCTTTGCCCCATTCGTAACGTCGATACCGCCGCAGGCCTACGGCCCCGCGCTGATCATCGTCGGCCTGTTCATGCTGGAGCCAATTACGCGCATTGACTTCAGCGATTACTCTGAGTCGATCCCTGCATTCGCCGTGGTGGCGTTAATGTGTTTTACGTTTAATATCGCCGTCGGCATCAGCGCTGGCTTTGTTCTTTATCCTTTGTGCAAACTTGTAGCGGGAAAGATCAGGCAGGTGAAGCCTGGGCTGTATGTGCTTACAGGTCTTTGTCTCCTGTTTTTTATTTTCTATCCGTACGGGTGAACTATCTGACGATGCAGGCGGCTGGCGGGATAGAAGCCGCGCTTAACTTACAGGAGCAGGATGGACCAAAACGAACTCATCCATAAAACCATTCTATTGGCGCTGGAAAATGTTACCCAAGGCGGTGGCGGACCTTTTGCAGCGATCATAGTCAAGGATGGCCAGATCATCTCCACCGGCGTGAATCAGGTTACGGCAACTCTTGATCCCACAGCCCATGCAGAAGTTGTTGCCATACGCGCCGCCTGCCGCGTGTTGAACCATTTCGAGCTTACCGGATGCGAGATTTATTGCAGCTGTGAACCTTGTCCCATGTGCCTGGGCGCGATCTATTGGTCCCGGCCGGCACACGTGTACTTCGCCGCTACGGCCGCGGCTGCCGCAGACGCAGGCTTTGATGATTCGTTCATTAAGGAGCAGATATGCCTTCCCTATGCCCGTCAGAAGCTATCCATTGCGCAGCTAGTTCTCCCGGAAGCTGCCATGCCATTTGAAGCCTGGAAGGCAAAGGCGGACAAGATAGCTTATTGAACTGGGCCATTGGTTCTATTCAACAATTTTGAGTAAGCGGTTTTAAGAGTCGTTAAATGAGTGATTTAGGCCGTACCTAAGCCTGCGTTTGCGACGATTTCCATTGACGAGCAGGAACTCTGCTTCGTAAACTTCATGGCCTAGCCATTGGTTCCATTCCGTGCTATTCCAGGAGTCTGCTGTGTTAAACCCGCTGCCAAAGAACCCTTCAGAACGCCCCGTTACGTTATCAGTCAAGGCACGAGGCGCCCGGTTCGGCTGGGTGTCATTGTTTCTCATCGCCATCTCTTTCGGCGCTTTTGCGCAAAGCGACCTAAAGGAACAGGTAGGAGGGACTGACATCGGCGCAGCCATAAAAGAATTGAACAGTGTGGCTGCTCAGGCACAGCCCGTGGTGGACAATCCGGGACCAAGCCAGCAATTGATCCGAATCGTTCCCTTTGGCAGGCGGAGTGGAAGCGGAATCAAGCAACAAGCGCCAGTTGGAGCGCATTTGACTTACTTTGGCGGTCCCGTAATTTCCAATATCCAGGTTGTCGTAGTCTTTTGGGGGCCAAGCGTAAGCACAGCAATTACCGCCAACGGAACCATCGATCAGTTCTATACCGACATCACGAGCAGTCGATATTTTGATCTGCTCACTGAATACACTACGGCGGGAATAACCAACTCTGGTGGCGTCACCAGCGATCAGACGATCGGACATGGAACCTTCGGCGGCAAGTTCACCATTAATCCTTCCGTATGCCCGGGGAGCGCCGCTTGCACCGTGACGGATGCCCAGATCCAGACAGAGCTTACCAACCAGATCAATAACCATGTGCTGCCGGCGCCGCAAGCTGACGTGCACGGAATCATCAATACTTACTACGCAGTCTATTTCCCGCCCAACGTTACTATCTCTCTCGATGCCACTACCAAGAGCTGCGTAACAGGCGGTTTTTGTGCGTACCACTCGAACACGGGAAGCAATATCCCTTACGGAGTCTTGCCAGATGTTTCCGCAGGTGGTTGCCATACGGGTTGCGGCGCGGGAACAACCCTACAAATTGCGACAGGCGTTTCCAGCCATGAAATGGCAGAGGCCATCACGGATGCGCAGGTAGGATCTGCCAGTGTGTTTGGCCCGCCGCTGGGCTGGTATGACAACCCGCCGGATCTGGGGGAGATCGCCGATCTTTGCGACCCTTTTGATGTCACGGTAAATGCAGGCTCGAACACTTACACCGTTGAGCTGCTTTTTTCCAACGTACAAAATGAGTGCGCGGCCGGACCGCCGGTTTTTAGCATGCCCAGTCCCGCGGGCGGGGCAGGCCCGAATGTTCCTTTCAACATGACGCTCACTATTCAAAACAGTGAGCCGGCCATCATCACCCCTGTCGATTACCGGGGCACGGTCCATTTCACCAGTTCCGATGCCGGGGCCGTATTGCCTGCGGATTACACTTTTACCGCCACGGACGCGGGCGTTCATACCTTTCCTTTTACATTGAGCGTTCTTGGCAATCAGACCATTACCGTCACTGACACTCGATCCAGCGGCTTCACCGGGACAACCACGGTTAACGTGAATACCGTCCCCGACCTGGCCTTGGCGATGCAACATGCCGGAAACTTCGGACGCACCGAGACCGGCGTCTACACAATTACTGCGTCTAATGTCGGCGGCGGCCCCACGTCGGGAACAGTGACCGTGGTTGATACCCTACCCATCGGGATGACCGTCGCAGCAATGAGCGGCACCGGATGGACCTGCACACTGGCCACTCTGACTTGCACTCGCTCAGACGCGCTTGCCTCTGAAAAAAGCTATCCGCCCATCACCCTTACGGTGAATGTCTCCGCCAATACTTCTACTACCGAAACAAACACAGCAACCATTTCCGGTGGAGGCGAGACTGATACGGCCAACGATTTCGTGGGCGACGTTACAACCATTGTGAATCCAGGAGTCGACCTTGGGGTGTCCAGTTCCCCCTTCCAGCTTTTCACCACCCAGGGCGCCACTGGTGTCACCTTGAGCACTTCAATCTTGAATTTTGGCAGTACTGCGACAAGTGGCGCTGTGACTGAGACTATAACTCTGGCGCCAGGGTTGACCGCGACTGCTATCAGCGGTACGGGGTGGAGCTGCACATTGGCAAGCCTGACGTGCACTCGGACTGACCCACTGGGCTCCAATCTTAAATATCCCGACATTACTATTACATTTAATGTCGCCCTGAATGCTCCCCTGTCTGTTAGTTCGATTGTTGCAACCGTTTCGGATACCGGAGATACGGAGCCCAGGAACAATACGGTCAGCGTTAGCACTGAAATCAACGCTTTTCTGGTCATCTTTTCGGGTGGTGCGCCTGTGACGGTGAATGCGGGACAACCGGCCCTGTTTCCGCTTGGTGTTGACGCGACGGCCGCCGCCGGAACGGTCACATTCAGTTGCAGCGGATTGCCGGCGGCATCCTCTTGCAGCTTCAATCCGCCTTCGCTGAACAACAATTCCACCACCGTTGTCATGACCGTTTCAACTACAGCTCACAGCAGTGTTGTCCCCGGGCCTGAGCCGAGAAATCGTAATCTATGGTTCCTGCTGGGAGCGCTCTTGCTTGCGGCGATGGCTGTATTGAGTCTGAGCGTACGGGCTACGCCCAGACGTCTAAGAAGACTTGTCCCGGCCCTGGGCGCATCCACTCTTCTCATTGCGGGTATTCTTGCCGGCTGCGGTGGTGGAGGAGGCGGAAGCACAACTACAACTGTTATCAATACGACCACTGGAACCCCGGCGGGAACCTATGTAATTACTTTCACGGCCACAAGCCCGAATGGTTCAGTCAACCGCACGATGAATCTTACAGTCAGATAGATTTGTCTTCAAAATAACGTGGCGGCGGACATCGTCGCCACGTTCCACATAATGACGCCCGACCTTCTTTCACGTTCGCTGAATGAGTTCTTGTCAGAAGCGCGCAGTGGTGTGGTGATCGAAGACGGGCAGGTCATCTTCGATCTTGAGTCGGCGGAGTATTCCGTCTCTTGCCAAAAAGACCGGTGCCTGCTGCATCTTTGGTCGCAGGAGCGGAATATCGTCCGCAACGTGGTGGACGCCGAATCAAAAAACGGCATTCTCACGCTCACTGTGCGCCGCTTTGCCCAGGCCCGTCCCATCAAGATGGAGATCTGCCGCGACCGCGATCGTCGTCCGCCGAGCGCGCAGAAAGCCGCTCGCAGCCGCTATGCGCGAGTGCTGGAACGGGCCTTGCGCCGTGAAATGCCGGGTTGGACGCTGGACAAAACCAGGCTTTCTACTTCCATGGATCTGGAACGCAGCTTCTCGCCCGTATATGCGCGCGGTCTGGTGCGCAAAGGCCGCAGCGCCTTTGCCGTATTCGGAGTAAACCAACAGGAGACCCAGGCATCAATCGACGCGTCGCTCACTTTTGCTCTGCTCTGGCTTGACGCATGCCGCGAGCGCGAAGCCGGACACTCTGTCATAGAAGGCTTGCGGCTTTACATTCCGCCAAAAACTTCAGCAACGGTGCAGATTCGGTTGGCGCGCCTGAATCATGCCGCTGCCAAGTTTCAGCTCTTTGAACTCGATGAGCGCGACGAATCTTCAACCCAGATCGACCTTTCTGACCATGGCAACATACAAACCCGACTTGTGCGATTGCCGGACGCCTCGCAGGTACAAGCGCGTTTTGCCGCCACAATAAGCAAAGTCATAACGCTTGCGCCGCAGGCGGAAGTCGCGGTAATTTCTGCGACCGAGCTGTCTCTTCATCTTCATGGATTAGAGCTTGCGCGCGTGAGGCTGGCCAATGCGCCGGGAACGTTTCAGGTTTCGGAAGAAGTTATCTTTGGTCCTCCGGGATATGAGACGCGCCTGAATGAAGAGACCATGCCTGCATTCGCGGAATTCATAAAGATAGTAGTGGACGCCCGCGGTCCCAACGGCGATCGTCGTGATCCGCTCTGGCGCATGTATCCGGAGCGCTGGCTGGAATCGCTGGTGTTCAAGAACGTAGCTGCCATTGATTCCCGGCTTGATCCCGGCCATGTCTATTCCCAGGTGCCGGCATTTTCCGCTTCAGATCGCGCCATGATTGACGTGCTGACCTGCACCCGCGATGCGCGGCTTGCCGTCCTGGAACTAAAGGCGGACGAAGACATGCACCTGCCGCTCCAGGGCCTGGATTATTGGGCTCGCGTTCTGTGGCACCACAGCCGCAACGAGTTCCAGCAGTATGGGTATTTCCCCGGCCGTCAGCTTTCTCCTCGACCGCCATTGCTGATGCTGATCGCGCCGTCATTGCGCGTGCATCCGGCCACGGATACGGTGTTGCGCTATTTTTCGCGGGCCATTGAATGGTCGCTCATTGGCGTGGATGAACGCTGGCGGGAAGGAATCAAGGTGATTTACAGGAAAAGTTCAGCCCCGTTGAGGATGTCAGTATGAGTGGCGGACATCCGGTGGTCAAGAGTTCCTGGAGAACCGTTAGCGTTGATGCGCTCACGTGCTTTCGCAAGGAGTTCCAGGTTTATTTCCCGCCTGCGCTTTTGGCGAGTGGGGTTGCTTATCTATGTATCTATCTCCTTCAGACGATACGAGAAAAGCTTGTCATCACACGTTCCTATGAGAGCGCCATGGAGCCAGAGCGGTTTGTGGTCCCGCGTTTGCTTTTCGCACTGGGAAGAACTTTCGTCTCGTCAGTTGAATGGTGGGTTGTGTGGCTTGTTTTCACGTTTATGCTGGCATCTGTTGCGATCAGACTGCTTCAGGAGAGCAAACCAACGAATGCAACCATCGGCATCGGACAAGCTTTTAGACTCGTCCGCAGCCGCCGGTTAGGCGATCTCATAGGTATTTCAGCTCTGGCGGGCGTGGCCACGGCCCTTTTCAATATTTTTCTGCTGCCCCTGCTCCTTCGCCCTTTGCCATTACTACTGTTTCAACTGCATCTGCTTCACGATTACCTGATTGTGTATGACTGGGCAACCGCGGCCGTGACGCTTATTTTTTTCGCTCTGGTGACCAAAATGGCCCTTGCTGTTCCTGAATTGGTCGATGACCAGAGCGTCACAATCGGGCAGGCAATTCGCAACAGCATTATGGCAACTGCGGGATGGGAGGTGTTCTTCTTGCTGGAGTTCGGCGCTCTCGGGCTGGTAGGCGGAACTCTATACTTTGCAGGAAAAGACCTTCTGGCGGGCAGTTTGAATAACGGCCAGTTGACTGCAACCGGCTTCGAACTGATGCTGGCTGCATTCACTGTTTTGCTTGCGAGCATTGCGCTTGCTCTATTGGCGATCGTGCAATCCCTTGTTTATCTATCCGTGAGGTACGGTGCCGCCCATCCTCTGGTCAAGGCTGAGAACTGCGAGGGTTGAGTGGCGCGGTAACACTCAATTGCTCCTGCCTCCCGCTGCACATGACACCTCAGGCCGAAGGCGGAAGCTGATCATTTCGTCTTCCAGCCAGCAGCGCGTTGATGAGACTTCCCATGCCCCAGGCAATCAGCACAAAACCGACTACCACCAGTGCGCGAGACTGGAACGGCAACCCTCGATAAACGTAGGACAAAGAAGCTTCGCCATTCAGGCTCCATCCGTTGGCATGCAGAACGTAGTAGCTCAAAGCAGCTCCGATAACGATGACCATCAGGGAAACCGGCGCACTCAATTGTTTCCGCATTCACTTACCTCGCTTATTGTGGTTCGTTGATTTCTGTTGGCTGGCTCTCTTTGGCCGGAGTTGAGGAAGCTTCCTTCTCTCCGCGATATACCCGCATGGCACCACGCGCAATCCTGCGCATGGGCAGCTCACCGCGATCATTGGCAAAGAATATTTCTCCCACTTTGTGACTGCGATAATACCAGCGCTTCAAGATAGCCAGCTCTTCGCTGAAGCGCTGGGCCGAATGGCTTCCGCCGGAAACAAGCGACTCTATAACGGCGCGAATCTGGCTCTCCATAGTCTGGGTTGTAACGGCCTCTGTTCGGGAAGGCGCCGCAGGCTCCTGCGCTTTCTCGGCAGGCATCTGATCGATCTCCTGTTGCAGGTCCGCGGATTGCTCTACTTCTTCTTTCATCGTGAGACTTACGGGACCACTCAGTTCACCGCCGTGAAAGTGAAACAGCGCAACGGATTTCTCTTCGACTGACGGCTGAATGATCACCGCATCCAATCGGTCCAGACGTCCGCAGATGTCGTCACACACGGAAAGAATGGCTTTGATCTTGGCCACTTTAGCGTGTTGGCTCGCGGCGGCCTCAAAATCCAACTCACCGGAAAGCCGCTCTCTCTCGGTTTCCAGCTCCCGCAGCAAAGATCGGCCGCCGGAATCAAAGTACTCTCGTACGCGGGAGACCTCAGTTGCGTAAGCCTCGTCGGTACAGCCTTTGAAGCACGGGGCAAGACACATTTTCATTTCTGAATAGACGCAGCCGGGAAAGCTGGGATCAGGATTCAGATCAAAGGTGCAGCGGCGCATCTTGAACAGGTCAAGCGAATCATTGAGAAACTTATCTGCGACAGCGCGCGAGCGGAATGGGCCATAATAAAGCGAGCGCCCGGTTATCTTGCCGATGCGCGTGGTGACATAAGCACGAGGATATTCATTTTGCAGATTTAAGCGGACCACCGGCGCGGGGCGCAGACGCAGGCGCTTCTGGTATGTGTCCGGAAACGCCTGCCGCAAGGTTTGATACAGCAGCAGGACGGACTCAAAGTCTGAACCTGTCAGGGAGTATTCAATTGTAACGGTGCGTTCGCGCAGGTTTAGCCGTTTCGACTGCGACTCCGGCGGAGCCAGCAGCCGCTGCAGGCGTTTTCTGAGGTTGGTGGTCTTGCTGACGTATGGTTCGGCTGCCTTATCCGCGCTGCGCAGGGCGAAGACTGCCGGCGCCGCGGCGAATTGAGCAAAGAAATCCGCAGGATGGTCAGTCGAGAACGGAATGGAATGGGTCAACAGTTTTGCACCGCTGAAGCTCAGTATAGATTGGAGAGACCTTAATCGATTTCTATTTTGTACTTGAGAACTCGACTGTTCTCTGCGATTTTGTGTAGGATTTTTACCGATCCCCAGTGATGAACCCTTTCCGAAAGCGATTGGTCCTGCTGCTCGCGAGCCTGATTACTGGAGCGGTCGTTCTCATCACAGTTTTGGGAAGCTACATTGCGGTGGCGTCTCAACGTTCCGGCTTCCATTCGGAAACAGGCAGTTGGGGCGCATTTCTAATTTTTGGTTTGCTATTCGGAGCTTCTTACATTTGTGTTTTCGTTATTACAGCAGTTCCGCTCTACCTGCTACTGCCGGTTGAACGTTTTCCGGGAGGGGCCTGGGCCTTCATCGGAACGTTGATCTTCGGCTGCGGCATTCCGATCTCGAATAGATTTTTCTCAGGGCCGACCGATCCAGGTTCGTCGATAGTCGAGGCTGCTTTGGGGTGCGTTGCCGGTCTTGCGGCTTCTTCCGTGTTGTTTGTCCTGTCCCGAAGATCAAGTCACCAGCACCCTTGTGAGTAAAAGCTGTTTCTTCTTTTTCCAGAATGTCTTCTAAGCGACTGCGGAAAACGCAACTTTCCGATCCGCTGTCTTTATGCGTGTTCCATGATGCTTTTGCACTAATTTCCACGCTTTCCTATGGTCGATCACTTCTTTGTTGTGGATTTGGTTGGAAAGCAAATGCGCACTCGTCCGCTCCGTGATTTTTCTCACACGGTCATCAGATCCGGTGTCCCCTTCTTCACACCCTGTGTACGCTGAATCGCTTGTATCCATCACTGTTTGCACGATATCCGAAGCTTCCACAGGCATCTGCTACTACTACTGTATTTATATAGATATAAGTCTTTATATTCTTAGAAGAAGTACACGGCAGTCGTTCATCCGAGGGTCAGTCACATCACCGACTTCATTTCCAGCAGCAAGTCTTAGTCTTTATAAAAATGGGAGGGGATCCCAGATTAGGCTCTGGTTTTGTGTAGCGTCCTAAAGTCAGGGCCTTTCATGGTACGGACGCGACACATATCATGCAGGCGTGAGCGCATACGATCCGTAATGCGATCACCTAACGTTTCCTCGCGCGATGCGGAGCGAGCGTCTTCTTCTTCGCGAGACTTTTTGAGCCGAGAGATTTCTTTCTCAGCCTTGCCGGATGGGCCATCAGGAAAATTGGTGGTGATGATGGTGGTCTTCTGCTCGTTGTAACGGCTGTTCAGGATGTAGCTGACGGTATCCCAGACCCATTCTGAAGATTTCACCGCGCCTAGTTCGTCGAGCACAAGCACTTCAGCTTCAAGGATGGGACGCAGGATCTCCAACTCCGTGGCCTGGACCGCAGGATTGTAAGAGTTCTGGATTTCCTTGAGCAGCTCGCGATAGTCGCAGAACCGGCAGGGCACGCCTTTATCCTGCATCAATGCTTGAATCATCCCGACGGCCAGGTGGGTCTTGCCCACGCCAATGGATCCGATCAGCAGCATTCCCTGCTTTTCCAGCGGATACTCCTGCACAAAACGCAGCGCGTCACGATGGGCGTTCCTGACCGAAAGAGAAATTTCATGCAGCTCAAGGTTGAAGCTGGCTAGCGTGCAATTTTTATAGCGAGCTGGGATGCCGGCTTTTTCCAGCAGTTGCTGATTGCGGGCGGAGATGCGGCAATCGCAGCGCGTCATACGGCTGGCTTTGCCGGGAATCTCGACTTGCTTCCAGCCGGTGCCGTCACAAACGGAGCAGGCGGCTGCGGGCTCAGATTGATGCTGCGTTGCCATGTTAAGGGAAGAAGATTCTCTGTTAAGAAAATACCACTATTCGCACAGATACGGTGAGCTTCCACAGAGAGACAATTCTACTTGTGCACAGGATTTACACAGGGGGTGCACTTTCAGCGGGCAAGGCCTTGCGCTTAATGAAAACGGCGGCCCCCAAGAGAGACCGCCCGTAATGTACTGCCGCGTGCTGGCCGCTAATCAGCCGCGGTTCCCTTGGACGGCGCAATCTGCTTTCCGCCTTCAGGGAAGATATCGAACACGTAATCATGTGCCGCGAGGGCTGCCGGGCTCAGGGTGCCTGCCTGGACGCGCTTAACGGCCTCTTCTCGCGTGAGGTCGAAGATGGCCTCGAGCATTTGCTTGCCTTCCTGCTTATTGGCCTGGCCGACGACGAAGAGCACGCGCGCGCTGTGCTGTATGTAGCGGGGGGAAGGCAGCTGCTTCATCAGCATTTCCATGATCAGTGTGGCTTTGTCGCGGTCAAAGCGGCCACGCTCGCCGCGGCGGTCCTGCTCGGCAAAGAATGCCTGCGTCCACTCATTGTGAAACTTCCACAACTTGTCAAACAGGTCTTTGGTGAAGCGCGTGCCGGCTTTCACGTGGTCGGCATTCTCCGCCGGCTCAACACCATCTTCCGTCATCGCCGGACGCTTGAGGTAGCCATCTTTGGTGATGACGGCCTGATGGCGCAGCAGGGTCCAGAGCCACGAGACGTCGATCCGGTAAGTGGCCAGGTCATTCATGAAGCGCAGCTTCAGCTCGTAATCGTCAATAGCAGCGGCAAAGTTGCCGTTAAGGATCTGGAAGCCGTAATTTGCCGCCATGTAAAACGCGTGCTGAATGCGCTCTATGGTGATGTCGCCTTTGGGAATTCCATAGATCGCTTCCCAGCGGTCGGGCGAGAGGAGTTTTTCCGGTGCGTCGAGCGATTCTTTGGTGATGACCTGCGGCGTGATCTTGCCTTGCAGATTCACCAAGCCGCGAGATTCAAGCACGCTGCGCTCGGCGTCACTCAGGCCGCTGGTGGCAGTAGGAACAGACTGCTCTTTAACTTTGACGGTATCTTTTGGCGCGTCAATGATCGATTGAAGCTGCTCAACCTTGGCCTGCAACGGCCCATTGCCGGCGGCGACGTAATCTTTTTCCGGGCTGGCGACCCAGCTCTGGCGGTAAACGTCATACAGATGGCCTTTGACACGCTTGGCCAGAATGTCATCGAGCGTTGGCTGCTGGTTGTTAGCGAGCTGTTCATCTGGAACAAAGATCAGGCCGAGCATCCGTTCGCGCAATTTGTCGATCACCATAGCGCGCAGCGCCAGCGGGTTGTAGCGCGAACGGCCATAAGGATCGCCAGCCTGGTAGATCATTACCGCGGCCATGCCGCCGATAGGCGCGGCGTTTTCCAGTTCGCCGTTCTTCATGCCGCCCATGAGCATCATGAGCGCGTTGAAGCGCTGGTAGGCAATCATGTTAGGCGATGACATGCCGATGGATTGCGGATCGGGATAGACGCCTTTGGGATCGTCCTTCCACATTTCGATGAGGCTGCCCAGGTAGTCCCAGCGGCCAACGTTGGTGCCAAGCAGACGGCGGCGGAGGGTCCACGCGATTGCAGGCAGCGTGCGGCCTGCATTGCCTTCTTCATACAGCATCTTGATCTTGATGGATCCGGCGGGAATTCCAATCATGCCTTCCAGCCGCGAGAGAATCTTTTCCACGATCAGCGCTTCTTTGGGCGTTTGTAGTTTGGGAATGTAGAAGTAGACGCCGCTGCCGGCGTTCCTGAGCGAATCGTAATTATTGAAAGCCCACAGAGTAGCGACCACGATGGTTGCGGGCGCGGGGCGGTCATCGACCATGACATGGTCGTAGTTGATGTGCAGTCCCGGCGGACGGCCGAAACGCGTTGGCCACTGTGCTGGTGGCTTGGTGATGTTGTAAGCCCGCGTCTTTCCCTTCTTCACTACTTCATAGGGTTTGCCGGTCCAGTTGCCGGCAAAAATTTCTTTGGCATTCTGCAAGGCGGCAAAAACGCCCACAGGCACGTTGCTGGGAGTGCCGTCAGGCAGGAAGTGCGTGGGCGACGCGTCTTCAAAGTCCGGCATGTTCATGGGCGCCGGACTGTTGAGCGCGTTAAAAGCCATATCCAGCGGATGCCACGGGCCGGTAAGCTCCAAGCCGGGATTCTTGAGCGGATGGGCGTCTTTGGGAATCGGCACTTCGTCATTGAGGCGCCAGCGCCACTCGCTCTCGCGGCCAAGAAAATTGTCGATCATGCCCTGCACGATCTGTCGATACGTCCACGTGCCACCCTTGATTGGATCTTCAAATTTCTCCTCCCACCTTGGCCAAGCGTACTTTTCACGCACCGGAGCTGGCGACTCAAGAATCTGGCGGCGGGCAGTCAACGCGGCAGCGATCTCCGGGCGAAGTTCGCGAGTGAGCGTGGTGATGGTTTCCTGGACGTTGACGTCACGGCCGTTTACTTTTTTGGCTCCGAAGAGGTCAGGGAACTTTTGAAGGATGTCACTGCGGATCATAGGGCAAGGGCTCCTAGGCTGGCTTGATGACTAAGCTAAATAATCGATTTTACGCCATACAGAGATCCTTTAGAATCCTGAAACCCGGCACGCCATGGAACCACAGATTCGCCATTACGATATTTCGCGCTTCGAGGTCAGCCCGTCCTGGGCCGAAAAGGCGGTTGTATTTCTTGCTATAACCTGCTTCATATTTGGTTTCCGCTGGATCATCGAAAGCCTATTGCACTTGAAGCACCAACCTGTAATTGAAACTTTGATCATGCCGGTAGTGATTGGGGCCTGGTGTGCCTTTACATCCTTTAAGGGTGGCAGCATAACCATTGGCCAGGATTTCGTTGAAGGCCGCACTCTTGTCGGTCGGTGGACGTTCAAAAAGCGCATTGGGCGGGAACAGATCAAGGCCATCTCAGAAAACAGGCGGGGACTCAAGATCGTGGATCGAGGTGGGTTTGCGAGGATGCTGGGTTTTGTTTTTGTACCCGCCAGCTTGCTGAAATACCAGGAGATCAGGTCAGAGCTGGCACTGTGGGCACCGGTCAAAGTGAAGAGCTGATAGAATCGGTTCCGTGAGATTTGATGAGATTTGATCCCATAATACGACTTCGCTCGACGGTGGGTAGCACCAGCCGTGCAGCGGGGTCTTATAAACCCGGAAATCGCCAGATTAGCGAGCCGGGAGGGGCAGCACCCTCACCCACCACCATCTTCAGAGCGATGTCAGAACGAACCCGCTGCGATTCCTGGGTTGAATCTTTTGCGGTGAGAGTTTCATCAAAGCAGGACGTCATATCTAGCCAAAATCAGCTAATTTCAGGTAAAATAAGGCTTTACCGCGAAAGGTACCAGAGGCAATGAAAGCAGCGATCCATCCCAAGTATGAAGAAGTGCGCGTGCACTGCGCATGCGGAAACACGTTTACCACCCGGTCCACCCACAAGGGCGCCATCAACCTGGAAATCTGCTCGAACTGCCACCCGTTCTTTACCGGCAAGCAGAAGCTGGTGGATACCGCCGGCCGCGTGGAGCGCTTCCGCCGGAAGTATGCGAAGTCCGATGCCGGCAAGGCCCAGGCAGCGAAAACCGCAGAGGCCAAGCAATAAGGCCGCAAGTTTTGATTGAGGCCTCCGCCACGGCGGAGGCTTTGTTGTTTGTGAAATCTCGAGCGAAGCGAGAGACCCCTTTCGTATGTGCATTTGAGGCTTGCGACGATTGGTGCTTGATTGCTGGTGAAACTCGAGACATCATAGAAACACGTAGGGTTCCCTCGCTACGCTCGGGATAAAGACCAAATGAAGAAATTCTGGGAAAATCCGGCCAATAACACCGTCGCACCGAAAGGCGCGCGCGTGCCGGACTCTCTCCAGATCGGCAATGTTTCCATTGCTCCGGCGACGATTCTTGCTCCCATGGCCGGCGTGACGGATACAGTTTTCCGCCGCTTTATACGCAATGCCAGCTTTGTGCGCAGCGCGCACGACGTAATGGCGGTGCCGGAAGAAATTGACCGCGACATTGCCACATCAGAGCTGCATCAGGTGCAGAACCCCGGTTGCGAACAGAAAGCTTCAGCGGTTTTTGAAAAAAGCGCCTGCGGCCTGCTGATGACCGAGTTCACGTCCGCCGATGGGCTTTTCCGCACGCGCGAATCCAAGCGCAAACGCTACCTGACGTTTTACGAAGACGAACATCCAATCTCCGCGCAGCTTTTTGGTAGCGATCCTTACACGCTGGCGGAATCGGCCAAGATCGTGGAAGATGCCGGCTTTGACCTGGTGGATCTCAATCTGGGCTGTCCGGCTAAGCGAGTCGTCAAGTGCAACGGCGGTTCGGGTTTGCTGAAAGACCTGCCAGTGATTGGGACGATTTTTGAAGCGGTGCGCGCGGCAGTGAAGATTCCTTTTACCGTGAAGTTCCGCCTGGGCTGGGATGACGAAAATATCGTCTGCGTGCCGCTGGCCAAAATGGCGGAAGACTGCGGCCTGAACGGCGTGGCGCTGCATGCACGCACGCGCGAGCAGGGATACAGCGGCAACGCGCGCTGGGAGTGGATTGCCGCGGTAAAAGATGCGGTGAAAATTCCCGTGGTGGGCAATGGCGACATTCGCACGCCGGAAGATGCCATCGCCATGGTGGCGCAGACTGGCTGCGATGGAGTCATGATCGGACGCACGGCCGCGTCAAACCCCTGGATCTTCCGTCAGATCCGGCAGCATGCAGAGACGGGACGCTACGATCAGCCGACGGAAGCGGACCGCTACCAGATGATCCGCACGTACTTCAAAATGCTGGTGGACGAAACCATGCACGGCTCACCAGGCAAGATGAAGCAGTTTGTTGCCTGGTTCACCCATGGAATTCCCGGCGGCAGCGCTCTGCGCCGCGCATGCTATGACGCGCATACGGGGCCGGCGATTCTGGCGAGCGTGGAGCGGTTCTTTGAAGAGCTGCTGAGCGGAAACGCGCCGCAGTCTATGCCCGTTGCGGATGCGGAGATGGATTTGTTGCCTGCTTGCGGCGACTGACCGCGAATCCGCCTTCCTCACACCTGTGCGGGTTGCTTTGCCTGTATCACCATGTAGGTAAATCTACTTAGCAAACTATCGCAAGACTTTCCGGGAAATCCGTTCTAAAATCAGCCCAAACACCCCCAGCTTGCAGAGCTAAATATGGAATACGTCCTATTGTTTCTTTTCGGCTGGATGGTGGTGTGCTTGCCAGCCATTATTGTGACCGTGGTCGCCAACGGCCGTCGTCGTCGCGAAACTGCCGAACTCAACGACAAAATTGTGGGCCTTACCCGGCAACTTGAGGCGCTGGAAGGCCGGACTCAGGTTGACGCAGCTCGCGTTCAACCAGCTGCACAGCCAGCGCCCGCCATGGCGGCAATGAAAATTTCCGCCGAAGAGACGCGGCCCGCAGCTTCACCGGTTAGCCCGATTGCTCCTGTGCGGGAGCCAATGGTTCCAGAGCGGCCAGCACCGCGCGTTTCTGCGCCGCCACCATCACTGCCGACAGTGGCTCCGCCAGTAAGGGCCAACGCGCAACTACCGACTCAGCCAGCACATTCGCAATCACCATCTTCGCAACCCAGACCGGTGGAAGTGGGAGGGATTCCGCTCACTCCCGGGCCTCGGCCGCATCCGCCTGAAGAGCCGCGCGCAGCAGCACCGCCGCCGCCCAAAGTTCCTGCGATCTCGCCAGCTGCGGTCACTGTTCCGCCTTTACCAGCACCGCCAGCAGCAAAGACGCCGGAGGCCGCAATGGCGACGGCAGCCAGCAGCTCCGTGGCTCAGCCGCCTATGTCGGGGATGACCGGCTCAGCTCGTGTGAGTGCGTCAACTGGCTCGGCGGGATTTAGTTCCACTCCGGCAGCGCGGCCCATCCAGACTCCGCGAAAGCCCAGCATGTCTGTGGAAGAAAAGCTGGGCACGAACTGGCTGCCTAAGCTGGGCATTGCCATTGTGGTGATCGGCGTTGGTTTTCTGGTGGCGGCCAAGTGGGGCGGATTCGCGCCCTGGCTGCGAGTCGTGATCCTGTATCTAGGCGGATTGGCGTTGCTGGCCGGCGGCATTTTTGCCGAGCGCAAAGAAAGATACCGGACCCTAGGCCGGGCACTGATTGGCGGCGGCTGGGCGGTAACTGTCCTGGTCACGTATGGACTCCGACACGCGCCATTCATGGCGATTCTTTCTTCCAACGCGCTTGATCTGGTTTTGTTGCTCGCCGTGATCGGCGTGATGGTGTGGCACACCCTGAAATACGATTCACAACTGGTGACGGGCGCAAGCTTCCTGCTTGGCTTTGCCGCAATCACGCTGAATCCGGACCCGCCCTACAACCTGTTGGCCGGCGCCATGCTGGTGACTGGCATGACGATCATCGTGCTGCGCCGCCGCTGGTTTGAGCTGGAGATTTTCGGCATTCTGGCCAGCTATCTCAACCATTTCTACTGGCTGTACTCAATCTTTAATTTGCAGGAAACGCGAGCGCCATTTCCAAACCACACGGTGAGCATGCTGCTGATGATTGGTTATTGGGTGGTCTTCCGTTGCTCCTATGTGTGGCGCAAAGTTGAGAGTCACGAAGAGGAATCCGTATCAACGATCGCTGGCCTGCTGAATCCACTTCTGTTCCTGGGCGTAATGAAGTATCAGTCGTTCCATCCGGAGTGGGCGTTCTACGCGCTGCTGGGCATGGGCGCAGCGGAATTTATTTTTGGCCAGCTCCCGGTCTCGCGCAGACGCGTGGCGCCGTTCCGCGTGCTCTCCAGTCTGGGCGTCGCATTGATGGTGGCAGCCATACCATTCAAATATTCCGGCAACTCGATGGAGATGCTCTGGCTCGCCGGCGCTGAAGCCTTCCTGATGGCAGGCATTTTCATCCGTGAGAGGCTCTTCCGCGGCTTTGGGCTGATCATATCCTCGCTGGTCGCGCTCTATGTGATGGTCGTCCGCATCACTCCTCTTCTACAGGAAGTGATGAACGCTCAGCCGCATCATCATGTGGAGTTGGGCATTGGGCTGGCAGTGATTGCGGCGGTGTTGTATGCGAATGCAAACATCATTGGGCGGCGCTGGCATGATTTGTTCAAAGAAGAGCTGGAGACCCAAGCATTGCGTACGCTCTCATTTGCAGCCAGCATATTTGCGGTTTGTGCCGCCTATGCGTTGGTGGGCGACAATGCTGTTGCCATTGTGCTGGCGCTGCTGGTCTTCTCACTGAGCCTACTGGGCGAGCAGTTCTCCATCGGTGATCTGACGTATCAAGCCCACTGGATCGCGGTTGTGGCTTTTGTCCAGACCATTGTTGCTGGACGAACGCTCGAAACCACATGGCATGGCGTGCCAGAGCGCGTTCTCATGTTTGCTCCTGTTGCCGGGCTGCTCTATCTAAGCTCACGCTATGTCCGGCTTTCAGAAACCGCGAATAAAGAGATCTGTTTTTCCGCATACTCGTGGGCAGCCACATCGCTGCTTGCGGTATTGATCTGGTTCCAATCGCCAGTTTGGTGCATGGCGCTTCTCTGGATCGGCTTGGGGCTGACGCTCTCGCTTGTGAGCGACGCGCTCAAGCGTGGCGATTTAAAGTGGCAGGCGTTGGCGCTGGTATTGATTTCTTTCGTCCGCGCATTGGACGTAAGTCTTGAGCCGACCACGCTTTTCCATCACCTGACGTATCGTTTAATTTCCGTCAGCCTGACTGCTGCCGGAATTTATCTGCTGGCGCGCTGGGCTCCGCGAGTAGAAATCCGGCCAATCTACACGTTCGCAGGAACAATCTTGCTGACTGTCCTGGCTTATCAGGAAGCGCCGACACCATGGATTCCTGTGGCTTGGATCAGTCTGGCACTGGTGCTGGCCGCCGCCGCGCGTTTATGGACTGATCGCGCGCTTCTATGGCAGACACACGCACTGTCTTTGCTGGCTGCTGGATGGACGCTTTACGCCAGCTTTGCGCCGCAGTATCGGGGAACCACAGTCCAATTGATCAGCGTGGTTCTTACCGCCGGTTCGCTTTACCTGCTGAACTGGATTACCGATATCGCGGAGATTGTGGGCGACGCGCACATTCCCATGACTTATTCATGGGCAGGCTCGCTTCTGCTGAGCTGGCTGATCTGGTACCAGCTGCCCCCGATTGACGTTTCCCTAGTCTGGGGAGTTTTTGGGCTGACCCTGTTTATGATCGGCGACTGGAAGTCATGGAGCTTTCTGCGCATACAGGCTTATGTTGCGCTTACTTGCAGCTTCGCTCATATCTTTTATGCCAATTTCAATGTGTTAAGCACTCCAGGCGCAGCCCGGCCTGAGGTGTTTACCGTTATTCCGCTGGTGGGAATTTACTTCTTTGTGTACTGGCAGCTGCACGCAAAGAAAACCCAAGGCACCCTTCTGGAGAGCAGGATCCGTATTGAGGACTTGTTGGCCTGCCTGGGAACGGCAACGCTTGCGGCGCTGGGACGCTTTGAATTGCCGACGGAATCAGTAGCCATTGGATACGCTGCGTTGGTGATTGCAACACTGCTCGCGGCGCGGTTCACTCGATTGCAGGTCTTCATTTACCAGGCACTGGCACTTTTGGGAATGGCAGCATTCCGTCTCTCGATGAATAATTTTTATCATTTGCGCGAGGCCTTTGGCTCCAATCTCTCCACTGCTATCTGGACGATTGGAGTGCTGGCCGCTGGAGTTCCCATTTGTCTTTCCATCCGCCGGAACCACGACCAGGAGTTCACGGGACCGCGCTGGGTGGCGTTGCTGGCGAAGCGCTCTGAGCAGCCCATGTTTTTTGTCCCGTTCGTATTGATGGCGGTACTGCTGGCGTTGAAAGTAACTCCGGGAATGATCACGCTGGCCTGGGGCATGGAAGCGGTTCTGGTATTTGTGCTGGCTCTCTGGGCCAAGGAACGCAGCTTCCGGCTGGCCGCACTCGCACTTCTGCTCTTGTCCGCGGCCAAGATCGTTCTGTGGGACGTGTGGCAACTGAATGATCCAACGGCGCGTTACCTGACGCTGATAGGAGTCGGGTTGCTGATCCTGATTGTCTCTTATCTGATCTCCAGAAACCGGGAAGCGCTGCGGGAATATCTATGAAGCGCCTGATCATCCTTGTTGTGATACTGGCGGCTGCCGGAGGGGCGCTCTATTACTCTGCCCGGCACAGGCAGGAAGCACGAGTGGGACCGGAGGCGGTGTTGAATGCCATGGCTGACACCCAGCGCGAGTTGAGCCGTATGCCAGCCGCAGCCACGCGCATTTCTGACGCCCAAGAAATCAGCATCGGCAACACGCTGGCAGAACGCTATTCCGCGCAATTAGGCACGGGCGACGCGGCTATGCAAGACTACGTCACCGTGGTCGGCCGAAAAGTGGCTGGCCGAGCGCGCCGCAAGTTTGATTACAAATTTCACTACGTGCCCAATGATGGCCTGGTAAACGCTTTTGCCTTGCCGGGAGGTCACGTCTTTATTGGCAAAGGTCTGATCCGGCTGATGCAGACAGAAGATGAGCTGGCCAGCGTGCTGGGGCACGAAGTGGAACACATTGATAACTACCATTGCGTGGAACGGTACCAGCTTCAGGCGCATATGCACGATCTCCCACTGGCGGAATTGCTCGCGCTTCCCGTGGAGTTGTTTCGGGCCGGCTACAGCAAAGAACAAGAACTGGAAGCGGACCGTGACGGAGCCTACCTGGCTGTAATGGCGG
>Ga0207667_10003100_pt1 | contig 20573 bp, 22 predicted proteins | sample KBSCornC52_FD_184301 | JGI IMG/M metagenome (GOLD analysis project Ga0207667, IMG submission 184301) | Corn rhizosphere microbial communities from Kellogg Biological Station, Michigan, USA - KBS Corn C5-2 (SPAdes) (version 2) | ecosystem: Host-associated > Plants > Roots > Rhizosphere > Soil ...
CCTCAAGGCTCAGCGGTCTGTCGCTCGGCGCTGACTTGTGATCAGCGAAGCCTTGCATTCTATGCCGGGTTTTGAAGGAGATGCAAGCGCTTTGCCGAAAAACTTTCAGGCGTCCGTTCCGGACACTTGCCAAGACTCGATAGGCGCGCAGGCGGTGAATGCAAAAGGGCGCCGCTTCGCGGCGCCCTGCGGGCAGCCTCACCGGCCGTCCGGCCTCAGCCGCGCCGCTCCGGCACCGCGGTCTGCAGCCCGGCATAGATCGCCTGGGGATCGTCCGCCTCGCACACCAGGCCGACGTGCCTGTTCCAGGTCGATGCATCCACGCGCAGGATGCGCTTCTTGATCGACGATACCTGCGTCGGATGCATCGAGAAGCTGCGCAGGCCCATGCCCAGCAGCAGCTCGGTGAATGCGGGATCGCCGGCCATCTCCCCGCAGACGCAGACGTCCTTGCCCTGGGCGTTCGCCGTGGCGATGGTCTGGGCGATCAGCCGCAGCACGGCCGGATGCCAGGGGTCGTACAGGTGCGAGACCGCCTCGTCCGCGCGGTCGATGGCCAGGGTGTACTGGATCAGGTCGTTCGTTCCGATCGAGACGAAGTCGAAATGCTTCAGCAGCGACGGCAGCATCAGCGCGGCGGCCGGCACCTCGATCATGGCGCCGATGGCCACGTCCAGGTAGGGCTGCGACCGCGCCCGCAGCTGCGCCTTGGCGCGCTCGATGGCTTCGAGCAGCAGCCGCACCTCGCGCAGCTGCGCCACCATCGGCACCAGCAGCCGCACCTTGCCGTGCACGCTGGCGCGCAGGATGGCGCGCAGCTGTTCGCCGAACATCTCGGGCTCGGACAGGCTCCAGCGGATCGCGCGCAGGCCCAGCGCCGGGTTCAGGTTGTGGTCGTTGCGCTCCATCTGCTGGGGCGTGCGATCCAGCTGCTTGTCGGCGCCGATGTCCACCGTGCGGATCGTGACCGGCAGCCCGGACAGCGCCTTGACCACCCTGCTGTAGGCCTCGTACTGCTCTTCCTCGCCCGGCAGCCGGCCCGCGCGGTTCATGAACAGGAACTCGCTGCGGAACAGGCCGACCCCCACCGCGCCGGCGTCCAGCACGGCCTGCGCGTCGCTGGGCAGCTCGATGTTGGCCAGCAGCTCGATCGGGTGGCCGTCGAGCGTGACCGCCGGCGTGTGCCGCAGGCGATCCAGCCGCGCGCGTTCGAGCTCGACCTGGCGTTGGCGGAAGCGGTATTCCTCGAGCACGATGGGAGAGGGGTTGACGATCACCACGCCGGCGTCGCCGTCGATGATGATCCAGTCGTCCTGTGTGACGATGCGGCTGGCCTCGCGCGCGCCGACCACGGCCGGGATGTCCATGCTGCGCGCGACGATGGCCGTGTGCGAGTTGCGGCCGCCGACGTCGGTGACGAAGCCGGTGAACACGCTACGCCGGAACTTGAGCATGTCGGCCGGCGCGATGTCGTTGGCCACGAGGATCAGCGGGTCTTCGCCGGCGAAGTCGCGCTGGCCGTGCGCGGGCATGTTGGAGCCCTCGTCGCCGTCCCCGTCGCCGCCGCCCAGGCGGCCCAGCGCCGTGATGACGCGCTCGACCACCTGCTCGAGGTCGCCCTTGCGTTCGCGCAGGTACTCGTCCTCCATCTCGTCGAACTGGCGCGCGATCACTTCCAGCTGCGACGACAGTGCCCACTCGGCGTTGTAGTGGCGCTCGACGATCCATTGCCGCGTAGCCTCCGACAGCGTGTCGTCCTGCAGCAGCATCAGGTGGACGTCGAGCAGCGCGACGAGCTCATCGTGCGCATCTTCGGGCACATCTTCCTTGAGCGCGGTCAACTCGTCGACGACCAGGTCGCGCGCGCGTCGCAGGCGCCGCACCTCGGCCTCGATCATGCCCGACTCGACGTAATAGTGCGCGACGTCGACGCGGCTCGACGCCACCAGCACCGCACGGCCGATGGCCACGCCACGCGACACCGGCAGGCCGAACACCTGAATGCTCACGAATCACCTTTCGAGGAGCAACGGCCGCCGGGGCGGCGGACCGGCCTGCCCATGCGGCCAATGTAGCAGCAAGCCAGGCGGCTGCGGCGTGCTTCAGGCGGCCGGCACGATGCCCTGCGCCATGCTCAGCACGCGCTGGGGGTCATAGGCCTTCTTGACCTGCTGCAGGCGCGCGTAGTTGGCGCCGTAGTAGGCGGTCGGCCAGTCGACCAGCAGCGGATCGAGGTAGTTCACATAGGCGCCGCCGGTGCTCCAGCCCGACATCACGCCGCGCATCGCGTTGGGCCAGGTCGGGTCGTAGGGAAAGCCGCCGACGCGCGAGACGCCGTATTCGAGGCTGAACAGCGCATCGCGGTGCGGGAACGCCGTGGCGTCGGCGGCCACGCGGCCGAGCGCGCCGCCCATGTGGTCGAAGATGTACGAGCCGACCCCGTTGGCTTGCGCGAGCGCGCTGGCGTGGTCGACGAGCGCCTGGATGCCGGCGTCGGGAAGGGGCGCGGCGAAGTAGTCGGAGCTCAGCACCTCGGCGTAGCGCTGGACGGCACCGGCGGCCGTCACGTCCTGCAGGCTGCACTGGGCGAGGGTGTCCGAGCCGCAGAACGCCAGCGCGACATCGCCGTAGCGCTGCTGGACGACGAATGGATCCAGCCCGCCGCCGGTGGCCGGCGCGGCGCCGGCGGCCGACAGGAAGTCGTTCCAGTGCGGCGTCATGTCGCCGACCGTGCCCAGGCACCAGGCCGTGACGGTGAAGGTGGACACGCCCTGGTAGATGTTCACGAAGACCTGCGCCCAGATCGAGTCCGGCAGCGTCTGCGGCCAGGCCTGCCACGCCTTGAAGACGGCGGCGAAGTCCCGCAGTGCGAACGATGCCCGCGCCACGGTGATGTCCTGCGTCGGATGCGTACGGTAGGTGAACGACGTGGCGATGCCGAAGTTGCCGCCGCCGCCGCCGCGGATTGCCCAGAACAGGTCGGGCTCGCTGGCGGCGTTGCAGGTCAGGAGGCGGCCATCGACAGTCACGATGTCGGCCGCCACGAGCGTGTCGCAGGTCAGGCCGAACTGGCGATCGAGCACGCCGATGCCGCCGCCCATCGTGATGCCCGCGATCCCGACCGTGGGACAGGTGCCGGACGGGATGCATACGCCGTTCGCGAGCAGGCCGGCATAGACCTCGGCCAGGCGCGCCCCCGCCCCGACCGTGGCGGTGCCGTCCCCGTTGACGGTGACCGAATTCATCGCGTTGACATTGAGCACGACGCCGCGGGTCGTGGAATAGCCGGCCCAGCTGTGGCCGCCGCAGCGGGCGGTGACGTGCAGGCCCTTGTCCTGCACGAAGGCGAGCGCCGCCTGGACGTCCGCGGCGGACGCACAGCGCACGATCGCCGTGGGCTTGATGTCGTCGTAGAGCGTGTTGGCGAGCAATCGCACGCGGTCGTAGCCGGTGGTCGTGGGCACCATCACCGAGCCCTGCAATTGCGACGCGAGGGGGCCGAAGTCGGTGCCGCCGCTCACGAGCCCGCCGCCGGGCGGCGAAGGCGGTGTCGACGATGAGCCGCCGCAGCCCGCCAGCAGCGCCGCCAGGCCGCCGCCGCCCATCTGAAGGAAATGTCTGCGATCCACGCGTCCCTCCTCGTCGTCGCTGTCGTTCGTGCCCGCGAAATTCTAGGGGCCGGCGCCGAGCACCCGCGGCGCGGAATCGGCGCTTCTCGCGGCGTCACGCGTCCGTCACCAACGATTCATGGGCGCGTCATCGGCCAGCCTGACCATGCCGCCATATGTTCGGGAGGACCTCATGAACGACACGAGCGACGCGATCATCACGGCGACGCTGGCCTCGCTGGACGGCGCGCGACGCGCCGAGCGACCCGCCGGCTGGGCGCCGCGCCCGCCGGCCGGCCCGACGCTGCAGGTGGTGTGGGCCCGCCACCAGGACGACGTGCGTGCCGCGCAGCGCCTGCGGCACGATGTCTTCGTGACGGAGATGGGCGCGCGTCCGACGCCGCCGGCCGGCGCGCCGGCCGGCCACGACGTCGACCTGTTCGACGACTTCTGCGAGCACCTGATCGTGCGCACCGCGCCCGCGGCCGACGAGCCCGGCGAGGTCGTGGGCACCTACCGCGTCCTGACGCCGAGCGCGGCGCGCCGCGCCGGCAGCTTCTACAGCGATACCGAATTCGACCTGACCCGCCTGCGTCCGCTGCGCGATCGCATGGTCGAACTGGGCCGCAGCTGCGTGCATCCGGCGCATCGCACCGGCGGGGTGATCCTGGCGCTGTGGGGCGCGCTCGCGCAGTTCATGGAGCAGAACGCGATGGAGACGGTGATCGGCTGCGCCAGCATCTCCATGCGCGACGGTGGTCACTGCGCGGCCAGCCTGTGGGCAAAACTGCGCGAGACCCACCTCGCACCGGTCGACCGCCAGGTGCGCCCACGCGTCGCGCTGCCGGTGGACGACCTGGACCAGTCGCTGGACGTCGAACCGCCCGCGCTGATCAAGGGCTACCTGCGCATGGGCGCCAAGGTGCTGGGCGCGCCGGCCTGGGATCCGGCGTTCGACACGGCCGACCTGCCGATGCTCACGCGCGTGGCCGACATCCCGAGCCGCTACCAGCGCCACTTCCTGGGTTGATGGACCGACAGGCGCCCCGAAGCGGGGCGCGGCCTACTGGCCTTCGCCGAACTTGTCGTTGACGAGCGCGACGATCTGCTCGGCAGCCTGCTGCTCGTCCTCGCCTTCCGTCTCGAGCTCGACTTCGGAGCCCAGGCCGGCGGCCAGCATCATGATGCCCATGATGCTCTTGGCGTTGACGCGCCGGCCGTTGCGCGACATGAAGACTTCGCACTTGAAACTGCTGGCCAGCTTCGTGAGCTTGGCCGAGGCCCGGGCATGCAGGCCCAGCTTATTGCTGATGACGAGAGGAGTTCGGATCATTCGAGAGCGGGGGTTGTACCTGGTTCTGCGGGCGCGTCTGCGCGACCTGCATGACGCCCTGCGAGGCGCCTGACACTGCCCGGGCGACCAGCGCGTCGAGCGGCTCGCCGAGGTAGCACAGGGAGCGCCACAGCATCGGCACGTTGACGCCGGCGACGACGCGGATGCTGACGCCGTCCGCCAGGCGCTGGGCCACGTTGCACGGCGTCGCGCCGAACACGTCGGTCAGCACCAGCACCTCGGGCGCATCCAGGCGCGCAAGCGCGGCACGCGCGAGCGATTCGACCGTCTCGGGCGACATCGCCGGTTCGACGTCGATCGCCTCGAACAGGTGGCCCTTCTCCTCATAGCAGTGTCCCGCGACGGACAACAGCGCCGAGGCGAGGGGAGCATGAGCGATCAGCAGGACAGCGGCCACGTGGATTCAGACCCGAGCGCCGTGACGCGGCGCAAACAATCGATTATCGGCCTGGAAGCGCGGCAAACCTAGACCGCGGACTCTGGCGGCGCGCGCCGTGCTCGCGAATCGTGGCGCTTTTGCACGCTTGCGGAGGCACGGCACGCCAGGCTGGACCCTAGTTGGGGTCCGCGGGCGGCTTTTCCAGCTGGAAGCGAAGACCCTCCTCGAACGGGCGCAGCGCGGCGTCCGGCAGCGCGGAACCGACGGCGCTCGCCTGGTAGACGCGCGTGCCGCGGGCAAAGACCCGCACTGATTCCTCGATCGTCTCGCCATCCGGCCGGCGGCCATGCAGGTGCGCACTGGTGTTTCCTGAAAACGGGGTGATCCCGTCCAGGTTCAACGCGCCAGCCGTGGAATCGGCCGACCGGATCGCCGACGCCGCGCTGTCGCGCAGGCCGAACAGCACGGCGTCGACCCGCGCCGGGTCGCCCACCTCGGCCGTGGCGACCCCGTACGTGACGCCACCGGCCTCGCAGGAGAGCATGAACAGCTTCAGCGGCACGCCGGCCACCGTGACGTCGCGCTGGAAGCGCGCCGGGCGGCAGGGCAGCGCGGCCACCAGCTGGGTCTCGGGCAACGGGACGCCGCGCCAGTCCAGCGGTGGAGAACACGCGCCAAGGGCGGCCGACGCCACCAGGACGACCAGGATCGGTCGCGTCGGCCGCGCGCAACTGTCAACGGGTGTATCCGAATGTTTTTCGTCGGGCATCAGGTCATCATGTGCATGAATGCGCGGCCGGCTGCGTGTTTTCACCCTCCTGGGGGATGGAATCGCCGTTCCGCGGTGGGCAATATGCGGTTCGTCAGGATGCAGTTCGCTACAATTTGTAACTGGCTCGGCGCCCGCCGGGTCTCGCACCGCATCCGGTGTCGCGCCCCAGGCGCGGAGGGAATCAAGAATGGCAATGACACTGGCTTCGAGCCGCCCCATCATGACCGATCAGGCAACCGACAAGTCCCCGCCGCAGCCGGACGAGGGACATTGGCGCGAGATCATCGGTCAGATCGGCACCGAGGTCGGACTGCCGCTGTCGGCCGCGCTCGAACGCGTCACCGTGCTCGCGACCACCGGCAAGATCGACCGCGCCGGCCTGCGCATGCTGCGCGAGGAGATCGAGCGCGCCCGCCGCGCCGGCATGATCGGCCAGCAGCTGGCGCGCTTCGCGTCCGGCCGCATCCGCCTGTCGCCGGAGCAGGTCAGCGTCACGCAGATGCTGCGCGAGGTGCTGCTGCAGCGCGGTCGCGAGGCCGCCGCGCGCCAGATCGAGCTGGGCCAGGTGCTCAAGCCGGCCGAGGTCGTGGCCGACGCCACGCTGCTGCACTCGCTGCTGCAGGCCGTGGTCGACTGGAGCCTGGACCTCGCCCAGGGCAAGCTCGAATTCAAGCTCGACATCAAGGCCTGGCCGCCCTACGCGCGCATCAGCGTGCGCTTCCCGCACGCCAGCTCCGACGCCTCGGACCGCCTGACGCCGGTGGGCACGCCGCTGCCCTCGCTCGACACGATGGCCTGGCGTCTCGTGCAGCAGATCTCCTGGACGCTGAACCTGGTGCTGGACCGCACGGTGTCGGACACCGAGACGACGCTCACGATCGAGTTCCCCCGCACGGTGCACGACGAGATCGAGGGCGTCAGCGTCGTGGAGATCGACCAGGGCTTCGGCGTCTCCGACAACTCCAAGCCGCTGGCCGGCAGCCACGTGCTGGTGGTGGCCAGCACGCGCGACAACCGCTCCCTGATCCGCGAGGCGATCCGCCACATGGGCCTGCTGGTGGATTTCGTCGGCAGCGTCGAGGAGGCCGAGGAGTTCTGCCGCGACGCGCTCCCGCACGCGATCATCTTCGAGTCGATGCTGGCCAACGACCGCTTCCAGAAGCTGCGCAACGGCATCATCGCGGAGATGCCCACGTTCGTGTTCATCGAGATCACGATGGAAGGCAGCGCGCTGCAGTTGTCCACGCAGGGCAACGAGGGCGCGCGCATCGGTCGCGACGCGGTGATGCAGTCGCTGCCGTCGGCGCTGATCTTCGAGTTGTCGCGCACGGCCTGACGCCGGCGCCCGGCGGGGTCAGTGCCCGCCGAACACCGCCTTGAGGATCGCGCTGCCGGTGGCCACCGGATCGGCGCGGATCTTCTTTTCCTCCTGGCCGATCATGAAGTACAGGCCGTCGAGCGCCTTGCGCGTGACGTACTGTTCGACGTTCGCGTCCTCGGGCTTGACGAGGCCGAACGCGGAGCCCTTGCTCGCCACCGCGTTGTACTTGGCTGTCAGCGACACCTTCTGCGTCTCCGTGGTGACGATGGGCAGGAACTTCTCGCCCAGCGGGACGCGCGTCTTTCCCGCGAAGAAGTCGGTGACGGAGGTGTCGCCGCCACGCACGATCTTGACGGCGTCGTCGACCGACATCGACTTCACTGCGTGCACCAGCAGCGGCCTGGCCTCGGGCACGGCCCGTTCGGCGGCACGGTTCATCGAGTTGACCAGGTCGTCGACGCGACGCCCCTGGCCGATGGCGCGCAACATCGACGCGGCGCGTTCGAGCGCGCCGGGCAGCGGGATGCGCACCTGCGGGTTGTCGAGGAAGCCGCCCGGCCTGCCCAGCAGCGCCACCGCGCTGTTGGCGCCGCGCTCCAGCGCCGCGCGCACGCCCGAGGCGGCCTCCGATTCGTCGAGCGCGAAGGCGCCGGTGGCCTCGGCCAGCAGCGCGAGGCAGGAAGCGCGGGCCAGGAACAGCGTGGCGAGGCCGGGCGTAAACTGACGTCGTTGCATCGTGGACTCCGATGAGATTCGTTCGTGCCCTTGCCCCGCTGGCCTCGATGGCGCTCGCCGCGGGCGCCGGGCTGTCGCTTGCGATGCTAGCCGGTTGCAGCGGGGTCGAACAGGCACCCGCCGTCTCGTACACCTTGCTGGACGGCCGCCACGCCGACCTGGCGTCCCTGCGCGGGCACGTGGTGCTCGTGAACTTCTGGGCCACCAGCTGCGCGCCATGTGTCGAGGAGATGCCCGCGATGGTGGCCAACTGGCGCCGCTTCTCGCCACAGGGCTTCGAGACCCTGGCCGTCTCGATGGCTTATGACGCGCCGGCGCTGGTCTCCAATTTCGCGCAGTCGCGCGCGCTGCCGTTCCCGGTCGTCATCGACAACACAGGCGAGATCGCGCACCGCTTCGGCGACGTGCAGTTCACGCCGACGTCGCTGCTCATCAACAAGCGCGGCGAGATCGTGCGGCGCTGGGTGGGCAAGACGGACTTCGCCGCGCTGGCGCCGCTGATCGCGCAGCTCGACGCCGAGCGCTGAGGCTCACGCGGCCCCGGGCCACGACGCACGGAACCGGCTCGGCGCGGCGCCGGCCGACTTGCGCATCAGCCGCCGCAGCGCGGTCGCGTCCTCGTAGCCGACGCGCTCGGCCACCTGCGCGATCGTCATCCGGCTCGATTCGATCAGGTGGCGCGCGCGGTTCAGGCGCACGCCCTGCACGAGCGCCAGCGGCCCGCGGCCGGTCGCCGCGCGCACGTGGCGCGCGAGCGTGCGCGAGGACATCGCCAGCTCGCCGGCCAACTGCGCGACGCTCGGCGGATGCGGCAGCGCCGCCTCGATGCGGCGCGTGAGCTGTCGCACGAGCTCGCTGCCGTTGGCCATCATCGCCGGCACCGCGAACGGCGCCTGGGCCTGGCGACCGTCGATCAGCAGCACGCGGCCGACCGCGTCGGCCAGCCCCGCGCCAAAGCGCGTGCGCAGCAGGTGCAGCATCAGGTCCGACTGCGCGAGCGCGGCACCGGCGGTGGCGACGGGACCGTCCTCGCAGACCATGCGGTCGGCGTCGACGACGCAGCCCGGCTCGAGGCGGCGCAGCTCCGGCGCGAGCCACCAGGAGGTGGTCGCGCGCCGGCCGGCGAGCAGGCCGGTCGCCTGCAGCAGGAACACCGCGGAACACGACGCCGCCACGCGACCGCCACGCTCGACATGGCGCCGCAGCGCGACGACGGCCCGCCTCGCGTCGTCGCAGGCGAGGCGCTGCGCGATCGCGGCGGGGTTCTCGGTGCCCAGGCCCGGCACGATCCAGGTCGAGGCGTCGACGCGGGCGTGGGCGGGCATGGGCGCGGCCTCCAGGCGCAGGCCGCCGCTGAGCGCGACGCCCGCACCGTCGGGCGACACCACCCGCCATGCCGGCCGTGGCGCCTGCGCGCGCGGCGCGAGGCGGGCGGCGGCATCGAGCATGTCCAGCGTCACTGCGACGCCGCTGGCATAGGCACCCGCAAGCACCAGGATCGTGAAGTCTCGCATGGCTGATTCCGCTTGATGAATGCCGTATCGGACACTCGCAGTCTACGACCGGATGACGTGCAATGGCGCTTTCCTTCACGGAGCAGACGCATGAACCAGTCCGCGCACGCATCGCGCTCGCTGACCCAGCCCGATCCGCTGGACGACTTCACGTCGCGCGTCGTCGAGCTTGGCGGCCTGGCCAGGACGGTGCACGTCTCAGGCACCGGCCCCGCCGTGATCGTGATGCCCGAGACGCCAGGCATCAGCCCGCATCTGGCCCGCTTCGCGCGATGGGTTCGCGACGCCGGCTTCACGGCGTGGATGCCATCGCTGTTCGGCCGGGACGGCGCGCTGCCGGGCGTCGAGGAGGCGGTCGCGACGTTCCGCCGCACCTGCGTCGCCGCGGAATTCCGCGCGCTGGGCGCGGGACGACCGAGCCCGGTCGCCTCCTGGCTGCGCGGCCTGGCGCGCATCGCGCACGCCGAATGCGGCGGGCCGGGTGTCGGCGCGATCGGGATGTGCTTCACCGGCAACTTCGCGTTGTCGATGATGCTGGAGCCCGCCGTGCTGGCGCCGGTGCTGTGCCAGCCGTCGATGCCGCTGGAGGACGCGGCGACCCTCGAAAGCCCGCCCGAGGAACTTGCGGCCGTGCGCCGCCGCCTCGAAGACGAGGACCTGCGGGTGCGCGCCTATCGCTTCGCCGGCGACCGTTTCTGCACGGCGCAGCGCTTCGCGGCATATTCCGCGGCGCTGGGCGACCGATTCGAGGGCCGCGTCCTTCCGGACGAATCGGCGAACACGACGGACCTGCCGCCCTTCTTCGAGCAGGTGATCAAGGGCGCGCACAGCGTGCTGACCGTGCACCTGGTCGACGAGGCCGGCCAGCCGACACTGGCGGCGCGCGACGAGGTGCTGGCGTTCCTCGCGCGCCAGTTGAAGCCGTCCTAGCCTGCCGGACCCATGTCCAGGCCGGCGTGCTCCGCCTGCTTGTCCGCGTGATAGCTGGATCGCACCATCGCGCCCACCGCGGCATGGCTGAAGCCCATCTCGACGGCCTTCTGCTCGAACATCCTGAAGGTGTCGGGGTGCACGTAGCGCGCCACGGGCAGGTGGTGGCCGGACGGGGCGAGGTACTGGCCGATCGTGATCATGTCGATGTCGTGGGCACGCATGTCGGCCATGACCTGCAGGATCTCCTCGTCCGTCTCGCCCAGGCCCACCATGATGCCGCTCTTGGTCGGCACGTCCGGGTGCATCGCCTTGAACTTCTTGAGCAGGTTCAGGCTGAACTGGTAGTCGCTGCCGGGGCGCGCCTGCTTGTACAGCCGCGGTGCCGTCTCGAGGTTGTGGTTCATCACGTCGGGCGGTGCGGCCTTGAGGATCTCCAGCGCGCGGTCGTCGCGGCCGCGGAAGTCGGGCACCAGCACCTCGATGCGCGTCTCGGGCGAGAGTTCGCGGATCTGGCGGATGCACTCGACGAAGTGGCCGGCACCGCCGTCGCGCAGGTCGTCGCGGTCGACGCTGGTGATGACGACGTACTTGAGCTTGAGCGCGGCGATCGTGCGGGCGAGGTTGACCGGCTCCTCCGGATCCAGCGGATCGGGGCGGCCGTGGCCGACGTCGCAGAACGGGCAGCGGCGCGTGCATTTGTCGCCCATGATCATGAACGTGGCCGTGCCCTTGCCGAAGCACTCGCCGATGTTCGGGCAGGACGCCTCCTCGCACACCGTGTGCAGCTTGTGCTCGCGCAGGATCTGCTTGATCTCGTAGAAACGGCTGCTGGGCGTGGCGGCGCGCACGCGGATCCAGTCCGGCTTCTTCAGCTGCTCGGCCGGGACGATCTTGATCGGGATGCGCGAGGTCTTGGCCTGGGCCTTCTGCTTGGCGCTGGGATCGTAGGCGGGCGTCGCGAGATCGGGGGTGTTGGCTTCGGAGGACATTCGATGCGGCGACCGCCCGGCAGGGCGTCGCGGTGGAGGGGCGAGCGACAGGTTCGACACCCGAGTTGGGGCTGCGGCGGCGCCTTTCGAGCGTCAGCGAACTCAGCGCGTGAACTGCGCGCGGAGGCGGCGGCCCAGCACGTCGGCCACCGTTGCCGGGTCGGCAACGACGCCCAGTGTAGCCAGATCGACCGTTTCCAGCCCGGCATAACCGCACGGGTTGATTCGACTGAAGGGTTGCAAATCCATCGCGACATTCAGGGCGACGCCGTGATATGTGCAGTGATTGCTCACTTTTACGCCGAGTGCCGCGATCTTTCCCAGGCCGCGGAACGGCTCGGACGCCGGCCGGTCATGCACCAGCGCGGCATGGCCGAAGGGGTCGCCCAGCCGCACGTAGATGCCCGGCGCACCCGGGACGCGATGGCCGGTGACGTCGAAGTCCGCCAGCGTGCGCAGCACCGCCTCCTCGAGCCGGAAGACGTATTCCTTGACGTAGATGCCCAGCCGGCGCAGGTCGACCAGCGGGTAGGCCACCACCTGGCCCGGACCGTGGAAGGTGACCTGGCCGCCGCGGTTGGTCTGGACGATGGGGATGTCGCCCGCGTCGAGCACATGCTCGGCCTTGCCGGCCAGGCCCTGCGTGAAGACAGGGTCGTGCTCGACGAGCCAGATCTCGTCGGGCGTGTCGGCGCTGCGCCCGGCCGTGAAGGCCTTCATGGCGTCCACGGTGGGCGCGTACGGGACGCGGCCCAGGGAACGCAGCAGGGGGGAATGGGTCGAGGCGTCGAGCGCCGGGGACGTCGTCAAGGCGGGGCCTTCCAGGCAATGTCATTCCGCGCGCAGTCGCGGAATCCACCCCTGCGAAGGTGCCTGTTCATGGGCGTGGAGCCTGCGACTGCGCGCAGGATGACAAGCTCGGCGGATGCCCGATTTTAAGGCAGCCGCCCGGCGGCCGCTCACGCCGGGGTGATCTGCTTGAGCTTGAGCAGGCGCTTGTAGTCGCGCGACCCGCGGAAGGTCTCGAACTCGGCGTCGATGCTGTCGCGGTCGACCGTCTCGAGCTTGCGCGCGAGACAGGCCAGCACGAACGCGTGCTCGTCGCCGTACTTGTTCACCGACCAGCCGATGCCACCGGAGTTGGGGCAGCCGGGCCAGAACGCGATCCAGCGCCAGTCCGGGTAGGCCTTGTCCTCGCGCCGCCGCACGGCGTGGACCAGGCGAACGCCCACCACGCCCGACGTGTTGCGGCTGGTCATCCTGTTCTTCATGCCGATCGGCGGCGGCAGGACCGCCAGGGTCGCCTTGACCCACTTCTTCGCCGCGGCCTCAGCCTTGGTCCACGTGCCGAACTGTTTCAGCGTGAAGTTCTTCTGGTGCAGCTTTTTCTGCCGGACGATGCGTGCCATCACGCATTTCTCGGTCTCGTTCCTGGTGAGATGCATGAAGCCCCTGCGAGTACTTCTCCCACCCGAGCCATCACAGAACGATCTTGACCATCGGATGCGCAGTCAATGTCCGGTAAAGCTCATCCAGCTGCGGACGGCTGGTGGCGGTCACCGTGATCGTGATGCCCAGGTAATTACCCCCCTTGCTGGGTCTGGTCTCCACCGTCGCGTGGTCGAAATCCGGATCGAACTGGATGGCCACTGCAATGATCGCTTCGACGAAGCCTTCAGCGTGCGGGCCCATCACCTTGATGGGAAATGCGCTGGGATACGTGATCAGCGACTGTTCGGGAGGAATTTCATGCATGGCGGCCAATACCGTTCAGATGGACTGCGACTGAATCGCACGTTGGTAAGCCTCGTGGAGACGGGCATAAACCGGACCCGGCCGACCGCGCAACGCGCCGTGGCCGACTTGTTCGCCGTCGAGACGGGTGACGGCGATGATTTCCTTGGAGGCGGAGCTCAGGAGCACTTCGTCGGCCGCGCGCACGTCGGCCTCGCTGACGGGCCGCAGGTTGAAGGCGATCCCGGTCTCCTCGCACAGTTCGCGCAGCAGCTCGATGCGCACGCCGGCCAGCACGTGTTCGTCGGGCGCCGGCCCCAGCAGCGCGCCTTCGTGGACGATCCAGACGTTGCTGGAGGCGCCTTCGGTCAGCCAGGGGCCGCCGGTCCCGTCCTCGCGCAGCAGGATCGTCTCGTCGGCCCCCTGGTCGGCGGAGATCTTGCGCGCCAGCACGTTGCCCAGCAGCGAAATGCTCTTGATGTCGCCGCGCTCCCAGCGGAAATCGCGCGCGGTGACGCACGCGAGACCCTGCACGCGCTGCGCCGGCGTGGGCTGCGTGCGCTCGCTGGTGGCGACGAACACCGTGGGCTCCAGGCCTGCGGGCATCAGGTGCGAGCGCGGTGCGACGCCACGCGTGACCTGCAGGTAGACGAGCTGCTCGTCGCTGGGGTGCGCCTGGACGACCTTGCGGATGCGCGCGAGCCAGGCCTCGGCGTCGAGGTCGGCCTCGATCTCGAGCTTGCCCAGGCTGCGCTCGAGCCGCGCGAGGTGGTCGTCGAAGCGGAACAGGCGCCGCTGGTAGACGGGGATCGATTCGTAGGCCCCGTCGCCGAACAGGAAGCCGCGATCCATCACCGAGACCTTGGCCTGGTTCAACGGCAGGAAGTCCCCGTTGAGGTAGCACAGCGAGTCGGGCAAGGCGGTCATGGTCGTTGCTCCTGGGCGAGCCCGGCGCGGGTCGCGCCTGGCACTGGGGTCCCGAGCGGCGGCGCCCGTCATGCGACGGGGGCCGGGCCCAGGTCACTAGCCTACTTGATCCAGAGACGGATGGCATCCCAGGCGCGGCCGAACAGGCCTGCCTGCGGAACGTCCTCGAGAACGGTGAGCGGGATCGCGGCAATCGCGGTACCGGAGGCGGTGCTCACCAGGAGCGACCCCACGCGCTGTCCCTTGGCCAACGGCGCCACGAGGGGGTCGGTGCGCTCGATGTGCGTCTTGAGCCGGTCGCCCTCGCCCTTGGGCACGGCCACGTAGACGGCCTGCGGGCTGCCGAGGGCGACCTGGGCCTGGCTGCCCTTCCAGACCGGCACCGGCGCGCCCACGGGCTTGCCGGCCTCGACCAGGCGCACGTCGTCGAACGCGGTGAAGCCCCAGTTGAGCAGCTTTTGCGCCTCGCTGGCGCGGCCCTGGATCGAATCGGCGCCCATCACCAGCGCCAGCAGGCGGCGCTTGCCGTTGGGGAACTCGCGCTGCGCGCTGGCCATCAGGCCGTAGCCGGCTGCCTCGCTGTAGGCGGTCGCCATGCCGTCGACGCCGGGGTCGCGCTGGAGCAGCAGGTTGCGGTTCTCCTGCCGGATGTTGTTGAACTTGAAGTCGCGCTGGGCGAAGTAGTGGTAGTACTCCGGGAAGTCGCGGACGACATGCTGCGCGATCACCGCCAGCTCGCGGGGCGTGCTGCGATGGCCCGTCTCGGCCAGGCCGGTGACGTTGCTGAACGTCGTGTTCTTCAGGCCCCAGGCCTGCGCCTGGCGGTTCATCATCGCGACGCAGCCGTCGACGCTGCCGGCCACGCCCTCGGCCAGCACCACCGCGGCGTCGTTGCCCGAGTCCACGACCAGGCCCTGCAGCAGTTCGTCCACCGTGGGTGCGCTCGTGGCGTCCACGAACATCAGCGCCCCGCCGCCCTTGCGCTCGGCCAGCGCGCGTGCCGACACGGTCAACTTCTGGTCCAGCGCCAGCTTGTGCTCGCGCAACGCGACGAACGTGGTGTAGGCCGTCATCAGCTTGGTGAGCGAGGCCGGGTCGGTGGAGGTGTCGGCGCCGCGCTCGGCCAGCACCTGGTTGGCGCTCATGTCGACGAGGACGTACTCGCGCGCGGCGATCTCGGGCGCGGGCAGCGCCTGGCCAGATACCACGCCGGCGGCGGCCGCCAGCACGAACAGGGTGAGCAGTCTTTTCATGGGAACGCCGGGGTCACTCGGCAAAGTGGCGCAGGACGAGCGCCTTCAGGATCATCAGCTGGCCATGGAAGAAATGGCCCGCGCCCGGCACCACCACCACGGGCAGCCCTTGCGGCCGCGCCCAGTCCATCGAGGCCGACAGCGGCACGACGTCGTCGGCCTCGCCGTGCACCAGCAAGGTCTCGACCTCGACCGGCGGCGCGGTGTGCTTCACGGTGGACGGCGCGACCAGCACCATCCGCTGGGCCTTCTGGCCCTCGGGCAGCTTCGCGGCGGCCGCCGCGGCGACGTAGCCGCCGAACGAGAAGCCGCCGAGCACCAGCGGCTCGCCGGCCACGCGATGCGCCGCGACCACCGCCAGGGCATCGTCCACTTCCCCGCGGCCCTCGTCCCAGCTGCCGGCCGATTGGCGCACGCCGCGGTAGTCGAACCGCGCCACGCGCCAGCCGCGCTGGACCAGCGCGCGGGCGAGCGTCGTGACGACCTTGTTGTCCATCGTCCCGCCCTGCAGCGGGTGCGGGTGGCAGATCACGGCCAGGCCGCGCGAGGGCAGGTCGGTGGTGGTGTCGACCGCGACGCTCAAGGCGCCGGCCGGCCCGGCGATCTCGCCGCGCTTGGTGAAGGTGTTCATCGGTGCGAGGGGCCGGGTGCCGTCAGCGGCCGACGTTCGGCGGCAGCAGCAGGCGCTCGACCGGCTTGCCGCCCACCAGGTGCGAGTCGACGATCTCGTCGATGTCGGCCTGGTCGACGTACGTGTACCAGGTCTCGTCGGGGTAGACGACGGCCACCGGGCCGCCGGCGCAGCGGTCGAGGCAACCTGCCTTGTTCACGCGGATTCCGCCCGGGCCGGCCAGGCCCGCGGTCTTGATGCGCGACTTGCAATGGTCGAATCCGGCCTGGGCACCGACGTGCGCGCAGCTGTCCTCGCCGGGCTTGCGCTCGTTGAGGCAGAAGAAGATGTGGTGCTTGTAGTACATGCGTCCATTGTAGGAAGGCCCGGCGGCCGAGCTGCAGGCCGAGCCGGTCGAAGGGTCGGCGCGTCCTCAGGCCGCCGCGGGCGCGTCGTTGCGCACCACCCGGCGGAACAACCCGGCCAATGCCGCGAACGGCCACAGCCACCCCACCCACTGGGCCAGTCCGTGGAAGTGGATGAAGCGGCCCTGCTCCCACTGCTGCAGGCTCTCGGCGTAGTACGGGTCGGACGGTGCCTGGGAGACGAGCGCGACGTTGATCGACAGCACCACCAGGCCCAGCGCGGCCGCCGGCCGCTGGCCGAGGAAGGCGCCGGCGAGCGCGAGCACGGCGCCCAGCGTCAGGCCGATCGGCACCGTGGACGTCACCCAGCCCAGCGCGTGCACGGGCCCGAAGTTGAGCGCCGCCGACAGCGTGTTGGCCGCCAGGCCCACCGCCACCGCGGTCGCCACCAGCGCGGCACGACGCCAGCCCGGGCGCGAGATCGAGAACGCGAGCAGGCAGGGGCCCAGCAACCCGAGCGCCACTGCGAAGGCCTCGGCGGCCTTGGACGGGGTGCCGGTGTTTTCGCCCAGGCTGGCCCACAGCCACTCGAACCAGGGCGCCAGCGGGTGGTCGCTGAGCAGGTCGTACGCGGCTTCCTGGATGCGCTCCCACGTGATGCCCTGGCAGAACGGCACGTTGCGCGGGTAGAGAAATCCGATCGGCCACAGCAGCAGCAGTGCCATCGTGGCGCCGCTGTGCGGCACGAACCAGTGCTCGCGCACCGTGGACCAGCGCACGCCGGCACCCGCCGAATGCACCGCCACCGCCAGGCTGAGTCCGGTGGCCGCGCCGAGCGTGTTCAGCGCCCAGTCCATCAGCGACGCGTAGCGCCCGGGCAGGAAGTGCTGCGTGAACTCCATGGACCACGAGAGCGCCGCGCACGACACCAGCGCGATCGCGCCGGCGGCCAGCGGCCGGCGGCCCAGCCGCAGCGCGCTCGCATACAGGAGCGCCCCCAGCGGCATGTAACCCACGAAGTTCGACGCGTCGTCGAAGCCCAGGTGGTAGCGCGGCCAGCGCAGCACGAGCAGGGCCGACAGCGGCTGCCCGGCGGGCCAGGTCCAGCCAGCGAACGGGTAGAGGCTGGCGTAGATCACCAGCCCGGTGAACACCACGGCCAGCAACAGGGCCGAGCTCTCCCGGGGATGCCCGTGCGCGCCCGCGAGCGGGCGCGTCATGCGCGCGGGCACGCGGGTGGCCTTGGCCATCGTTGGTAGCGCTCGCGCCGCCGCTCAGAACGGCTTGACGACGACCAGGATGACGATGGCCGCGAACAGCAGCACCGACATCTCGTTGAACACGCGGAACCAGCGCTCGCGGCGGCGGTTCTCGAGCTTCTCGAAGGAGCGCAGCAGGCTGCGGCACATGTGGTGGTAGCCGATCGCCACGACCACCAGCAGCAGCTTGACGTGCAGCCACATGCCCGTGTGGAACAGGCCGGGGGCCATCGCGGCCAGCGCCAGTCCCAGCACGATGGCGACGACCATCAGGAAGCTCGCGAAGCGATAGAGCTTGCGCGCCATCAGGAGCAGGCGCTCACGCTCGGCGTGGCTGTCGGAGGGCACCTGCGCGAGGTTGACGAAGATCCGCGGCAGGTAGAACAGTCCCGCGAACCAGCTGGCCACGAAGACGAGGTGCAGGGCCTTGACCCAGGGATAGAGGCTCATCGCCCCATTATGTTGTCAGTGGCCGCCCTGGCCGCGGGTGACCGCGGCCGCCCCCTGGCGCCGCGCGGCCTGGGCCAGGCAGCGGCCGAGCGCGGCGGCCGCGTGATCCGGCCGCCAGCCGGTCGGCGCACGCCGGGTGGCCGCCCCTGGAAAAGAAAGAGCCCCGGCATCCACGAGGGACGGCCGAGGCTGCAAAGCCTTGACGCTGTCATCACGCAAGGCACCTGCTCAGGGAGGAAAAGCAGGGGACAATATCCTCACGGACACCGTCCGAAATGGAATGTAGCAGAACATCGGAGTTGCGCGACAGCTAGTCGCCCGCTTTGTGGGCCTGAACCCAACATTTTTTGACCAAGAGACCTCGCCCGTGTCCCACCTGCCTCCTTTCCCCGCCAGCCGCCCCCGCCGCATGCGCCGCGACGCCTTCAGCCGCGAACTGATGCGCGAGCACCGGCTGAGCCCGGGCAACTTCATCCTGCCGGTGTTCGTGATCGACGGCCAGAACCAGGTCCAGGACATCCCCAGCATGCCCGGCGTGCAGCGCATGACGATCGATCGCCTGATGGAGGTCGCTGGGGAAGCGCTGTCATTGGGTGTGCCGGCACTGGCGCTGTTCCCGGCCATCGAGCCGTCGCTGAAAACGCCCGACGGCGCCGAGGCCCTGAACCCGCAGGGGCTGGTGCCGCGCACCGTGCGCGAGCTGAAGAAGCGCTTCCCCGAGCTGGGCGTGATGACGGACGTCGCGCTCGACCCCTACACCTCGCACGGCCAGGACGGCGTGCTGGACGAGACGGGCTACATCGTCAACGACCCGACCGTGGCGCTGCTCACCCGCCAGGCGCGCGTGCAGGCCGAGGCGGGCGTCGACATCGTCGCCCCCAGCGACATGATGGACGGGCGCATCGGCGCGATCCGCACGATGCTGGAAGCCGACGGCCACCTGCACACGCGCATCATGGCCTACAGCGCCAAGTACGCGAGCGCGTTCTACGGCCCGTTCCGCGACGCCGTGGGCTCGGCCGCCAACCTGGGCAAGAGCAACAAGAAGGTCTACCAGATGGACCCCGGCAACTCCGACGAGGCCTTGCGCGAGGTCGCGCTCGACATCGCGGAGGGCGCCGACATGGTCATGGTCAAGCCTGGCATGCCGTACCTGGACATCGTGCGCCGCGTGAAGGACGAGTTCCGCATGCCGACCTACGTCTACCAGGTCAGTGGCGAGTACGCCATGATCAAGGGCGCCGGCCTGAACGGCTGGGTCGACGGCGAGGCGGTGATGATGGAGTCGCTGCTGGCGTTCAAGCGGGCCGGCGCGGACGGCGTGCTCACGTATTTCGCGCTCGAAGCGGCGCGCGTGCTCAGGCGCGGCTGACGGCGCCGTCAGGCGGCTCACGGCCAAGCCGTCAAGGCCGCGGGCTCGGCAGCGCCCCGCCCAGCGCAGCCCGGCGGCGTGGGGCAGACCCGGCGAGCAGGCGCACCGAGACGCCCGCGCACGCCGCGGCCGCCAGCCAGGCGAGCGGCCAGCCCTGCCACGCCACCAGGTGCGCGACGGCCGGCGGCGTCACGAAGCAGACGGCGAACACCGCGGTGTTGGCCATGCCCAGCGCGGTGCCGGCCTGCTCGGCGCCGGCCCGCGTCGCGAGCTCGGTGTAGGCCACGCCGTGCCAGGCCGATACGCAAATGCCGCTGGCCACGATCAACGCCACCATCGCCGCGCGCAGCGCCAGGCCGTCGACGAGCGCGCGGTCGCCCGCCAGCGCCAGGCCGGCGAGTGCGGCGAACAGCAGCACGCTGGTCCAGGCGCAGGCCCGCAGGTAGCCCGGGCGATTGCGATGGCGGTCGGTCCAGCGCCCGCTCCAGACGCGCAGGGCCATCGCGCCGGCCTGCACCGTCACCATGGCGGCGGAGGTGGCCAGCAGGCCGGCGCGACCCGCATCGTGCAGGAACACCGTGCCCAAGGACAGCAGCGCGAACTGCGGCGCGCACAGGATGCCGATGCCCGCGACGATGCGCCAGATCGACGGGTCGCGCAGCGGCGTCGCGGGCATCCCCGCGGTCGCCGGGGCGCGGGGCGTGGCGTGCGGATCGCGCACCCAGGCCGCGGCGAGTCCGCCGGCCGCCGCGCAGGCCAGCGCAAGGAAGGCATACAGCGCTGCGAATCCGGCGTGCAGCGCGATGAAGGGCAGCACCAGCGCCCCGAGCCCGCCGCCCAGCGGCACGGCGGTCTGGCGGATGCTCATGGCCAAGCCGCGCTCGCCCTCGCCGAACCAGCGCATGATCGCGCGCCCGCTCGCGCCGTTGACGCTTCCCCCCAGCAACCCGACGGCGACCAGCCCGCCCGCAAGACGGCCCAGCGGCGGGACCTGCCCG
>Ga0207667_10003102_pt1 | contig 20573 bp, 24 predicted proteins | sample KBSCornC52_FD_184301 | JGI IMG/M metagenome (GOLD analysis project Ga0207667, IMG submission 184301) | Corn rhizosphere microbial communities from Kellogg Biological Station, Michigan, USA - KBS Corn C5-2 (SPAdes) (version 2) | ecosystem: Host-associated > Plants > Roots > Rhizosphere > Soil ...
TGGTGTAATAGTCCGTGAAGTAGTAGTTGAAGCCGATAAAGTCCATCTGCCGCCGAACCCGGCGTAAAAACAGCCAGTTCCAGAAATAGCGCATGAACCGCGTAGTAAACTCATCTAGCTCGTTATGGGGGCGCTTGGCCTGGATGTTGGCCAGCTGGGCGGCCAGGCTGATCTGGAGCGCGGGGTTATAGGACTTGAGTATCCTGTAGGCCCGGCGGTGAGCCCGCATCAGATTGATATAGACCTTGGAGAAGCTCAGCAGGCTGGTTTCACCGGGCGGCCAGTTGCCGCTGGTCGTCTCTTTGGTCAGATAGCCGAAGGTGGTATAAACATTGGGCTCGTTAAGCGTCAGGGCCCACTTGAGCTCCGCCGCGTACTCCTGGCCTACCTTGTCGACGAACCTGTAAAAATACTTCAGGTTGCGTTTATACTTGAACGCGCCTTTGTCGCAGAACCAGACCGGCATCGTCCAATGCCACAGATTCATGACCGGCTCGACGCCGGCGGCCTTCATGTCCTTGATGTACTGCCGGTAGTGTTCGATGGCCTCCTCGTCCCAAACTCCCTCTTCGGGCTCCAGGCGGGACCATTCCAGGCCGAAACGCAGGCTTGTGAGGTTGAGCTCTTTAGCCAGTTTGAAATCTTCTTTATAACGGCGGTAATGATCGACACCCTGGCCGCTTATATAGGTCTCGGGCCGGGCGGCCTGGTGTTTGATCTTGGGCCAGATCGGCAAGCGGCCCAGGCGCTTCTCGGCGGTTTTGGCCAGCTGGGCGGCGTGGGCCAGCTCCCAGACCGTCCATTGGTCGTGGTTGCCGCCTTCCACCTGGTGCCCGGAAGTGCTGGCGCCCCAGATGAAAGCTTTGGGAAAACTGGTTTTTATATCTTCAGGCATGTTCGTCCCAATTGTATCAGAAACTAGGGTTGGCCGGTGACGCGCAAAGGCCGCTACGCCGAGGCGGACGGCTGCGGGCGGGCCGGCTTCGGGCCCGGCCGGCGGTCATGGTAGGCCAGCTCGCGGCGGTGGTTGTCCAGCCGCTCCACGTAATCTTCGAACTGCCTGAATAGGCTGGAGTATTGGCCGGTAGGAGTCAGGATCTTCAGCAGGCGGCCCTGCTGGTGCAGATATTCGACCAGGGCGAAAAAGTCGCCGTCACCGGAGACGATGATGGCTTTGTCGTAGTTGGCCATCTCTTTCATGGCCCATAGCACCATGTCGGCGTCGACATTGCCTTTGACCGGCTTGTCGGGTTTGCCGGGGGTTTCTTCCGGACGGGGCCGGCTCATGTCGAACGTCGGTTTCAGCACCACGGCGTAGCCGGCGTCGTGCATCTTCTCGTAGATATCCTCATGCTCCGGAACGTAACCGATGAACATGTAAGCCATGTCCACGCCGTATCTGTCCGTCAGGAACTTGCGGAACTTCTTCCAGTTCATCTTCCAGCCGTATTTTTGGACGCTGACATTTAAATTCTGGCTGTCTATGAAAGCATAGATTTTTTCGGGCTTCTTGCCTCGTCGTCTCATCTTGGCTTTATTTTACCTTTTTTCACGCTGTTTTCTTAGCTTTTTAATCTGAGGTTAGATTTCGATGCTGTCGCCGATTGTCAGGGCGCGGACCTTGACCCCCTTCTTGTTCAGATAGCTACCCAGAAAATCCGGGTTACCGCCCAGATAATCGTAGTGGATGGGGAGGATCTGCTTGGCTTTTACCTGCATAGTGAAAGCGTAGGCGTCTTTTAATGAGATATCCGGGCCGCTGATAGGCGCCGCCAGCGTTTCTACTTCTAGACCATCCAGCTCCTTACCGTCGCCGGCATGGAAGAGTTTGCCATTGAACAGATAGCCTGTGTTCTGGACGCTGGCGCTGCCATCCACCATCAGACAGTGCGACAGCTCCATGGCTTTGACCTTGATCCCGCCGACCTCATACTCTTTGCCGTCTTCCACGATCGTTTTAGAAGCCTCTATCTGCTTGGCGGTACTTTGATTGGCATAGACCGGCGCGATTCCCTGCTCCACGAAGTCCTTAGCCATGTCGGCGTCGAAATGGTCGCCGTGCTCGTGCGTATAAAAAATGGCGTCCAGCTTGCCGAAATCGTCCAGCCGTTCTTTTTCCTGGCCGCTGGGATCGACTAATATCCTGGAACCCTCATCTTCGATTAATAAACAGCTTTGAAAATACCGTGTGATTCTCATACATGCCTCCTTAATAGTTATATTTTACTCTTCTGTCGCCCAAGGCTCGGGACCTTTAGGCTCGATGATTATAAACAGCCGCTTCTCAGAATCGCAAACAATAATTACCGGCGACGCGATATTCGTGCCTACGCTGGCGAGCATTATTTCCACCCCTGTCTCAGGCGTCTCGTTGATATACCCGGTGACTCTTGCGAGCGATTCATTGATATCACCTTCAAAAATATTATAAGTTGCCGCTCTTTCCTCTTCTGTAAGGTCGCGCCCAAGTACAAACCGATCAGGGCGTTGGCGTCCTCGCCTTGATGTTCCGGACTGTGAGGTTCGTTATCCATAATGCCGGCTAGTGCCTAGCCGGTCTAACCTAATGGTACGCTTACCCCGCCATAATGAAAGCATAAGCCAATAACAGATTGGGTTGAGCGCGTATGATAGTTCCTTTTCTGGAAAGAGTTTTTATTCTATGATGTTGAGGCTTCACGACTTTTGGGGTGGCGTACCTGCAAATCTACTTCGACCCGGAGGCGGCCATGAAACGGGCTATATATTTGGTGGTGGCGTGCGCGTCTGCTTTCACAGCAGCCGGCGCATCGGCGACCCCCACAACTCCCGCGATCGTCATGGCGGGCAACGGCGGTGTATGCAGCCTGAGCTCGCACAAGACCTTCCGCATGAAGCTGACCGGCTGGAAGCCGGATAGTACGGTTCAGCTCAAGATCTACTACGGCAACGGCGCGGACTATCCGTTTCCGCTCCGTAACGGAGGCAAGATCAAGATCAACGGCCGCGGCACCCACCTGGGACCGCCCTGGCCGTGCTGGCCGAACAAGCTGTACAACGTCGCCGACAAGAAGACGTACTACATCGTCTTCGCCTTCCAGCTCGGCTCACAACCGCTGGCTCATGCGACGGCGGTGTTCAAGGTCGTGAAGTGAACGACACGCTGCGGGCGCCAGCTTTCAATCCGGTTCAACCCGGAAGCGCCCTTTCCTTGTTAGTCCTCAGTAAGATCCCCGCTAGGGACCGTCTGTTTCTGATTTGCGATCTAATTCGTCCAGTTCATCCACCTTATAGCCTTCGCCGCGGAGTTTCCGGCTGTTTCTGGCTTCAAACTCATCCGAGGTAAGGCCCCGGAACCCCTCCACCAGATTATGCTCGACCATAAAACCTTCCGGGTCCTCCACCTCCGCCTCCAGCAAAGACTGGTAAAGATATTCTGTAAGCTCATCCTCATCCATCACTGACAAATGCTCAATATCCGCTTCCTCGAAATCCACGCCCACCGAGCGCAGAGCCCTAAGCGCTTCAACTACTTCTTGGGGGTAGTTATCTTCATGGCTTGATTCAAGTTCCGGACTCATAACAACTCCACTTTTAAGCGTTCTTTGCTCTTGTTTCAGTGAGTCTGACGCCTACTTTGTACTTAATAAGCAGGACAAAGGCTATATTGATCACGAAAATATAGATCGGGAACCCATAGTGCGCGACATTCCATTTATCTATGACAAGCAGCGCTATGGCGGCGTTCACTATGGCGACCGTATAAGCTTCTTCGCTTTCTGTTTCCGGGTGTCTGAACGATTTGACTAAAGTGGGCGCCGCCGCTAACGCGTCGGCCGCTATATTCAAAATGATGGCGATGTTCGCTTCCCTGTAGGTAAACCACAGCGACAGTCCCAGCAGAGATAGCACCCCGCAAAGATAGTCGGTCCAGTGTAGCTGCCAGTAAGCTTTTTTATTAGTGAAAGAGGCTATAAGCACTATTAATGGCCCGAAGCCGACCGAAAACGTCATTAAAGCGATCAGACCGACGCCTTTACTAAGCTCGGCCGCGAAGGCTACTATCGGGGCAAGAGCCCACAGGAACCAGGTAACGCGGTTGGGTTTTGTCTTTCCGGAAAACGTGTCTTTGGCATAAACCAGGCACCCCCAAAGTTGTATGAGTGCTCCAAGGATTACGAATTTATCGCTTATCATAGTTACCTAGCTTGTTAAATATCCCTTATCAGACCTTCCGCTAAGAGTTCTGGGAACTCCTGGGTTTTCATACTGCCCATTGTGAAGTGTCCATAACTATGAAACTCAACATATTTGAACTCCTTAAGATTCTCCCTTAAATGCTGCGTGGTGCTTTGGACACTTGCCATGTCATTGTCCGAATGAAAAATAGTCAACCCGGCAGTGCGTGCTGATATATTCGGGTCAAGCTTAAAGTCAAAGAATTCCGGCTCTTCCTCTTTTTCAACGTCCAAATAGGGCGCGACCAGAATGACCTTGCCGACTCTCAGGTTCTTATGCTCGCTCAGATACCTAACCCAAAAACCGGCGCCGGTGCTGTGGCCTACCAATATTGTTTCAGGGCCGATTTCGAACCTTTCGACTTCTTTGACCCAGACTGGCCAATCAGGCTTGAAATTCATCGGTACGTCCGGTGTGGCCGCGGGAATATCTTTTTTGATCAATTGGGATTGCAGCCACGGGATCCAATGCGAGTTGCTCATACTCGGGAACCGCTCTCCGTAGTATTCAGCCTTGCTCGGACGGCCGTGCAAAATAATCGCGTTCTTCATCGTAGTTCTGAATATTCTACGCCTTTATATTCCGGGGCGCTCAGTAAATCCTGCAGGTTGGCGTATTTCGTATATATGCCGCGGTCAAAGCGTACAAGTTTGGCATCGATATTTTTCAAGTCCTCGAACGCCATATTCACGAGCTCAATTTTTTCTCCCGCATCATGAGCGGTATCGGTCTGCTCCTGAAAATCGGTTGCCAAAAAGGTATATATGAACCACTCCATCTTCATATACGGCTGGATTACCTCTATGAGTTTCCAGTTATTGAATTTCATCCCCGTCTCTTCTAACATTTCCCTTTTGGCCGATTCTAAAGGAGTCTCGCCTTCGTCGGCGCGGCCGCCAGGAAAATCCATGAATTCTTCTTCACGATTAGGCTGGCTTTGTCTGGTGATAACGATTTTTCCATCCCTAACGGCCACTACAACGACAGTGTCTGGTCTTTTGAGCATTTCGAAAGCCTCAGTCGAACCGTCATACATTTCCTGCGGCCACTGCCAGACTTCAAAAATCTTCCCGCTGAATACTTTCTTGGCGTTGGCGGGAATCAAATTAGCGTCACCGGGAATTGTCTTATTCATTGTCGGTCGATTTTTTTCACCTGATTTTATTTTACGCTGGATTTAGTAAATAAGAATACTTGACTTGTTAAGTATTCCCTGTCAGGTCGAATTCTTCCACAACCCAGGGATGCTGATTTAAGTCTGAGTAGCGGATCCAGTACGGTTTGATGGCAAAGTAGGCGATCTCTGGTTTGTCAGCCCACTTTTTAGCTCGCGGGTTTTTGGCGAAGTAGTTTTCTTTGGCCTGTGCCAACTTATCCCCTTGAAGCTCCTCGGCCATTCCATCCATTTGGACGGTTTTATTTTCTTCCCAGCCGATAACCACGGCTACCGATGTGTTGCCTTGCAAGTTCTTGTATTTCCGGGATGTTTTAAGGGTATCGATCGTGATAGTCAGGTCCGGAAATTCGCCGAACTCTACCACCGCGGCTTGGGGTTTGCCGTCGGGGTTGATAGTGGCAACGACGGCTAAGTCGTGAGAGCGGATGAATTCATAAATCTCTTCCTTTTTCATGATTTCTTGGTCCGTTAAGTATTCCCCAGTGCCAGGCTGCCGAGCCTGGTTGGAGCGTTGGGACGGCGGGGCGGACGCGGAGGACGAAGCTCAATATCATCGTGCACTAATTCTTTTTGAGACTTGATATACCACTGCATCATCTCTCCGTTAGCTAATGCGCCAGCCGCCAAGCCGGCCGAAAAAAGTCTTATGTACCATAAAAGTTTCGGGGATGGCTCTTGTCGCGGAAGTTCGGCGCTCATCTTAGAAAGTTAGGTCGCTGATTTTCTGGCGGGTCTGATCGGTGGTGTCACGGTCGCGGACGGTGACGGTGTCGTCCTCCAGGGTTTGGAAGTCGATGGTAATGGTATAGGGCGTGCCGATTTCGTCCTGGCGGCGATAGCGCTTGCCGATGTTGCCGTTGTCATCAAACATCACTTCGCCGACGCCCTGCTTGCGGAGCATTTTGTGGACTTCTTTAGCTTTGGCGACCAGCTCCGGCTTATTCTTTAATAGCGGGAAAACCGCCGCTTTGACGGGGGCTAGGTGCGCCGGCAGTTTTAATAAGACGCGCTTTTCGCCGCCCTGCTCGTCTTCTGAATAAGCGTTGGATAAGACGGCTAAGAAATTGCGGTCGACACCGAAGGTCGGTTCGATGACGTGCGGGATGAACGGCTCGCTGCCGTCCTTGGGCCGGTAGCTCATATCTTTGCCGGAATGCTGCTGGTGATTCTTTAGGTCGAAGTCGGTGCGGTAAGCCAGGCCGCCGACTTCGTCGAAGCCTAAGCTGGGAAAATCGTAATGAAAGTCTATGGTGCGCTTGCTGTAGTGGGCCCGGTCTTCGGCTGGGACTTCAATTTCCTTGACCTTATCTTCTGGCAGGCCAAGATGCTTGAACCAGCTATGCATGTCTTTGCGCCACTTTTCGAACTTGGCTTCCCACAGATCTTCCGGCAGGAAGTATTCGAACTCCATGATTTCGAACTCACGGACGCGGAACAGAAAATCGCGGGGGCTGATTTCGTTACGGAAAGCCTTGCCTACCTGGGCGACGCCGAACGGTAGGTCCGGATAGAACGTATCCAGGATGTTTTTGTAGTTGGTGAACATCCCCTGCGCTGTCTCCGGCCGCAGGTAAGCCTTGTTCTCATCGGCATTTATCGGACCGACATTGGTTTGAAACATCAGGTTGAACTGCCGCGCGCTGCCTAGGGTACCGGCCTTGCCGCAGTTTGGGCATTTAGCTTCTTTGAGCTGGTTTTCATCAAAGTTGACGGCGTCTTCCAGGATATGGTCGGCGCGCAGACGCGCATGGCAGTTACTGCATTCGACCAGCGGGTCGGTAAAAGTATCGACGTGGCCGGACGCCTGCCAGACCTTGGGGTTCATAAGAATGGCTGAGTCTACCTGGTACATATCTCTCCAGCCGTCGACGAAGAATTTCAGCCACTCACCGATGATATTGCGTTTTAAAAGCGTGCCCAGCGGCCCGTAGTCCCAGGTACCAGCCAGACCGCCGTAAATCTCGCTGCCCTGGTACACAAAGCCGCGGCGCTTGGCCAGGCTGACAATGTCCTCAAGTGTTGGTTTGGACTCCATCTTAATTACAGATTATATAGCCTGAGGCATTTTTTCGTAAGTATTACTGCGGGCTTATTGACTTAAGCGATTTTTGTTATAATTGCGCTTGCAATGTCTTCAGAATCCCAAGAGGGATACCCCGGGAGCCGACCACTATCCAGTGACACGGACGAGTTTCTGCGCTCGCGGCGAGAAAACCAAATCATGCTGGAGGCATTCGGTGATAATTTTGGTCCGAGACAAAGCGCCAGATACGCCAACGGCTACCGTGATTTATATTTCGAGCATGGGCGGCTGGAGGATATGGATACGGCCCTTACCTTTTATGAAACGTCTTTGTCGGGTTTGGAAAAGGAAGGAGCCTTAAAGTCCTGGGTCCTGTGCAACAGGCTGAATCTTTTTATCCATGAATATAGGCATGCTAGGTTGGACCGGCAGCTGCTGCTCGACGAGATTGAAGTCGCGATAGAGGTTACGAGGGGCGTCCCATTCCGGGAGCGCAAACGAGGTCATGCTGACCGGTGGTGGCTGCTGGCAAGCCGAGGAGCGATACGGAATGAAGGTGTGAAAGAGGCTGCCAGTCTGGCCGCCGAGACTCCTTCAAGCAAGCGTCTTGAGTTAGTGGGACGAATCGCCGTGGCACCGGTCGCTCTTGGACCAGAGCTGATAGCTATTCCCGAACCGCTGCCCGGAGTCGCCTGACCACTTTTTGATCAGGTGCGAATGTAGGCTTGGAGCATAGATTGGACCGGCGCCTGGCAAGCGGCGGCCAGAGCCGGCGCCTTAGCCACTTTGTTTAAGACCCGCGGCTGATTGGCGCTGAAAAGCAGGCGCAGGAACTTGATGTGATCGGCGCCGAAGCCCCGCCCCGCCGCGAAACACATCTTCTCGAAATCGAAATCGTACTTGGCGCCCGGCTGAAGCTTTTGACCGCCGGCATCGGTGCGCAAATTAGGCGTGTGCCCGGCCAGACGCAGCAGCTGGGCATTGAACCAGGCTTCGACCAAAGCCAGATCTATCTTATCGTCATCCACGGCCTGGAAGGCCTGGTTCAACAGATCGAAATAGGCGCTTTCGGCGGCGTCTTCCGTGGCCTTGTTAAGCTTCTTGATGAACGAGTAGCCGATGTTGGTGCGGTCCAGGTCTTTGACTATGTGACCATAGTGCTTGATCAGGCGAGTGGAAACGATGGTATCTATGTCGCGGCGACCCGGGATAAAACTGATGTCGCTGACACTGAAAAGCTCGATGCCGCCGGCCAGTTTACTTTTGGGCTTGCGGACGCCTTTGGCGATGGCCGTGACCTTGCCGCGGTCCGGAGTGATGAAGGTAAGGATGCGGGCGGCCTCGCCATAATCGGTACGGCTCAGGATGATGCCCTGGGTGCGGAAAGTCTTCATACGGTTACGGGCTGCAGCAGGCTGCGGATTTCTTGCTCCAGCTGGGCTAGCGAGGTCAGCGGTGTTGGCAGATAGCTGGAAACATTCAGCTGGTCGAAGGCCGGCTTGAACGGCCGGATATCGGCCGGGTGCTGGTGGCCCATGATAATCACCGGGATGTCTCGCCATTCCGGGTAGCTGCGCAGCTCGTAAAGGAACTCCACGCCGGAACGCCCGGCCAGCAGCAGATCGATGATAGCTAGTGCCGGCGGCCGGGTGTCGGCCGTGGTGATGGCGTGCTGGGGGTCGGTATGGGCGGTGACCTGGTAGCCTTTCAGCTTCAGATAGTCGGCGGTATGGCCGGCCAGCTGACGATCGCCGGAAAGTATCAAGATGTGGTTCATACGAATTTAAGCTGTTTGCTGGCCGGCAGGCTGGTAGCCAGACCGGCGAGATTATCATGGGCGGCGGCCCGCAGCGGCTGCCATAGTGCGGCGCAGAGCATGTCGGCCACCAGTACGCCGGCGGCGGCCCCGGCCGGGACAGCCGGTAATGGCTGGCGGGCCCTGCCTATCAGGCTGCGGGCCGCCCGTAAAGTCCGGTCGCTAAGACCGTGGGTTTCACTGAAAACACCGGCGGCGATAGATTTATCGGGCGCCGCGTGAGCACCCAGGACCAGCCGGTAGGATTTCTTGTCGGATTGGGCGGCTTGGGCCCGGATGATACTGGAACTCAGTACCTCTAAAGCCGACACTAGGCTGCCCGGGTTAGCCAGCACCAGAGCCAGGCGATGCTGGATGCTGACCTCGATATGGGTGTCGTACTGTTTAGCATAAGATGACAGCCGATGAGCGATGTCGTCCATCAGAGCGCCGATGGCCAGCGGCTCCATCGGCAGTTTGCTAAGGTCGTCAGAGGCCAGCAGCAACCGGTAAGCCTCTATCTGCTGTAAGCCGGCTGCGATGTTCAGGGTGGTTTCTTGAGCATGTTCACGAGCCGCCGATTTGATGAAATTCTTCCCTTCCAACAGATCGACGGATGTCTTTATCTGCAGCAGCGGCAGCGTCAAGTCCTCGCTGAGCGTCATCAAAAGCGCCCGCTGCCGGGCGAGCTCTTCGTGCTGGTGCGAAAATGCCGACCTCTTCAGAAGTTGACCCCCATTTATAGCCTAAATTATAGCACCGTTGAAGCGGCGCCGGCTGTTGTAAAACAGATAATATCTAAGGCGCGAAGCTTAAACTGGCCAGCACGGTATTATTAAAGTCGTTCTGATAATCTATGCTGTCGGTGTAGATTTCGAGCGTTTTATCGCGGACCTTGATGACCACCATCAGGCCGTTCTGAGTCTGGTCCTGCGAATTGACGTGGCCGCTTAAGTATACGCCCGGCGATACGTTGGCGACTCCTTTAAGCTTGGGCGGCAGATAGGCTTTTGACGTCAAGGTCCCCTGACTTATGTATGAGGCGAGCTGGGATACGACCTGGGTGTAATCGGTATTTAAAAGTTCGACTCTGAGGGCGTATGCCGTTTTGCTCTGGATGCCCGGCACTTCACCGGGGTTGAAGTAGGCATTGATAGGCTCGCTGGAGTTAGTGGTGTCCACGTAGGCGCTCCAGGTCTTAGGATACTGGAAAGTGATGCTGCCGTAGGTCGGCGAGCCGGCGAATGTCTTATCGGGCGACTTGCTCTGCTCATCGAACTGGTCCTGCAGCTGGGACTTCTGAATGGCCTCGGCTCGGGCTACCGCCAAGGTTGCTTTTTGATCGCTGTTCTTCTTATAATCCTGCATTTTGGAATAAGCCAAGCCGCCAAAAATCAAGGCGACGAGCAGCAGTACGGCCAGGACGACGATAATTAGGGTCGCGCGGCTACCGCCATCGTCTGGTAAGTCAGGGGCTGTGGGGCCGACCGGCTGTGAATCCATAAAGCTTATGTTAAAGCAGTTTCAGCCGGTCGGCAAGCCGCCTCAATACTTATAGAGGAAGACCCCGTAGTCTTTGGCGATGATTTTTTTGCCGGGGATCTTAAAAGCGTGGCTGGCCACCTTGACCCCTTTGGGAGCTTTGGCCCTGACCAGCTTATCGAACCGCCGCATGTATTTGGTCAGCAGGAAGACGAAGATGGCGTCGGCGCGGGAAAGATCGGCGTGCCAGAAATTACCGTAACGGACCTCGACCTGCCGGCGATATTTACGGGTCGTGAACCAGGCATAAGCGAACATGAAGGGATTAAGCTCGTAGCCGACGGCATTCAAGCCGCGTTTGGCGGCGGCTTTTAAGAACCGGCCGTCGCCGCAGCCGAGATCATAAACGGTCTGACCCTTTTTAAGGTCTAGAAGGTCCAAGCCAGCCTTGACATGCGGGCTGAGGCTGGGAAAATAAGGCGCCCCGAACAGCAGCACGGCGCTGTAGGCCGCGATCAGCAGGATGGCTATACCCCAGATTACCCAGAACGAAGTATATAGCTCATTCACTATCGAACTTTACCGCGATCTTTTTCACTTTGTTTTCAGCAGCCTTTAAGAAATTTTCCATCTGAGCCAGCAGTTCCATGGCCTGCTCGTACTTGCCGACGGCCTCGTCCCAGTTGACCGAATCGCTTTCGAACCACTCGATCAAGCTGTTGAGTTCGTCGGCCATCTGCTGATATGTTTTAGGTTTTTTAGATGTCGCCATACTTACCGTACCTTCGCGCTTATTTTACCATCGCTCAATTGGATATCGAGGCTGTCGCCGGCTTTGAGGCCGTTGACGGACGAGATGTTGCGCCCTGCCCGGCTGACGATGGCGTACCCACGCCTAAGGGCGGCTCGCGGGTCAAAAACGGCGACCAGTTTGCGATGCGAGTGTATTAACTTTAATCGATCCGTAAGAAACAGATTTACTTGACTAGTCAAGTATCGCCTGCTCTCCTTGGTTTCACGGGTGGTGGCCTGCAGCCGCTGGGCGGCCAGTTCCGTAAGAGACTTCTTGGCCGCGGCCAAGCCGGCGATGGTTTCGCTGCGACTGGGCACGACCAGCTGGGCGGCGTTGGTCGGCGTACTGGCCCAAAGGTCAGCGGCCAGCTCGGCTAAACTGACATCGACTTCGTGGCCGACGGCCACCAAAGTCGGGATGCGGCTGGCGGCCACCGCCCGCACGACCCGCTCGTCGCTGAAGGCCGCCAGGTCCTCGGCGCTGCCGCCGCCCCGGGTTATCACTAGCACATCGGCCAGTGCCGATAGTTCATTGAAGTATTCGATAGCCCGGGCGATCTGAGGCGGCGCCTGGGCGCCCTGTACATAGACATCGGCCAATCGTATGTCTACCCCGCCCCACCGTTCGTTCAAGATCTTCATAAAGTCGGCGTAGGCCGCGGAGTTGGCGGCGGTGATCAAACCTATCATCCTAGGGACCGGCGGCAACGCCCGCTTGCGGGCCGGGTCGAACAGACCTTCGGCTTCCAGCTTGGCGGCCAGCAGATCGGCGGCTTTTTTGATGGAGCCGGCGCCGGCCGGCGTGATGGACTGGACATTGATACTGAAGCCGAAGCGCGGATGCAGCCGCGGCGCGCCGACGACCCTCACCTTGAGCCCGTCCTCCAGCGGACCGGGCAGCATATACACCGTGCCGAAGAATTTGACGCTGGCTAATTCGTCCTGAAGATCGAAATAGACCCAGCGGTTCTTGGAAACCCGGAAGTTACTTAACTCGCCCTCGATTATTACCGAGGGGTAAGCGATTTCCAGCGTCTGGTTCAAAAGCCCGACGAAATCCGAAGGGCTTAAGATAATGTCTTGCATCACTTCGCCCTGTCTAAGCCCGACCTCAAAGCCTTTTGATATAGGTAATAGCCCGGTATCAGCTGGATGCCCATGTTCAACACCCGGTACATGATGGTCACCGGGATGCTTAGGCCCGCGGCGATGCCGGTGGCCGCCAAAACCGCGGTCATCAGGCCTTCGTAGATACCGATGCCGGCCGGCAGCACCGAGATCAGGCCGGCGAAGTTGGCGACGGCGTAAGCCAAGATGACGGCGCCGACATTGACTAAGCGCCCGAAGGCGATGTAGACCACGTAGACGGCAGCAACCTCGGTCAGGTTGGCGATCAGCATGTAGACGAACGGCATTTTTAAGTCCCGCCAGCGCTCCTTGAATAATTTATAATTATCGTGCAGCTCGCCAAAGGCCGCCTGGGCGCCTTCGACATTGATCGTCTCGCTCTTGCGCCTGAATAAACTCAGCAGCTTATTCAGGATTTTAGTGACCGCCGTTAAGAACGTGTTGATGCGGTTGCGGCTTTCAATCATATATATCAAGCCGAAAGTGCCGACGACCAGCAGCGTGACGATCGAGCTGACCAGCACCATTATCAGATTGTTAGTATGGCCGCGCAGCGCCAGCAGAAAAACGCCCAGTATCAGCAGCGGTTGGAAGCTTATATAAAGCAGCAGCAGTTTCATCAGCTGCGACAGCGTGGATTTGGGGCCGCTGACGCCGAAGGCCCGCATCCGGACCGTGAAGTAGGATATGCCGCTGACGCCGCCGCTGGGCAGGATATGGTTGACAAAATTCAGCTCCAAATTCAGCCTATACATATCGCGGTATTTGACGTCTTTATCAAGGATCTTAAAAAGGCCGACGTATAGCCGGGCATAGGCATCGTAGTTTACAAACTCGATCGGTATCAGCAGCAGCAGCGCCAGCGCGTTGACCTTGCCGAGGTTATCGATCACTCCGCCGATGTCTTTGCGCACGCCGTAAATCAGAACCGCCAGCGCGATAAAAGTCACCAGCGTCAGAGCTAAGCGCCACTTGGAGCGCTTGATGCGAGTGGGTGTCTCATCCATTCTGATTAGATTATACTTGATAAACGATGAGTAGTTTCGAGGCGAAGACAATCTGCATCCTGGGCCGCCAGCCGGCGCTGGGTTTGGCGGAGCTGGAAAGCGTTTACGGCGCCGAGCACGTACGACCGCTGGGAGAGCACGCCCTGTTGGATATTGCCGCCGAGCAAATCAATTTCAAGAATCTGGGCGGCACCATCAAAGTCGCCCGGCTGTTGAATACCGTTGAGTCCGACAAATGGCCGGTCTTGGCCGGATATCTGATCGACGCGGTGCCCAACCATATAGAGCGCCAGCCGGCCGGCAAGTTCACCTTCGGCCTTAGCGTTTACGGCATGGACGTAACGGTCAAGCAGATCCAGCGCGTCACGCTCGAAATTAAAAAGATTATTAAAGACACCGGCCGGCCGGTACGGGTGGTGCCCAATAAGGCCCCAGCCCTCAACAGCGCCCAGGTGCTGCACAACCAGCTGACGCACAAAGGCGCCTGGGAATTGATATTCGTGCGTGGCGGCCGCCGGACCCTGCTGGCTCAGACGCTGTTCATCCAGGATATCGAGGCTTACGGCGCCCGCGACCAGGCCCGGCCGGCCCGCGACGCCCGGGTCGGCATGCTGCCGCCCAAGCTGGCCCAGATACTTCTGAACTTGGCGGCCGGGCCGCTGCAGACCCAGGCCGAAGACCTGACCCGTGTGCGCGTCCTCGATCCTTTCTGCGGCACCGGCGTGGTCTTGCAAGAAGCATTGCTGAGGGGTTATAGCGTCATCGGCACCGATATAGACCAGCGGATGGTCGATTACAGCCGCCGCAACATCAGATGGCTGTTTGAAAAATATCCCAGTCTTGAAGGCGGCGTGGATATCGAACCGGCGGACGCCACGGTTTACCAGTGGCCGGGTTTCAGCACTGTCGCTAGCGAAGTTTTTTTGGGACGGCCGCTAACCAAACTGCCATCCGAAGCCGACTTGAAGCAGATCGTATCCGATGCCAACACCATTACTAAAAAGTTTCTGCGGAACCTGGCGCCGCAGCTGGCGGCCGGCCGGGCTTTCTGTATTGCCGTGCCGGCTTGGCGCAAAGTCGGCGGCCAAACGGTAACCTTGCCGCTTATTGACCATTTAACAGATATGGGCTATACTTATTGGGACTTAAAACACGTGCGGCGGGAAGAGCTGGTCTACTTCCGAGAAGACCAAGTCGTCGCGCGTCAATTACTAAGGTTAAAGAAAGCGTAAGATTTAAAGTATGAGTCATGTAAAGGCGGGCGGTACCGCCAAGAATAATCGCGACAGTCCCGGCCAGCGCCTGGGCATCAAAGCGTGGGGCGGCCAGACCGTCAAAACCGGCGATATCATCGTCCGGCAAGTCGGCATGACTAAGCGCCCCGGTCCCGGCACCTTTTTATCACGCAATTTCACGATCCACGCCGCCAAAGACGGTGTTGTGCAGTTTAAGCAGCGCCGCGTTAAGAAATTCAGTGGCCGCAGTATGCCCCGCACCGAAGTCATCGTCGAATAAAAGAGACCTATGCCTTATGGAACCTAAACCGGGCAGCCATCAATTGCGGGAAGCCCGCCAGGCGGCGGTAAGAGGCGACGAAGACATCGCCACTGTGCATGCCAGTACGTCCTACCGGTTGAGGGCCGAGTTTGCCGTCGAAGCCGCCAAGTTAAAAGAAGAGCCGGTTTTAGATACCGAAGCCGAAAGAGTGGCCGCCATAAAAGAAGGGCTCGCCAAGTCGGTCCGCCACATGCACGAAGCGGAGGAAAGACGCGTGAAGCCGGTGGTCGGCATGAAGGCCTATTCACTGGCCATCATGACGGAAGGTTTCGGACTGACTGCCGAGCAGATTGTTGATGATCAAGGCGCTTTATCCGATCTTACGGAGTACCTGACCGATATGTTGCGGGTGACCAAAGGGATAGACTTAAGAAGCGACCGCCTCGGCCCGCAGGAGCTCGAAGATGAAGATGCCGTACTCGTCAACCGGATCAGGGGCACTTGGGATTTACCTGACCGGGAATTCCAGTTCGAAGGACCATATATGTACCAGCGGGTGGATTGGGTCCGAGTAGATCCGGCCGCCGGCAACTAGCGGATTATTTCTTAGGGCCGAGAGAGGCTTTGACGAAAGCGGTATAAAGCGGGTGCGGGCGGTTCGGCCGACTGCGGAACTCCGGATGGGCCTGGGTGCCCACAAAGAACGGATGGTCGACAGCTTCGACCATCTCCACCAGAGTGCCGTCCGGCGACGTGCCGCTGATCTTAAGCCCCCAATCCTTATATTGGTCGCGGTAATGGTTATTCGCTTCATAGCGGTGGCGGTGGCGCTCGACGATCTCGGCTTGGCCGTAGATTTTGCGGGCCTTGGTCCCCGATTCCAAGACGCAGGCCCAGTCGCCCAGACGCATGGTGCCGCCGGTGTTCTCTTTGCCGACCTGCTCGGCCATGGTGCTAATGACCGGATCAGGCGTCTTAGGGTCGAATTCCGTGGAGTTGGCTTTATCCAGTCCGGCGCGCCGGGCCATGGCTATGATCGATATCTGCATTCCCAGGCAGATACCCAGGTATGGCAGCTTGTTTTCGTAGGCGTAAGTAGCAGCCCGGATTTTACCTTCGCTGCCGCGACTGCCAAAGCCCGGCAGTCCGACTATGCCGTCCATGATCTTCAACACCTCGCGGTATTTCTTGTCTTTTTCCAGCTGCTCGGCATCGATCCAAGTTATATCAACGTTGACGTCATTGGCCCAGCCGGAAGCTTTCAGGGCCTCCGTTAAGGACATGTAAGTATCCTGATTATCCAGGTATTTGGCGATGACGCCGACGTTCACTGATTTGCGGTACTTGGTCTGGGCGCTTTTGACGACCCGTCTCCAGGACGCCAAGTTGGCCGGAGTCCGGCGGATGCCCAGCCGGCCGGTTATGACATCACCGATGCCGCCGCTTTCCAGTGTCAGAGGCACCTGGTAGATAGTCGAAGCGTTAGGCAGTAAAACGATGGCTTCTTTATCCACGCCGGAGAACAGGCTTAGCTTGGCGACGGTGGATTTCGGTGGTTTGACTTCTGAGCGGACAGCCAGGATATCAGGCACTATCCCCAGACCGCGCAGTTCGCGCACGGCGTTTTGGGCCGGTTTGGTTTTGAACTCGCCGCTGGCGCCCAGATACGGCACGTAAACGACGTGGGCGAACAGACAGTTATCCAGGCCGACGCGCATGCTCATCTCGCGGATGGCTTCGATGAAACTCAGCGATTCGTAGTCGCCGACCGTACCGCCGACTTCGACGATATGGACATCGAAACCTTTGGCGGTCTTGATGATCGTGTCTTGGATATGATTAGTGACGTGCGGGATGATCTGGACGGTTTTGCCCAGATACTTGCCGGCCCGCTCTGCGTTTATCACCTCGCGCAGTACCCGGCCGGACATCAGGCTGCCGGCCTGGGTCAGCTCGATGTCTAAGAATCTTTCATAATGGCCGAGGTCCAGGTCGGTTTCGGCGCCATCGAAGGTTACGAAGCACTCGCCATGTTCGGCCGGATTGAGCGTGCCGGCGTCGACGTTTAAATAAGGATCGCACTTTTGGATGTTTACGGACAGGCCGCGGGCTTTTAAGATGGTACCGATCGAAGCGGCGGTGATACCTTTGCCGACGCCCGATAAGACGCCGCCGGTCACGAACACATACTTGGTATCAGCCTTGGCTCTGGCCACGGTTCTTAGCTCCGCTCTCCCCTGTTAGATTAACTTCTAATAGGTTACCTTACCGGCCGGCCGAGCACAACCCTCAGGGCTATTGGATCTTTGAGGTGACCAGCTGCAGGGCTTTATCCTTCTGCGGATCCTGGCCGGCGGCGGCCTGCTGGTCGGAAATCGTAATCGTCACGTCGGGAGTGATTCCCTGTTTATCTATATTTTTGCCATTGGGCGTGTACCAGCGGGCGATGGTGACTTTCAGTTCCGAACCGTCCGGGAAGTTCTCGACCTGCTGGACGCTGCCCTTGCCGAAGCTTTTGACGCCCACTAGCTGGGCGACACTGTTATCATGCAGAGCGCCGGCGGTGATTTCACTGGCACTGGCGCTGCCGCCGTCTATCAGTACGACAGTCGGCAGGCCTTTTAAGATGTTGCCGCCGCGGGCCGCGGCGTCGCCGACCACGGTGTTGCCGCGGCGCTCCTGGACGACGGTCTGGCCTTGGTCCAGCCAAAGGCTGGAAACGCCTACGGCGGCATCCAGGTAGCCGCCCGGGTCGCCGCGCAGGTCCAGCACCACGCCTTTGACATTTTTAGATTTGAATTCCTGGGCGCCCTTTTGAGCGAGATCCACCGTATCATTGGTGAACTGACTGATTCTCATATAACCGATGTCGCCATCCTCTTCGTACTTGACGCTTGGGACGGTTATCTTCTGGCGCGTGATAGTCACATCAAACGGCTTAGCCGAGCCCCGGACGATAGTCAGAGTGACTTTGGTGCCCGGGTTGCCCCGGATCTTGGTGACCACCGCATCGACGCTTAAGCCTTGGGTGGTCTTACCGTCGATAGCCGCCACTATATCCTTAGGTTTCAAGCCGGCTTTTTCGGCCGGATAACCGCTGAGCGGCGAGATGATGACGATTTCATTCTGATCGTTGGCGCCCAGCTCGGCTCCGATACCGGTGATACTGCCCGACAGTTCGTTATTGAATACTTTGGCGTCGGCCGGATTGAAATACTCGGTGTATGGGTCTCCGGCGGCACCGACTAAACCGGATTTCAGGCCGTCGGTCAGTTTCTGGCGGTTCAGATTACCGTCAAAATCTTTCTTTAAGACGCCGTAGACTTGGTTGACCGATGAATAGTCGAGCTGGCCGGCGGCAGCTTGGGCCGGCTTTGCGTTGCCGCGCCCGACGGCCACGCCGGCCAGAAACACCAGTATCACGAAAACAAGCAGGCTGACTATCTTAGCCGGCGACCAGCGGTGATGCGCATGATGCGCATGGTGCTCCCGCGGCTCCCGGACCGCCTTTTTTCTTTCACTAAACATTAGCACTTATTATAGCGTATCGGTTGGACGGAATTTCAGATTATTGGCCGAAGTAGATGTAAGTTAGGCCGGAGGCGCTGATACTCATTTCCGAGTAGTGCCCCTGGTAGTCGTAGTTGTATTGGCTGACGTAAATAGTGTTGCCGTTGACGGCTTCCACCCACATGGCGTGGCCGAAAGCTCCGACATTCCAAATGGCCACGGAGTGGACGCGCGGAGTCGCGCTGATCGTGATACCCGCCCGCTGGGCGTTGCCGGGCCACTGGTTGGCGTTACCGAACCCGTATTGCGTATTGATGCCGAATGTCTGATAGACCTTCCAGGCGGTATAGCTGACGCATTCGCGGTTGTACATATTCCAAGAGTCGAGCATCGTATCCTGGCCGGCATTATTCCAGACCGCCGGATAGCCTCCGTGCCCCGGGTCGCCGGCTGACGGTACGCCGCCGAGCTGGCGGTTCAAGGCGGCCTGCTGGGCGCGCAGACTCATTATCTGGGAATTATTGGCGCTGATCTGCTGGTCGTAAGCCGCTTTCTGCTGTTCGGTGTAAGCCAGCAGCGAAGCCTGCTGGGACTGCTGGGCCTGCAGCTGATTCTGCTGGGACTGCAGGTTGCCAAGCAGCGTCTGCTGATCGCGCTGCTGCTGCTGCAGCTGGGCTTTCAGGCTGTTGATCTTATCGACCGAATCCTTCACCTTGTTGGCCACTGAATTGCGGTATTCCTGCTTGTTGACGAAATCGCTTAAGTCCTTGCTGCTGGCTAGGACTTCCAGCGTGGAGATATCGCCTTCCAGATACATCGTCTTGATATTCTCGCTCAAGATGGCTTTTTGCTGGGCCAGCTGGGCTTCGGCCTGATCTATCTGCTGCTGCAGGCTGTCGATCTGGTTCTGAGTATTCACGATGTTCTGCTGCAGGCTGTCGATCTGGGAAGCCAAAGCGTCAATGGCTTGCTGATAAGAAGAAGCGGTAGCCGCCAGCGAGTCGGACTGGTCCTGCAGGCCGGAGTTCTGCTGCCGCAGGGCATTGATCTGGGCATCGAACTGGTCGGCTTTCACCTGGCCGCCAATCAAAGTGCCGGCGGCTAAGAGCGTGCCGATCAACAGCGTTATGATTAGGAATTTGATGCGGACCATTTTTTGATTGAATTTTTGTTTTAGCGTTAGCAAGTTAATAATAACATACCCCTCTTGTTTGCAAGCAAACTTATCCACAGGGTTGTACCCTCTCAAAGAATGCCCGGACCGTTAAATTGATATTTCTCTTAAGTTGAGATTTTTATTGTCTGTTGAATTTGAGATACCGCCTGGTCGCTATCAATGAGGAAGCGGCACCAATCAGTATACCAACCATAAGCTGGATGGTCAAAATCGAAACCGAGTGGCGGCTGAAGTAATCGTTGGAATATTTGATATCCAAAAGACCCAGGCTGCTGGCCTGCAGCGTGGAGCTGGCGACTTTGAACAGCGACCAGACCACTATCAGCGAAATCGCCGCGGCGGCCGCGCCGTAAAGCATAGTCTCGACCACGAACGGCCCGCGGATATAAGAGGTGCTGGCGCCTAAAAGCCGCATGATTATCAACTCGTCCCGGCGGTTAAAGATAGCCATTCTGATGGTGTTGAAGATGATCAGCATCGAAATCACGATAAAGATGATGATGCCGATGATGCCGGCCTGCTGGAAAAAGTGCGTCGCGGCGGTAATATTGTCGATGGCCGCCTTGCGGTCACCGGAATAGCTGGTGGGATCGGACTGCAATGCCTTCTGGTTGGGCCTGTTCAGAAAATCCTGGATATCCTGAAGCTTATCAGGGTCGACCGGCTTGATGGTGATAGAGGCCGGCAACGGGTTGTCCGTCTCGGAGATGGCCGCCAGCAGCGTGGGATTGTTGGCGTTCTGTTTTTCGTAGGTCCTAAGCGCGTCG
>Ga0207667_10003103_pt1 | contig 20567 bp, 15 predicted proteins | sample KBSCornC52_FD_184301 | JGI IMG/M metagenome (GOLD analysis project Ga0207667, IMG submission 184301) | Corn rhizosphere microbial communities from Kellogg Biological Station, Michigan, USA - KBS Corn C5-2 (SPAdes) (version 2) | ecosystem: Host-associated > Plants > Roots > Rhizosphere > Soil ...
CGTGATTTACCTGCCGGAAACCGAATTGCAAAGCCATTACGCGCAGGTTTCGTTGCCGCAACAGCTCGATGCCTACGCGTGGTTCGACGAGACGCACGCGGTCACGCCGCTCGGGCCGCAGCACGCCAAACCGGGCGTGCCGGATACCTATCCGTTCGGCGTTTGAGGACGCGCCGGCGGAATGCGTTTACCATTCGCATATTGGCTGTGACTTGGAGACAACAATGACCGACACACCGCCCGATCACCTTTCCGCCGACCCGCGCAGCAAGTTCTACGACGAGGCGATCCTCGCGCGCGGCATCGGCATCCGCTTCAACGGCGAAGAGAAAACCACCGTCGACGAATACTGCGTCAGCGAAGGCTGGGTGCGCATGGCGGTCGGGCGGGCACTCGACCGGCGCGGTCGGCCGATCACCTTGAAATACACGGGCACGGTCGAGCCGTACTTCCTCGACACCGCTGCGAAAGAGAAATAGCGGCAAGCTCGATCCGGACAACATGCCGCGCCAGGAAAACTGACCGGCGCGATTCGTGCCGGACCATGACTCCTGTCACAGGCCGGCACCATCCGGATCAGTCAAGCTCGGCCGGCTTTTGACCTGACTCCTACCGGGAAAACTCCTATGAAAGCGATCTTCGCTCTGGGCTTGCTTGCGTTCGCGTGCGGCACGTTGCACGCGCAGGAAACCACGAACTACCTCGCGTTCGTCAATGGCGGCGCTACGAAGGCGGGGCACCAGACCGTCACGCGCGACGGCGACGGCAATACCAAGGTTGACTTCATCTTCAAGGACAACGGCCGCGGGCCGGAGCTCAAGGAAGAATTCAAGGTTGCCAAGGACGGAACCTTGGTCAACTACCACGTCGTCGGCACCTCGACATTCGGTGCCGATGTGGACGAGACGTTCACGCGCACCGGCGACAAGGCGCAGTGGAAGTCGACATCGGACAAAGGCGAGCAGGACGTCTTCGGCACGGCGTTGTACACGCCATTGGGCGGCACTCCGGAATCGTTGTCGGTCGCGCTCACTGCGTTGTCCCAGCGCAGTGACGGCAAGTTGCCGCTGATCCCGAGCGGAACTTTGAGCATGCGCAAGCTGGTCGATTCGGAAGTGGCGAACGGCGACAAGAAGCGCAAGGTGCAGCTCGTCGCGTTGACCGGCATCGGCTTCACGCCGACGTTCGTGTGGTCGACGACCGAGGGGACGCCGCGGCTGTTCGCTTTCATCGTTCCCGGACAGCTGCAACTCGTCGAGGAAGGCTGGGAAAAGAATGCGGCGACGCTGGAAACACAACAGAAGGCGGCTGAGAAGGATCTGCTCGTTGCCTTGCAGCAACGCCTGGCCCATCCGCTGACCGGCACCACGCTGATCAAGAACGCGCGCGTGTTCGACAGCGAGAAAGCGACGCTCGGCAGCGGCAGCGACCTGCTGCTGCAGGATGGCCGCATCATCGCAATCAGCCCGGCCGGCAAAGAGAAGCGCAAGGCGGACCATGTCGTCGATGCGGCCGGCCGCGTGCTGACGCCGGGCCTCTTCGACATGCACGCGCACACCGGCTACTGGGAAGGCGGTCTGCACCTGGCGGCCGGCATCACCACGATCCGCGACATGGGCAACGTCAATGAAACGCTGCAGCAGATCATTGCGCAGGAAGAGGCGGGCAAGCTGCTCGCGCCGCATATCGTGCCGGCCGGATTCATCGAAGGTTTCAGCCCGCATTCCGCGAACGGCGGGTTCGTCATCAAGACGCTGGACGAAGCCAAGCACGCGATCGACTGGTATCACGAGCACAACTATCCACAGATCAAGATCTACAACTCGTTCCCGAAAGCGATTCTGCCCGAGACGACTGCGTACGCGCACAGCAAGGGCATGCGCGTGAGCGGGCACGTGCCCGCTTTCCTGCGCGCGCACGAGGTGGTGGAACAGGGCTACGACGAGATCCAGCACATCAACCAGGTGCTGCTCAATTTCCTCGTCGACGACAAGACCGATACGCGCACGCTCGAACGTTTTTATCTGCCGGCGAACAAGGTCGCCGACATGGACTTCGACAGCAAGCCGGTGCAGGACTTCATCGCCGAGCTCGTGCAGCACAAGACGGTGATCGACCCGACATTGTCGACATTCGATTTCATCCGTCAGAAGGATGGCGACATGTCGCAGGTATACGCGGCAGTGGCCGACAACATGCCGCCCGACGTGCGCCGCGGTTTTTTCCAGGGTCAGATGAAGATTCCGGACGACGCCACGGCCGCGCGCTTCGAAAAATCCTATGCGAAGATGATCGAGTTCACCGGGCGCATGTACAAAGCCGGCATTCCACTCGTCGCCGGCACCGATGCGCTGGCCGGATTCACATTGCAACGCGAGCTGGAACTGTACGTGCAGGCAGGGCTCACGCCACTGCAGACACTGCAGGTCGCCACCTACAATGGCGCGAAGTACGCGCGCGTGCTCGACGATCGGGGCGTGGTGATGCAAGGCAAGCGCGCCGACCTCGTGCTGTTCGACGGCGACCCGACGAAGAACATCAGTGACGTGCGCAAAGTCGCGCTCGTTATCAAAGGCGACAAGGCCTACGCGCCAAGCGAAATCGACGACGCACTCGGAATCAAGCCATTCGTCGCTGCGGTAGCGGTGAAATAGGCCGCTCGCGTCGGGCAGCCGCCGCGAGCGGCGGCTGCCCATCATCGATTATCTGGCCGGATCCGTCAGGGGAGCGGTCAGCGATTTTTCCGCTCCCTCGAGCAGAATCACACGTTTGCCGTCGGCCGATACGCTGCCCACACTGAGCGCAGCGCCGATTTGCGTTCTGGCCCACGTGCTGACCCGTTCCTGCCCATTTGCTTGCGTCAGCACGCGCACCAGCGTGGTCTCGCCGAGCGTGACGCTCTGCACGCGTACCTGCGACGCGCCGCTGTTGAGCATGAGCACGTCCTCGATGGCATTGCCGCGCGAGGGGGGCAACGTGAACACCTGATTGCTGCTGCCGCCGAGCACGCCCGCGTTGTCCGGCGTGGGTTTCAGCGCCGATGTGCCGTCTGCATACGGTACGTCGTAGCCGTCGCGGAAGATCACCAGCGTATCCACGTCGCTCACATCGGTTGCACCCGGCGCGCTTATCGTCAGGGTCACGTCCGGATCGGTCGTATTGCCGAACACCGGCACGCTGACCAGCCACGTCAACGTGCGGTTCGGCGGCAGTGTCGCGACATCGGTAAACGCACCGGAGCCGTTCGCCGCACACGTGGCGCCGCCACCGGCGCCGAGGCAGGTCCAGTTGGCGTTCGCGGCATCGAGCCCTGCGGATGCCGTACTGCTGACACTGACTGCGGTCGCCGCGGCATTGCCGCTGTTGCTCAACGTGACCAGATAGTCGAGAACCTGGCCGTAGCGTGCATACAGATGCGAATCATCCACGCTGAGGACCAGGTTCGCCGCCGAGGTGACACACGTCACCGGCACGACGACGTCGGCCGTGCTCATCGTGCCCGCCGGGCTCGTCACGCTGCACAGCTGGCCCGTCGGTTGCGTGCTGATACTGACGATGTAGTCGCTGCCGCTGGCGAGCTTGGCCGTGAAGTAGGTGGTGCCATTGCTCGGCACGGACAGCGTGCTGTCGCCGTTGAGCTGCACCTTGAGCCCTGCGCCGCTCAAGCCGCTCACGTTGACGCCGACCTGATACGACGCGGTCGAGCAACTCACGACGACGGTGTTCGTCCCCGTCGGACCGATCGACCCGCTGGCGTTGCTCACCACGCAGGTCTGGCTCGGGTTCGTCGGCTGCGTGACGACACTGACCGCGTACGCGTCACCGGGCACCGTGTTGGCCGAATTGAACGTGAACGAGCTGCCGCTTGCCGGCATGTCGAGGATCGTATTCCCGGTTCCATAGGTCAAGCGCAATACGAGGCCGGAGCCGGTGAGGCCGGTGATCGATCCGCTGACGAACACATTGACCGACTGCGTCACCGTGTTCGAGACGGAATTCTGGAATGTACTCGCGTTGTCGCTCGCGTAATTGGCCGAAATGCTGTGCGGTCCAGCACTGAGGCTGCTCGTCGTCAGCACGGCTTGCCCGCTGCCATTCAATGTCACCGGTACGCCGAGCTGAGCAACGCCGTCGAGGAACGTAACCGTGCCGGTAGGCGTCAACGGACCGGGATTGGACGTTACGGTCGCAGTGAAGGTTACGCTCTGGCCGGGCACGCTCGGATTCTGCGAGCTTCCCAGGACGGTCAGGGTCGGACTCAGGACAGTCGTATTGGCGCTGCCGTTGTTCGTGCCGTCGCTGACACTGATGGTCTGCAAGCCATTGGTGGTCAGGGTGGCGCTGAACGAATGCGTTCCATTGTCGGTAGCGCCCGCGAAGGTGTAGTCGGCCGGCAGCGTTCCCGAAGCAGACGAGGTGAAGTGGATCGTGCCGCCGTAATTCGTGACGGGACTGTTCGTCGCATCGAGCGCGGTTACCGTGACGTTGAACGGCGCGCCGTAAGTCGTCGTCGACGGCGCGCTCACGCTGAAGTGCGTTGCCGTCATGCTGCTGACGGAATTCACGTTCGCCGAGCCGTAGCTCGTGCAGCTGTCCGGCGTCGTGACGGTAGCCGACACCGCGTGCGTGCCGGTGCTGACGAGTTTGAACGTGGCGCTGCGTGTGCCGCCGCCAGAGGTGATCGTGCCGGCAAATGCGGACCAACCGTAGGTAGCGCCAGCGCCCGCGTCCGGAACGGATGCCGCGTTGTTCGCCGAATTCACGAGTACGGTGGCCGGCGCCGTGACCGTGGCGTCGGGAGCCGGGTTCGCGCTGCCGGCCAGGACGATCGAATTGCTGACCGAGCTGTGGCAGCCGAGTGCGTCGAGAATGGCAGTGTAGGTACCTGCCGCCGTCGACACATACTGCTGGGCATTCGCGCCGGGAATGGCGAAGCCGTCCTTGTACCACTGAATTCCGGTCGCGCTGTCGGACGACAGCTGCACGCTGCCGCCGGAGCAAATCAGCGAGCCGCCGGCGCTGAGGAATGCCGAGTGCGGCGTCGGGTTCTGCACGACGTAGCCGGCCGATTGCGCCGACGTGCCGCAGGCATTCGTGGCGGTGACGTAATAGGTCGCGGCGCCCATTGCTTGGTACGTCGACGCGTTCTCGCCGTTCAAGGTGCCGTTGTCCAGGTACCACTGGTACGAGACAGCGCCGGTGGCGCCGTTCGCGTGTAATGTGAGCGGCTGTTCGGGACAGCTCTGGTCCGTCGTCCCGGTTCCGTTGGTGTCGGCGGTGATCGTCGCCACGGACGGCACGGGCGTTGCGGTGACATTGACGACAAACGTACCGGTCGCGGTCGCGCCTTCGCTGTCGGTCACCTGCAATGTGACGTTGTACGCGCCCGACGTCAGTGCGCAATCGGCCAGGACGTCGGCTGTGATCATGTCACCGGTGTTGGTGATGTTGTTGATCGTAATTCCGGACGGAACGCTTGTCGCCGTGACGGACATTGAGCCAGCGGCATCTTGTCCATCGCTCACATTGGCGATCGTGACTTGCGTATATTGCGTGCCGGCGCTGGCCGCCAATGAAGTCGGTGTGATCGTCGGCGGCGTGTTCTCGCTATTGCCGGCTACGCAGAGAACCTGAGACGCCAGCGTCGGATCGCCTTCGGCGAAGACGCAGACATTGAAGGCGCCGGTCGCCTGCACACCGAACACGAACTGTACGTTGATTGAAGCACCGACCGCGAGCGGCGAAGCGATCGTTACATCGGGCACGGCGAATGTTGCGTTGATGCCGCCGCCATTGGCTTGTGCCGGCGGTGTCTCCACGGTCGTACCGGAGACATTGACAGAACCACCGCCGCTTACCGGTACGCTTGTATCGGCCGAGGTGATGCCGCGAAGGTCGGCAATGCCGGGGCCAGCCGGGAACGTGGAAAGGTCGACGATGCGGAAGCGCAGCTTCTGCAGATCCGCGCCGGTGTTGTTCGTAAACTCGCGGCGCAGCGTGAGCGTGCCGAAGGCACCGTTAGTGACTGCGGTACCGCTGCGCTCCCGATTAGGCGCATTGGAAACGCCAACGCCGGAATCGAGCAGCGCGACCGGGAATGTCACCGCGCCTGACTGATTCAGCGGGCTGCCGAGGTTCTCCGGTCCCGCCGCGCCGAGCTTGGGGGTGCTGCCGAGCGTCTCGCCCTGGACCGGGTCGAGGAAAAGGAAATCATTTTCGTTGACGTCGGTGTCCTGTGATACGCCTGCTGCGAGTTTGCGCGCAAAGGTGATCTGGCCGGTCGGCGTCGCTGCCGTTACCGCGGGAATACCGTTTCCTTCTTTGAACAGGCCGGCCGCAATCGTGGCAAAGCCGACCGAGTCGAGGCGTGTGCCAGCGGCGAAGTTCGCCGTCGTCGCCGTGTTGAACAGCGCAATGCCGCCGTTGTCCGCCAGATCGAGCGACCAGCCGAAATCGCTGTCTGCGCCACGTACCGGTGTGCCCGGGGCGCCGTTGAGACTATAGGTCAACGCCGAGGTGCCACCCGCAGTGTTGTCCGGGTTATCCACGACGAGAAAGTGGCCATGCGCCGGGATGACCGTTCCGTTCGGAACCACCGCGAAGACCTGCGAGACCGAGGTGCCGTTGGTGCTGAATACGAGCGCCCAGCCGTCCGAATTGTCCGTCGTTTGCACGATGACCGGCGACGTCGTCGGATTGTAGAGTTCGACGAATTCGTCGCGCACGCCCTGCGGGCCGCGCAGGCGGAATTCGCTGATGATGATGTTGCCGGCGACCGGCGATGCTGTCGCCGGGTCGACCTGCGCCCACCAGGTTTCCCACGGCCCGGCATAGCTCGGCGCAAGAAAATCGTTGCGGTTGGTGCCGGCGTATTCCTGCACGGTCCAGAATTTCGTGTCGTCGAGCGGATCGGTCTGCGATTCGCTGTAGTCGCCCCAGCGGTCGTTGCGACTAGTGCCGGAGCCGGCGCCGATGTTGTAGTTCGATTGGCCCGGACGGAAGATCACCGGATCACGTACGGTGTTCGGCGCGTCGCTCGACTTGCGGATGACATAACCCGAATTCGGATACGTCAGCGGCGAGAATCGGCTGAAGCCTATGAAAACGTCTTCGTTCTGGTTGACGCTGATGTTCGGGAAAGCGAAGAACTCACCGAACTGGGCCGAAGTGGTGCCGTTGCAAGGCGCCACGGCAGTCGTGCCGCCATTACCGTTATGGCAGTTGTTTGCGGTCGCATCTTCGAGGCGCCCGCGCTGCAGAGGTGGCGTCGATGCCGCCGTTTCATTGGTTGGATCGATCTGCCACCATTGGATGCCCGAGTGGTTGTCGGCCGGATTGCCGGTCCCGCCGATCGTTGTTCCCGCCGCTTGCGCCGACGCCGAAAGCATGACCGTATGCGCAGCCCAGAGCTTCCCGTTGCGCAGCACCGAGTTTTGGATGCGTGAGTCGTTGGCTGCGATGCGGGAACCCGATGGCAGGTTGGCCGATTGCTGGCGTTGCGGCATGTAACCGCCACTGCATGTTCCTCCGCAGTTGTTCGCCGTGCCGATGCGCGCGGCGTCGAAGCGCCACGAATTGGCCGATTGCGGAAACTGTGTGCCGACCGTAAGCGATGGCGCCGACGGCGTGCCAGTGATCTTGCTCAGGCGCAGCTGTCCTGCTGTCGAATCCCAATCTTCGACCAGGTACTCGGTGTCGGTGGTGTCGTCTTCGGTAATCGCCGGGGCCATTGTGAAACCACAGCCTAACTCTGACTCCGGCGTTGCGCTGTTCAAGCACGTATTGCCAAAATCGCTTGCGAACAGATTGATCGTTCCGAGCGTGTTGCTGTAGGCGGCCTGCTTGTCGAGCACGTAAATCTGCTCTCCCCAGAAACTCGCGTTGGCGCAGCTCGTTGCGCCGCACGTATAGTGGAAAACGTTCTCGTTGATGACGATCCAGTTCTTGTTGTGGCCGACCGAGGGATAGTCGATCCAGTTGCCGGAACCGCCCGGGAAACTGGTTGATGTCGGATCTGCCACCACGGACCAGCGATACCACACGCCGGTCGGATCGGCGGTCGCCGAGACCGCGAACACCGCGCCCGAGTTGACGCTGGTGCCGTTGCCCGAAGAGATCAGGATGAAGCGATTATTGAAACGGTCGTAAAAGGCTTTCGGATCGAACGCCGAAACGGCGGCGCCTTTGATCGTCACGCCGGCCCAGAAGCTCGTCAGCGTGAGGCGCGAAATTTCCACACCGTCACGACTGAGAATGCGCATGTGGTCGTTCGACACGGTGATGATATGTGTCGTACCGACCGCGCCCATCGTGTCGGGCGGGATGGTTGTCGCGCTGAGGAATTCGGCCTTGAAGGTTTTGGCGGGCGGCGGGGAAATGCCCGTGCCAAAAGAACTGGCAGCATCGGTGCTCGCTTTCGACTGCGCGTCGACGAGGATCGGTACACCACGGCGTCCCGGCGGGGGCGGTTGCGGTGCGTCGATTTCTTCGATCTCCTCGTGTTTCTTCGACGGATGCGCTTTTTCGTATGCGGCCGCTGCCTTGAAGTTCAGCGGGTCGAATCTCGTCACAGCGCGCGATGTGGGGTCAACGGTATGCGGCGATGAAGCCGCCGCCGTCGCTGCCAAAAGCAGCAGACACAGCGCAACGACGACCGGTTTGGCGACCAAGCCGAATGATCCTGCTTTCATGTATTTCCCCTGCGAAAACGTGCACCCGATGGGTGGCTCGAACGGTTTCGATATGCGAGTCGACGTAATGCCATCCGTCGCTCAGCCCCTGGAGCGGGAGTGTCACTCTGACGGCCGCGACCGTCAAGATTTTTTACGACCGCGGCGTTCAGTGCCGGCGCTTGCCATCACCGCGATCGGTGGCCCGCGTCATCTCGACACTGAGCGTGAACGTGCGCAATTCACCCGGCTGCATCGCACCGACACCGACGAGGCGGCGCGCGATTTCCTCGCCGCGTTGGTTGCGGATCGTCAGCACCATCGAGTATTCGTGGATGCCGTCCGGCGGATTGCGGATGCTGCCTTCCACGCGCAATGGCGTGACCGACTCGGCGGCGGCCGCGGCCGCGCGATCGTAGGGCCCGGCAACGGGCTTTTCGAAACGCACGTGATGCTTGCACGCCGGGCACACCGCCGCACTTTCCAGGATCGTCTCCTGGCAGTGCGGACAAGTGCGCGTGGCGCCGGGCTCGCCGGGGCGCGGCGGGGTGCTCATGAGTGCTTGTTGTGGTCCGCACCATTGCTGCGGCTGCCCTTGCCGCTGTTCTCCCAGCCGAAATCGGCCATGCCGCGCATGCGCGCGCCGGCAGCTACGGTTGCCGTGGCGGACTTGAGGTCGCCGGTCAGCGCACCGCTCTGCAGCAGATCGACATGCGTGGCCGTCTCGATGTTGCCGACGAGCTCGCCAGCGATGCTGACCTTGTCGGCGCGGATGCTGCCGGTGACCTGCGCGCCCGATTCGATCGTCAGATCGCCGCGTACGTCGACATCGCCTTTGAAGCGGCCGGCGATACGCACATGACCGGTGCCTTCGATTTTGCCTTCGATCGTCAGATCCGGCGCGATCAACGATTCGGATTTAGCCTTCTCGCGCACCGGCACGGGTGCAGGCGCCGACGCGGTCGCGCGTGGAACGGCCGCGAGGTCCGCCTTCGACTGCTCGGCGAGGAACGGCGGCAAGTCCGATTTGGCGGGAGTTGGCGTCGCATCCGGCGGCGGGAAGGGATTGCTGCTTGTGGACTTCGAGGGGTCTTTCCACAGGGCCATGTCGGCGCTCCTGTCTTTCGCTGCTGAGGGAGGCGTGAGCCTACGCTGGAAAATGCCGATTGGAAAGGATCGGCAAGTTAAGAATCTCTTAGTACGCCTTAACTTGGATGGCGCATTTCGCGTAAAGACTCACGCTGTTGCGGGGCCACCTTCGGCGCGCACCACCTTGTTGCGCCCGGTTTGCTTTGCAACGTACAGTGCCTTGTCGGCGCGCGCGATCAGCGTGCGCGCATCTTCGGTATGGTCCCACTCGGCGACGCCGAAACTCGCGCTGACATGGCCGACGAGCTCGAACGGCACGTCGGCGATTTTCGCGCGCACGGCTTCGGCCATCGCGTAGGCGGTATCGATGCGCGTTTCGCGCAGCAGCATCACGAATTCCTCGCCGCCGAATCGAGCGGCGCAATCGGAACCGCGCATGAGTTCGCGCACGCGCGCGGCGGCATTCTTCAATACCATGTCGCCGCTGTCGTGCCCGAACGTGTCATTGATGCGTTTGAAAAAGTCCAGATCGAGAATGATGACCGACACGCCGAAGCCGCGAACGCGCGCATCGGCGAGATCCTTCTCGAGATGCTCGAAGAAGCGGCGGCGATTGACGAGGTCGGTGAGGAAATCCTTGGTCGCCAGATCCTCGAGCTTGCGGTTCATGCGCGCCATCGGTTCGATGACGAATCCCGACAACGCCAGGTTCATTGCCGTGAACATCAGCGCGAAAATGCCGAGCAGCGAGAGCATAAAACTTCGGAAGGTCTGGCGCGCTTTCTCCAGCGGATAGAACACCGGCACCTGCACGAGCTGCATGCCGATCACGTCGTTGAGCTTCCAGTCGAAGCCGTTCTTTTCGCCATATACCTTGATCATCGACGCCGGCGCCTTGTCCGGCGTGCTGTGGCAGGTGAGGCATTTCGGATTGCCGATCTTGATCGGCCGCGCCACGTACAACGTGCGATCGATGCCTTCGCCGTGAAAGCCGGTCAGTTCCTGGGTCGCATCCGTCGCGGTGCGGAATTTGTCGATCAGCACGGTTTCCCAATCGCTCGCCTTGTCGCGCGGGTTGGTCGGATCGATGACCGATTCCTTGTAGTCATAGCCGATGTATTTGCTGCGCAGGCGCTGCAGCACTTCGGTCGCGGCGAACGCAGGCACGGTCTGCGGCAGGAACGTTTCGACGTTGAGCGGATCGAGGTGCGGCTTGATCTCGTCTGTCGTATATCCGCGCACGGCCAGCGCAGTTTCCATCAGCACCTGGGAATGCGCGCGCACCTCGTCGAGTGCGTTCTGTTCCAGGTACTGGTCGTAATAGATCGCGGCGCCGAGCGCGCCGAGCGCGAATACCGCCAGAAGAACCAGATTGAATTTCAGGCGCAATTGCATGCGCTCCCCTCTCGATCGCGGCGGTCGAAGGCGTAGTCCCCGCCGACGATCATACCGGATCGTGCGCCTGGCGCCGCCAATTCATCGCCTATTTAATCAGCTACATGCAATGTTGATCACGCGCCAGCCACATGGAGGTGCGCCGATGGTGAAAATCATGCGCGTTGGAATGACTGCTCGCACATGGACGGGCACGGTGCTTTCGGCAATCGCGTCAGTGGGAGCAATGGCGCAGGAAAGCGATGTCGATCTGCTGCGCACGACCGATAACGCGGTTTTGCGCACTGCACCGAAAGCCGATGCAGCTGTAGCGTTCAAGGCAGCTCCGGGCACGGAGCTCATCTGGGTGGCGCGCAGCAAGCGCAACGGCTATTTTCGCGTGATCCGGAAAGAACAGGGGCCGCAAGCCTGGATTGCCGAAGCCGACGCGAAAGTCGCACGTGCCGCGGACGATTTCCCGGAAGGCAAGACCTGCGCTGCCTCGCTGCAGCAGTGTCCAGCGCGCGGTTGCGAGGCGGAAGGCACGCCTGAGGCCGAATCCAATGAGCTGAAACGCCGGCAGCCCAAAGTCGGCGTCCCGCTGACGTTGAGTTTTGACGATTTCGCGCAGTTGCAACGCCAGGCCGACGAACGGGTTGGGCAGGGTCCGCTCGACCCGACGCCCGCACAACGCTTGCTTCTGCGCGATCTGCACGTTCAGCGCGGACAGGTGTCCGAGGGTGACCTCGTGCGCATCGTGGGATTCATCGCCAAAGGCGACGAAGGCCTGCACGTGAACAAAGCCGGGGAGTCGGTGAACTGCCTGCTCAAGAAACCGTCGGACAACGACTTCCATATCCCGCTCGTCGAAGCTCCAGGCAACGCAGAATTCAAAGGCATCGTCGTCGAAATGATTCCTCAGGACCGCCCACCCGGGTGGTCAATCGACACGCTCAAGGACATTCAGGCGAAAGGGCTGAAAGTCTGGGCCGAAGGCGGCCTGTCGTACGACAAGGTGCACTATGTGAATGAGGATCCGGCCAATCCGCTGAAAGATGAACCCGCCCGGATGTCGCTGTGGGAAATTCATCCGGTGACGAAATTCCTGGTCTGCCGCAAGGATCGCTGCGACCCGCAGGCGGAAGAAGATTGGACGCCCTTGGAAACGAAGTGATGCGAACGCCCATCTTCAGTGTCGTGCTTTTGTGCAGCTCTGCGGCGGCTTTCGCGCAAGGCGGCCCGCCGATGGCGACCGATGACCCCGGCACGCCGGGCGATGGGAAGTGGGAGGTCAATCTGGGTGCCATCGGCACCAAAAAGCGCGATGCGTGGAACGTCGATGTCCCGGACGCCGACATCAACTACGGGCTGGGCGATCGCATCCAACTCAATCTGGACCTGCCGTGGACGTACACAAATGCCGGCGGGCGCTGGCGCGCAGGTGTCGGCGACACGAGTGTTGGCGTGAAATGGCGCTTTCTCGATAAAGAGCAGGGGCACGGCATCGAATTGTCGATGTATCCGCGCTACGAGACTTCGCTGTCGAATTACTCCGAGCGCATCGGCGTCGCGTCGCCCGACCGCGAGTTCTTCCTGCCGTTCGAAGCAGCGACGAAAATTCAGGAGTTCGACGTTGCCGCCGACCTGGGCCGCCACTTTGTCCAGCACGAGGGCGATTTTTGGTCGGCAGGTATCGTCGCCGGACACGACTGCGGCTCCGAGCGCGTCGAATGCCTGTTGGAAGTGCATCGCGAATGGGGTGCGGGAGAGACACAAACGCTGTTGAATTTCGGCATACGCTGGAAGCTCGACGACGCGCTGACGTTGCTCGGCGCGATCGGCCGCGAATTCGGTACTGCCAGCGATGAACAGGCCCGCGCCTTGATCTATCTTGGCGTGCAAATTTCGCCTTAGCGCTTGTGCCGGCGCGCTGCCGCCTCCATCATTCCGCAAGACAACAGTGTGGAACATTGCAATGGCAACCGGTTGGGCCGGCGACGGCGCCGTACAGGATCAAATCGACGCGACCGTGAAGGACGCGATCCAGCGCGCACGTAGCAAGGCGCCCAGGGGTCCGAGTCTTTCGCGCTGCGAAGAGTGCAACGCGTCGATTCCCGAAGCGCGGCGCAAAGCTGTGCCCGGCGTGCGCTTGTGCGTTGCGTGCCAGAGCGATCGCGACAAGGACGAAGAAAAGTTCAGCGGCTATAACCGTCGAGGCAGCAAGGACAGCCAGCTGCGGTAGAGCCCGTGTACCGCCTGATGCGGCGATCGACAAGACGCCGCAGCGCCGGCGGTCTATGATGCTGCGCCGGGCTTGCCGGAACATGGAGGGGTTGGGTCCGCGCACGAATTTTCGCGTGGGCTACCGGGCTGTCGATGCATCGCCGCGAGAAAATCCTGCTCAGTGCGGTGCTGGCTGGCCTGCTCGGCGCAGGCGCGCTGTTCGGCTGCATGTTATGGCTGCTATGGAAGCAATCGGTCGCCCAGGAAGCCGATTACGCCGGCGGTCTGGCGGCGACGCTCGGCCAGCGTACCGAGCGCATCATCATCGATGTGCGCGACATGCTCGCCGCATTCGACAAAATCGACGCGCCACGTTGCTCGCCTGCGCACTTGCAGGCCCTCCAGAACGCCGCGGTGTCGCGTCCTTACATTCGCGGGATCGGCTACTGGCAGGCTGCCGATCGGCTCTGTGGAGTCGGCTTCCTGCCGCAAGAAGGTCTCAAGCCGCCACACGCCGATCGCATCTACGACAATGGCGTAGTCGCCTGGTGGCCGAGTGCGCAGACGGAAATCGGCGGCGTGCAGCTTTTTCTGATGCGCTATGGCGATCACGACGTCGCGATCGATCCGCGCCTGCTGCTTGATCTACCGCCTTCGCCGGATCGCCGCGCGACGTTGTGGGTCGAGAACCTGCGTCTGTCGGCGATTCCGTGGGACGCGCAATTGCCGCAACCGGATTCGCTGCCGGTGGGCGTGCGAGTCGAGCGAGCGCGAGGCCAGGTAACTTCGCATTTCGCACGCAATGCCATCCTGCCGATCGACGTCGTTGCGCAGGAACCGATCGGAAATTTTTGGAGCCGCCATGCTTCGACGCTGTTGATCGGAGCGCTGCTCGGCTTGCTGTTCGTCGCGGCCTGGATCGATGTGATTCTGCGCTTTTCGCGTTACCAGCTGCGGCCGGGTACCGAACTGCGCCGCGCGCTGGCCGCGGGGCAGATCAGCGTGCAATATCAGCCCGTGGTCGATTTGCGCAGTTCGCGTTGCGTCGGTGCGGAAGCGCTTGCTCGATGGCAGCGCGAGAAAGGGCAGTGGGTGAGTCCCAACGTGTTCATTCCCGTCGCCGAGGAAGCGGGCCTGATCCAGGACGTTACCGCCGCGGTACTGCGCAACGTTGTTTCCGACTTGCGCGATATCATTGCCACGGCGGATGGGATCAGTATCAACCTGAATCTTTCGCACGGAGATCTCAAGAACGACCGCATTGGCAACGACCTTGCGGCGAGGCTCGAGGCGACGGGTTTGCCAGCGCACGCGATCAAGCTGGAAATCACCGAGCGCGCTCTCGTCAACACCGACACCGCGCGCGCTCTGATCCGGGGTTTTCGCGAGCGTGGGCACAAGATCGCCGTGGACGATTTCGGCACCGGATATTCGAGCTTGTCGTATCTGCAATCCTTCGAGCTTGACGTGCTGAAAATCGACAAGTCTTTCGTCGACGCGATAGGCACCGGCGCGGCGACGGGCGAAGTCATCGTGCACGTGATCGACATGGCCAAATCGCTGGGACTGGAAATCGTAGCCGAAGGCGTGGAAACGCCCGAGCAGGCGCGCTGGCTCGTCGATCACGGCGTATTTCTTGGCCAGGGCTATCTGTTCAGCAAGCCGCTCGCGATTGCGGAATTCATCCAATTTCTACGCGGCCAGAACGCACATGATCGCTAGAGCGCGCTGGTTGCTATTGCCTCTCGCATGGGCGCTGCTCGCCGCGTGTGCGTCGCACAAGCCTCGGCGCCAGACGCTGCCGAAAGAGCCGAGCGCTCCGATGGCGACGGAGCCGGGCAAGGAGCCGAGCGCGCCGACAGTGAAACCGCGCGGCAAGCCCGCCGCGCCTCAAGACAACGGTCACGCGAGTCCGGCCGCGACGAACAAGGAAGGCGTGGCGGCCGGCGAGGCCGGTTATTTTCTGGACGTGCTGCAGGGTCGCCTGCGCCAGGCGCTCGATCCGGCGGTAGCGATACGACGGGAGCGCGGCAGCATCGTGCTGGATCTCGCGCGTCGCCTCGGTTTTGTCGGCGATGAAGCGCAACTCGATGACGCTGGCCATGCCGCGCTGCTGTCGCTGGCCAAGGTGCTTGGAGAGTACCGCGCAGCTCTGGTGACCGTGCGCGTCGATGTGCAGGGTGAGGCCGCGGCCGCAAGCAAGCTGGCGCAGCAGCGCGAAAATGCCATCGTACGCGTGCTGACCGATTCCGGAATTTCCGCCGCACGCATCGCCGCTGCGGTTCCCGACACAACCGCGCGCAATGGCAATTTGCACGTTGCAATTTTGCTGGCGCCGGAAATTCGCGCCGAGTGAGCCGCCCCCAGAGCTGTCGCGAAACTTTCGCGGCTCTACGAATATCCGAACAACTATGCGTCACGCACTTGCCTTGTCGCTGTTGCTGCTGTTCGTGCCGGCCGACGGTTCGGCGGCGCAGGAGGGTACTATCATGCTGTCGCTGACTTCCCCCGCTTTTGCCGCGGGCCAGCCGATTCCGAAAAAGTATACCTGTGAAGGCGACGACAACTCGCCGCCACTGCAGTGGAGCGGCGTTCCGCGAAACGCGAAGAGCCTCGCGCTGATCGTGGACGATCCCGACGCACCGGACCCGAAGGCGCCGCAGCGCGTCTTCTCGCATTGGGTGATCTACAACATTCCACCGACGACGACCGCGCTGGCCGAGGCGGCGAGCGGCAAGAGCATCCCCGCTGGCGCGGTCGAAGGAAACAATGATGAAAAGCGCGTCGGCTATCACGGGCCGTGCCCACCAATCGGCCGACATCGCTATTTCTTCAAGCTTTATGCGCTCGACGACTTATTGCCCGGCGCCCAGCCGCTGACGAAAGCAGCGCTCGAAACGGCGATGAAAAGCCACACGATTGCACAGGCGCAGCTGATCGGCACCTATCAAAAGGAGCAATGAAACCGCGTCTTAGACCGCCAACTCCGCGTTGTGATAAACCTCCTGCACGTCGTCAAGCTCGTCGAGCCAGTCGAGCAGGTCGCGTAGGATTTCGGCGACTTCCGCATTCACCGGAACGCGATTTTCCGGGCGCCAGGTCACGTCGGCTTTGAGCGGCACGAATCCGGCGGCGCTGGCCGCCTTCTTGACCGCTTCGAAATTTTCCAGCGACGTGAGCACGACGCTTTCGCCTTCTTCGCTTTGCACGTCGTCGGCGCCGGCATCGAGCGCGGTTTCGAGCAGCTTGTCTTCGCTGCCGGGCTGGCTGGTATCGACGACGAGCTCGCCGACGTGCTTGAACTGGAACGCCACCGAACCCGACGTGCCGAGGTTGCCGCCATGTTTGCTCAGCGCGTGGCGGATGTCGGATACCGTGCGCTGGGCGTTGTCGGTCATGCAATCGATGATGAGCGCGACTCCGGATGGGCCGTAGCCTTCGTAGCGGATTTCCTCCATCTTCGCCGCGTCGGCGCCGCTGGCGCGCTTGAGCGCACGCTCGATCGTATCCTTGGTCATGTTCGCGGTCAGCGCTTTGTCGATGCCGGCGCGCAACCGCGGATTGGTGGCCGGATCGGCGCTGCCGCCACGCGCGGCGATCGTGATCTCGCGGATGAGCTTCGTGAACAACTTGCCGCGACGCGCGTCTTCCGCGTTCTTGCGGCCTTCAATGCTGGGGCCTCTGCCCATGACAACTCCTGCCGGCTCGACGTCAAACTCCTATTTTAGCTGCGCACCGCGACGAAATGCAGACATGTCTTGAAAATCGCGACTTCGCGGCCCATGCTTTGATGGGTTTCGATTTCGGGAATGCAGCATGACCGAGCCCGACGCCGTCACGATTGCGTTTTCGCGCTCGGGCGCGAGCCTGCATGCTGTCGTGCGCGGCCCTGGAACCTACGAAAATACGGTCACGTATTGGCGCCGCATCGCGGCGGCCTTGCGCGAACGCCGAACCAGCAGCCTGCTGCTGGTGGACGAAACCACCGGTGCGCCGCTGTCAGCCGAAGAGTGGAAGACACTCGTCGAGGCCATGCAGGGCGAGGGCCTGGAGCAAGTGCGCGTCGCGCACGTGAAACCGATCGGCTTGCAAAACATCGAATACTGCGAGATTCACGCGCGCGAAGCGGGCCTCGATGCGCGCGTGTTCACCAACGAGATGGAAGCCTCGCTCTGGCTGCGTTACGGCGAACACCGGCGCCCGACGTAAACGCCAGGAATCATAGCAGGCCATCGATCGGCAACAATTTCAGGAACATCGCTTCCACCTTGCGATGCGCGGACGCGCCGGGTTCGTGTTCGAACGTCTGCATCCTGCCCTGTTCCAATGTCACCCAGACGATGTCGGGACGGCCGTGCGGCTCGGGCTTCAGCTCGACCCGAAATGCGTTCTCGGGCGCGGTGGCCCGATCGAAAAACTCTGCAACTGCCTTTGCCAGCCCGGGACTGTCGACGATTACGCCCATCTCGGTATTGAGCAGCTTGGAGCGCTGATCCATGTTCATTGAGCCGATGAACACGTAGTGCCGGTCGACGACAATGGATTTGGCATGCAGGCTGATGCCGGAAGAAGTGCCATAAGCTGTCGGAGACTGGATCGTGCCCGGCATCGGATGCAGTTCGTAGAGTTGCACGCCGCCGTTCAACAGATCGCGGCGATAATGCGAATACGCCGCGTGCGCCGCCGGTTCGTCGGTCGCGGCCAGCGAGTTGGTCAGCACTTTCGTCGACACGCCGCGGCCGGCAAGACTGGTCAGATAACTGACGCCGCTCTTCCCGGGCACAAAATACGGCGAAGTGAACAACACCTCGTGCTGCGCCGTATCGATGACCTGCTTGAGCTTTGGACCGATGCGCAAGATCGGCTCATCGCTGCGCGCTTCGATTTTTTCCGGCTGATCGGCGACGAGCACCGCCTCACCCCAGAACCAGGCGCCGCTGCGGTCCGCAGTCGGTCCGCTCGGAAACTCCTTGATGGCGGCTTGCGCGTAATCGGACTCGGCGAACGCGCGCGCTTCGTGCGCGAGCGCGTCGCGCGTGCTGCTCAGATCGCGTTGCGGGTCGCGCTTCTTGCCGGTCGCGCTGACGGGAATCGCCGCGTCGCTGTTCCAATAAGCATCAAACGACCGCGATGCTTCGGGGACGACCGGACCAATCGCGATCACGTCGAGGTCGCGGAAATTGCTCGTGTCGGCGGCGTCGAAGTAGGCGTCTCCGATGTTGCGCCCGCCGATCACGGCGACGTTGCCGTCGACGATGAACGATTTGTTGTGCATGCGCCGGTTCAGCCGCCGCCACTCGAGCACGAACTGGACGATCTTGGCCGGCAGGAATTTGGCGCGGGTACGAAACGGGTTGAATACACGCACCTCGATGTTGGGGTGCGCGTCGAGCGCGTCGAGCAGGTCGTACTCGTCGTCGAGGGCGTAATCGTCGAGCAGCATGCGTACGCGCACGCCACGATCGGCGGCGGCAAGCAGGCGCTGCGCGACGAGCCGACCGGTTGCGTCGTTCTGGAAAATGAAATACTGCAAGTCGATCGAATGCGCGGCGTGATCGGCGAGCGCGATGCGGCTCATCAGTGCGTTCGTGCTGTTGGTCAGCAGGCGGAAACCCGAAGCATCGACGTGCTTGTTCACTTCCGACTGCACGTAGCGCGAACTGGGCGTGTCGTGCGCCGCAGGCAGTGCAGTCGATGGCTCGCGCACGACGTTGTGCTGGATCGGTGCGCAGCCGACGAAAGCGGCAAGCACGAGGATCAACGCGGTTTTGCGCCAGCAATTCATGCACGTCGCTCCATTTTTGCGTGCCGGACAACAGAATGGGTGGGCCTTAATGAACATAGCCTTGACGCCCGGCGTTGAACGCATCGCGACTCCCGCTTCGCCGTGCCGATGCATAGCGATGGAGGATCGCGTGGTTGACCGGATATTCGGCGCCGGGTTTGAGTTCTAGGCGCACTCATCTGCGGGGATAAACAACTCCGCTTCGCCCTCAAGGCCCTTGAGCGCGGTGCGCACGACCGCGCGCGCGGCAATGTTTCCCTTGTCGACGAATGCAGCGCTCATCAGCAGTGGCCGTTGCTGCACGCTGCATTGGCCTTCGATCCGCGAAGCGACGTTGACCTCATTGCCGATCACCGTGAAATCCATTCGTCTCAGGCTGCCGATGTTGCCGTATTGAAACGCACCGACGTGCAAGCCGATGCCGTGGCGGAAGGCGAGCGCGCGCTCGTCCAGCGCTCGGTTGGCGGCCGTGGCGGCGGCAAATGCATCGCGACACGCCGATTGCGGGGTACGCTTTGCGCTCGTAGGAAAAATCGCGAGAATCGCGTCGCCGATGAACTTCAGCACCTCGCCGTCATGGGCGTAGATGATCGGCACGACGGCTTCATAATATGCGTTGAGCTCGGCGATCAGCGCTGCCGGTTCGGTATTCTGCGTACGCGTGGAATACTTGCGGATGTCGGAAAACCAGATTGCTCCGTCGATTTGGAGCATCGAGCCGGGGCGGATATTGCCGCGCATGATCTCGTCGGTCGGTGCATAACCGACGTAGCAATGCAACACCGTTTCCAGGATCAGGTCTTTCACCGCCGAATCGACGAGCACGCCGAGCGCTGGCAACGAAGAGGCGATCAGGTCTTCATGTTCCGCACTGAAGCCGCCGTGCTGGCGCGTAACGAAGCTGATCATGCCATCGCTGCCCGCCGCGATTCTGGCGAGCAGATAGTGGGTTGCACCGGCGCGCGCCAGATCATCGAAGATCGGAAATTCCTGCGCCGCACCGACCGCGGCGATCGGAAAGGAAAGTGGCGTGCCCGCGCTTTGCTGGAGACGCGCCCAGGGGCTGCTCAAGTATTGCGGAGTATTACGCGCGCCGTGGATCATGAACGCCTCATCGACCGTGCAGCCGTCGATCTGGTGAATCGCGCGGTGAAACAGCGTAGGCGTCGGGAATGGGCCGGGATCGCAAATCTCGTGATACCAGACGTAACGCAGCGCCTGGAATTGCGGATGCAATGTCGTCAACGGCATGTTGACGCGGTACAAGGCGATGCCGAACTGCGCGAGCAGCCGGCAGTAGCCGTGCAGCAATGCGGTAATGTCGCGCCGTTCTGCGGCCTGTGCCGTCTGCATCCAGCGCAGGACTTCGGCGTGAAACGTGGCGCTCACGTTGGTGCTCTCCCGCGCATGGGCGCGTGGCCGCAGGT